>Ga0081529_117694_pt1 | contig 62638 bp, 59 predicted proteins | sample EchGeymetagenome_FD_71012 | JGI IMG/M metagenome (GOLD analysis project Ga0081529, IMG submission 71012) | Ferrous microbial mat and aquatic microbial communities from Echinus Geyser, Yellowstone National Park, USA - transect B T=78-80 C v2... ...
ATTCCCTGCAAGCAATCCCAGTTAATGATGAGGCGAATAGCGTTCTCAGCTTCATGAGAATAAGCGGGAAGAGAGATATTCAAGAAGTATATAGGGGCCTAAGGAAGGACTTCATCAAGATAAGCCTATTGAATCCAAGAAGCGGGAACTTGCTCTTCATATCTGGACTAAAGAGGGGTCATGGCGTGCTGAGGCCCCTGGCAAGCAATGGCATTCTACCCCTTATTCCATTAATAGCATCGCCTGGCATAGAATTCTTCAGCCTATTGACCAATAACTTGGAGTCCGTGGAGAAATTCACGCGGGAAGTATCCGTCACCAATAGGATTGAGTATGTGGATTACGAGAAAATAGATGGCGATGGAGTGGCTCAATTACTGGAGAGAAATATGAGGGAGCTATATATACATGACCTGGAGAAAGAGGAGAAGAGGGCCTTAAGCATGGCTTATGAAATGGGGTATTACTCGTGGCCGAAGGGAATAAAGATGGATCAATTAGCCAATGAATTGGGTTACTCGAAGCCAACGATATCCTATTACCTACGGAAGGCGGAGAGAAAAATAATAGGCAAACTACTATTTGGGAATTAATTAATAGAGAAATTCGGGGCTTAATTTTTTAAATACTTTAAATAACCCATTAATTGGATGCATGCCTCCGTTAAGCGGTTCAAGAACATTAATGATTTGAGGCAATACGTGGATCAAGAGTTAGCGGCAATAAGGCGCGAGATACGGGGACTCGAACCAATAATAAGGAATTATACTGGGGAATCACTTCTCCACTCAAGGGAGGCATATAAAGAGATAGTTTTCAAGAACCCAAGCGGCCAAGATATATTTAATGTGAGGATATATTATAAGGCTAATAGAAATACGGAGATAGCGATAATAAGCGAGGCAGTGGCTTACCTACAGAAGAGAGCAGTATTACTTGAGGATTTCAAGAATAAGATGAATTCATTGAATTGGGATGGCCCGCTCCTAGTGCTGGCGGTGGATTCAGTGCCATACATAATTATCCTGGAAAAAGAAAACAAAGCATGAATGTTCACTTCCACGACCGAAAACAATCATGAACCCCCTAGAGCCCGGGATATTTCTCCGCTTGGATTTCTCCGCTATTTGCTTTCATGAAATAATAAATAATAATAGAATCCTAATCCCAGTGATGGTGTTCATTATTTTTATGCGATAATTTTTTAGCTTACCTTACAAGTATAGGCTCAGTGGATTCCCTTAAACTCACTGTGGCTGAGGTGGGGCTTAAAAGGGTTTACATAGAGGTTCTTCCCGACGATGAACTCTACGTGGTTTGCGAGTGCCGCAGGAGGAAGATAACTAAGCCTATTAGATACGCCTTAAGTGATTTATTAAGTAGGCTTCACTACATGAGGCCCCGCATAAAGCTGGTTATTGGTTCCCGCATAATGGTGAGTAAGGTCGGGAAGCAATCCAGGCGCAGTAAGTATATGGATATGGCCATCACTTACTTGGGAAGATTGAGGGGCGACTTTGGGAGGATCCTAATAATTATCGACGCCAATGCCATATACATCGGGAAAATATTGAGGGAAGCGAAGAGGATGGGATCCCTACGGGGAGTGGATTTGCTTATAATAAGCGACCCGAGACCTGACTCGGATATAGCCGGCATGTCCATCAACATGCTGAAGAGGTATAGGCGAGTGGTTTTAATAACTCATGATAAGTGGTTCGCGCAATTAAGGGGCGTGGATGTCGTGCTGCTCGAGAATAAGGGGTTGAATTCAATGGTCATGGATGAATTAATGGACAAATTAGAACCCGCCTTACAGGGAATTTCTTGGGAGGGGGGTCAATGATTCGATTATTGGTTATTTTTGTTGCGTTAATTAACGAAAAGCATATTAAGCTGGGTAATTATATGTTTGTCAATGAGCACCGACAAGACAAAGTCTTGGTATAAGGTATCCATAGAGGTGGCGAGATTATACGGTGGAAAAATATCCGTAATACCTAAGGTGCCCGTGACAAGCCTTCAGGACTTCTCCATTTACTATACGCCGGGCGTGGCCGGTGTTTCCCTGGAGATAGCAAAGGATCCGGATAAATCATTTGACTTAACGTGGAGGTGGAACTCTGTCGTAGTATTAACTGATGGGACGAGGGTGCTTGGGCTCGGCAAGGTGGGGCCGGAGGCTGCTATGCCGGTCATGGAGGGCAAGGCCTTGATATATAAGTACTTGGGAGGCGTTGATGCAATGCCCATGCCAATAAGGGTTAAGACGCAGGAGGAATTCGTTCAAGTAGCTAAGGCGATAGAGCCATCCTTTGGAGGCATAAATTTAGAGGACATAGAGTCCCCTAAGTGCTTTTACCTGCTTGACACGCTACGACGAGATTTAGCGATACCGGTGTGGCATGATGATCAACAAGGAACCGCGGGCGCCAGCTTGGCTGGTTTATATAATGCCTTGAAACTCACCAATAGGAGGATCGAGGACACGACGATAGTGCTTTATGGTGCCGGGGCCTCTAATATAGCTACTGCGAGGCTCTTGATAGCGGCTGGAGCGAGGCCCGGCAACATAATACTGGTGGATAGTAAGGGGCCCCTTCACGCGGAGAGGAGCGACATGGATCACTTGATGCTCAGCCATCCCTGGAAGTATGATTTAGCCCTGAAAACAAACTCTCGGCGAGCCAAGACAATGGAGGAGGCAATTAGCGGAGCCGATGTTTTGATAGCGGCATCAACCCCGGGACCGGGCGTAGTTAAGAAGGAATGGGTGAGGGCCATGAATAAGGACTCCATAGTCTTCCTACTGGCGAATCCAGTGCCCGAGATGTGGCCATGGGAAGCCAAGGAAGCGGGCGCAAGAATAGTTGCGACTGGGAGAAGCGATTTTCCTAATCAAGTAAATAATAGCCTGATATTTCCCGCCGTCTTCAGGGGCGCATTGGATGTTAGGGCTAAAACCATAACTGATGAAATGATAATAGCGGTATCCCAGGAATTAGCGAGGTACGCGGAGGAGAAGGGGATCAATGAGGACTATATAATACCCAGCATGACTGAGTGGGAAATATATCCAAGGGCAGCGGCGGCCGTCGCCGTAAAGGCAGTGGAGTTAGGGGTTGCCCGTAGAGGCACCACTAGAAATGAGGAGTATGAGAGGGCTAAGCGAATAATAGACTCATCAAGGGACTCACTGAATCAATTAATGAAGATAGGCCTTATAAAGCAGATACCCGAGGAGTTGTTGGTTGAGGTGAAGTGAATGGTAACCATACGAGAAGCCGGCGAGAGGGATATGGAGAAAATCATAGACCTAGTAATTAGGTTAAAGAGACTCAATGAGGAATTCGATCCATTATTTAAGGTCAGCAGCAACGTTGCAGAGCACGCCAAGAAGTACCTGGAGGAGTGTGCATCAAATAAGGAGAGGAAACTACTCCTAATAGCGGAGACGGATGCTGGAGAAGTAGTTGGAATAGCGGTGGCCGAGATACGGACCAGGCTCTTCTATGAACCATCGATAGAGGGCGTCATAACTGATTTCTACGTTATGCCGGAGTGGAGGAGGAAGGGAGTGGGCAAGCAAATGATGGATAAGGCAATAGCCCTCCTCAAGTCGAGGGGAGTCCAATTAATATCAGCCGAGTTCCCCGCGCAAAACCAGATAGCGGTCAATTTCTATAAGAAGTATGGATTCAGGCCCCTCACTAATATATACGTCAAGGAGTTTCAGTGATTCCTAAAAAATCACTCGTTCTTTTTCATTTCCAGGGATCCACCAAGCATTTCCGGCATTATCTTAATAATGATGCTGCGAGCCCCCACATCGATTAACTCAACCCCATCCTCGGACACAGATAGAATCTTTGGCTTCGACGCGCTATAAATGCCTCCCCTAGACGTGAATATGCTTATCACCTTCACGCCGTGATATAAGTGATAACCCTCGGTGAAGAACTCATGCCCCCTTATAACTGCCGTCAATGAATTGAGTTGAAGGAATCTCTCAGTAACATCCTTCCCAAACAAATATATTCCGGGCCCCCTTGGGTTCTGCGCATAGCCGCTTATCTCGGCCGGATCATTCCATAGTAACTGAAAAGCAATTGGATTCATGGGATCCTTATCTGGCTGAGGCAACTTCTCTATTTCACTTATCTTGGGCACTGGATTAGGTATGCCGCCGTGAACCAGGAAGAAGCTATCGTTCAGCACCGCGGCGTATGGGAAGCTCGGGAAAAGCTCATCCAGAACTCGCTTGAATAACTCGTTACCCAAGTAATGTAGAGCTTCATCCGCGAATCCATAATCAAAACTGGTTAGGCGAGACTCATGATTTCCCCGGAGCGGAATGAGGGATCCATCCATGAATAACTCCAGGATACGATAAAGGGTCTCTATCTGCTTCTCCCCCCTATCAACGTAATCCCCAAGCGCGATATATCGCGGTCGATCCAACCCATAATTCGAAATGATCGTGTTAAGCGTGTCTAGATCTCCATGCAAGTCGCCTAGCACTAATACATTCTTCGCATTTATGTGAATCAATGGGCCTAGCCGCCTTAATTCCTTTATGGCCGAATCCATTAATGACTCAAAGGACCGGGGATCAATCATTAAGCCACTCATATACGATTAGTTTTAAAACTTCCCACAGCGTTCAATTAACATAAGTATGGAACTAGTATTAATCAAGATAAGGTTAATACAGGTAACAGATGAATTAGTAAAGGAGGCATTCATTCAAAGAGCATTAGCCACAGGCCGCATTAGGTCACTCACGATAACCGACATAATAGAGTCCCATCCGCCTGACCTATATGATTATAGAGTCGATGGAAAGTACCTGGAGTACGTTATTTCAACTAATGAATTAAATAAATTGTTTAATGTGGCTCAACAACAGAGGCTTCAGATAAATAGTGTCAGGTTCGAGGAGTTCGAGGATTGCGTGGAGATAAGCGATGGGGGAGGCAATATAGCTATAACGTGCAAGGATCCAGCCCTAGGCAGTGGGGATGAGCGCATAGTGTACCTAAACAAGCAAAGCATACGGAGATACATGGAGATGAGTTGGGAATACCCTAAACCAACAAAGTCCTTGGAGGAGTGGATACAGAGGGATGAAGTGGCAATAGATGTGGAGGCCGGCATTAAGTTAACAATATATTTCGCCATAGATGCGCCGAAGGTGCCCCTAGAGGATATAGCCGACGCCTACGTATCATTACTGAGGAAGGGCTTGAATAGGATGCCCAAGGCTGATGATGTAGCGATGACATCATTATCCAGCGGCGAGGCGAGCTACATCAATGTGTTCATGCCGGGTCCCCAAGTCAAGCAATTAATTACCAGCAACGATATCGAGTTAAGCATAGATGGCGGGACAGCGATATTATCATATAACTCAACTCAATTAATTAAGCTGGATGCAACTACTCTGGATAATTACTTGGTTAAGGTAATTTGGATCAACCTGAATGCGCTCAAGATGAATTCCATGGATTATGAATTAATCAATTTGGGAACAAGCGATGTTGCGGAGTGCGAGAAGGCGATAATAGATAATTCATTGAAGACTTATAGGAAAGCACTCGGTTAATTTGCTCAGTCTGGGGCATGGCTATCTCACCCATCGTCATCAGAAGTGGTCATCACTGATCGATCTTTAAATCATTAATTATTTAAACTTTGTCTATATGACTGAATAAATTAGATTATGGCTTATTTTATAGGGAGAAGAAGCGTGGAGTCACTCTTCCTCTTCTTCGTCGTCTTCCTCGTCCTCATCGGCCTGGGGAGAGCCCGCGTTCACAGTGGGTTCCTCCGAGGAGACCTCGCCTACAGCGTAGGATCGGCCTACCTTGGAGATCTTTACGCGAACTTTATCCCCTGGCTTGGTGTTGGGGACGAAGATTATGAAGCCGTTTACCTTCGCCACTCCATCCCCCTTGCGGGAGGTCTCAACGACCTCCACTTCCACTACGTCGCCCTCATTAACGGGCTTGGGTAGATTTCTTCGCCTTGGTGGGCCTCTGCGCCCATACGTTCTTCTTTCCGCCGTTCAAATCGCCTCGTTCGAAGTTATTTGTGGAATATGGGTTAATAAATGTTTCCTTTTCCATCCCAAGGATTCAGCGATTCCAATAATGCTTGGCCTCGTCACGATATTGGGGCTTGGGCCTCTCATCACTAAGCCGTTATTTCTCTTAAAGAATAAAAACATTGCTAATATTAAATAGAAATCATCATCAATAATGTTAATTACTCCTGTAAAAAGAGAAATATAATTATGTATTTTACCATTTAAACCACATTAACCACTTATATACTGGCTCAATTAATAATAATTCGGACCAAACATGCCGGTCAACCTACAAGACTATCAGAAAAAGGAATACGATGTGGAGTGTGATGGACGCACCACTAAACTAAAGCCAATAAAGGTATGGACGCTGGCGCCCAAGGGCAGGAAAGGCGTCGTGATAGGGCTATTCAAGTGCCCGAACGGCAAGACCATCAGGAAATCCATCGGAAAGATAGAGCCATAGTGAGCAAACAAATATAGATAATTAAAAATCAAAATCCCTATATATTTTAAAAATAATCCCATTCGCATCCCTAAATTAATTCAAAGCCTCACTGCAATCCAATAATCCAGTACCCTTTTTCCCTCTAAAGTTAAATATTGGTACTTTCATAAAAATCCCATGGATTTAGTCACCATAAAGCTAAGCGGCAGAGTATTCAATGATGTAAATAATATATCGAGGTATGTGGATATAGTGACTGGGTTCAGGAAAAGGGGCACGCTAATAGCTATAGTGACTGGGGGTGGAGACACTGCGAGGCGATACATAGAGATGGGGAGACAATTATCATTAAGCGAGGCAGCCAACGATATGTTGGGCATCGAGGCAAGCCGATTGAATGCCATGTTATTAATACACGCGATTAATAGGAGGGGAGGAGGAATATATCCAACGGTTGTGACCAGCCTAGAGGAGGCGGGGAGGGCATGGAGCAGCACCGGTTTCATAGCGATGGGGGGACTCCAGCCGGGTCAATCGACCACTATGGTCGCCACCCTGGTTTCCGAATACTTGGGCATACCAACCATAATAAATTGCGCGAATATAGACGGATTATATGCGCGGGATCCCATGATTGATCCCACTGCCACACGAATACCTAAAGCAACGATAAGCGATGTGGAGAAAATACTGGAGCACAGCGCCAACATAATAGCTGGCACATACGAGTTAATAGATAAATGGGCGCTCTCCATAATGAAGAGGAGCCGAATAAGTATGTACATAATAGATGGAAAGAACCCGAATGCCTTGGAATCCGTTCTAGCCGGCAAGAGCGATGTGGGATCCATAATAGTTCCCTACTGAGCTTCCATTCTAGCCATCATTTTGCCTCACTATTTAATTGAAGCGGAAATGTTTTATTATTGATACATTGCTCCCAGCGTATGGATAAAGATAGGTTGCGGGAAGATGTGATCAGAATAATGAGGGAAATGATACCCATTAAGGCCTTAGCGCCGGAAAACGGGGGCGAGGGGGAATTGGATAGAGCGATCTTCTTGCAGGAATATATAAAGCCGTTCTTTGATGAGGTAAGGAGAATAGATGCACCGGATCCAAGGGCTAAGGGAGGAATTAGGCCCAACATAATTGCCAGAGCCAAGGGGCGAACCCAGGGCGAGAAAACCCTCTGGGTGATTGCTCACATGGATACGGTGCCGGAGGGGGATCCCGCGCTATGGAGGTACCCTCCATTCCAGGCAACTGTGGAGGGGAACAGGATATATGGGAGGGGGGTTGAGGATGATGGACAAGGAATAGTGGAGGGAATACTCTTGGCTGAGTCGGCCAGGGATGAGGGATTGAGTGGGGTTGGCCTAATATTGGCAAGCGATGAGGAGGTTGGATCTAAGTACGGCATTCAACACATCCTTAAAGTGGAGCCCAACCTAATAAAGCCCAGCGACCTAGTTATAGTGCCTGACGCCGGTAGTCCTGATGGATCTAAGATAGAGGTGGCGGAGAAGGGAATACTATGGCTGCGCGTGAGCGTGGAGGGAAGGCAGACGCATGCTAGTACGCCGGGCAAGGGATTGAACGCGGCGAGGCTAGGCATGAGGCTGGCCTTGGAAATAGATCAATTCCTACATGAACGATACAACGCGGTTGATCCCACATTTGACCCACCCACATCAACATTTGAACCAACTAGGAGGGAGAAGAATGTGGACAACGTTAACACTATACCGGGCACCGATGTTTCCTACTTCGATTGCAGGATACTTCCAACCTATAGGGTGAATGATGTTCTGGAAGACGTCAAGAGGTTGGCCGAATCATTCTGCTCAATTTACGGCTGCAAGGCCAGGGTCGATGTGGTTAATAGGGAGGACCCAAGCCAACCAACTTCCCCGAATTCCCCCGTTGTATCAATGCTGGCCAATGCATTACGGGAAACGAGGGGAATAATTGCCACGCCCATAGGCATTGGAGGAGGGACTTATGCCAAGTACTTGAGGGAACTAGGCATACCGACCGCGGTCTGGATGACCATTGATGAGACCGCGCATTCCCCTAATGAATACATGGTGATAGATAATGCGGTTAAAGATGTTGAGACCCTCCTAGCAGTGCTTAGAGGGATCCAGACAGATTCATAGAGCGATGGGTTAAGGCTCATTTATTGTGACCGCGCCATTGACCGCATTAATTGTAATGATGGGTTTCGTTCCTTCCTCCACCACGTGAATGGAGCCGGCCAATACATTTCTATTTCCTGGCCGAGCCATAATTAATTTGCCGTTAACGATGGTTACCGAGATCGATGCATTAGTTGATGTCATTAAGTTAATGACGCCGTTGCTGACCTCCTCCCCGCCCTTTAGGGCGAGACTTGTCGTTAGTTTTATCGCCGATAGGGAATACTTATTTCCAATTGGTAATGTGGAATTTATAACTCCATTAGTTACAGCCACATCGGCGAGCGACACATTAGTATTATTCATAATTATCACGCCATTAACCATAGATGCTTGGAGGTCCGTGGCATTTATCGACTCCAGGAGCCCCAAGCCATTCACTAATGCTATCCTAATTATGCTGGCCGAGGCTCCACGCATATTAATTAATCCATTGGTTCCATTTACTGAAAGCAATTTGATTAACCGTTGATGCGGCACTAGCACGATGAATTTAACAGAGCATAACCAACTTGGCCACCAATAAAATTGATTATTGGGGGAGAACCGCAACTCCACGCTTTCCCGCCTCACATTAATGGAGGAAACAACATAATTAGGCGGGCATAGTATTGAACGCTTAACCTCAATTAACTCGAGGAGGTTCCCGGAATAAGATGTTATAGTCAGGTTGCCGATCAACCCATTGCTATAAACATAGATGGAGGAGGATGCGTTAAGCTGTGAATTAAAGGTCTTAGTTATGGTTGCCCCTAATGGATGCGCATGAAGCAATGTTATGGCAATGAATGAGGCAATTATGATTATTGATATTATCGCTGCAGCCCTCACTTCCGGTCTCATACCTATGCCTGGAGCTCTTTCCTGAGCTCCTCTATCTTATCGCTGAGCAACTGTATTTGCTTGTTTAACGCATCTATTGCCTTATCCACGTCTGGTTCAGTGCGCCCCTTCTCCCTAACTACGCGGCTCCATGAGGTGACCGCAACTATTAACACTACAAAGGCAAACACTATGCCCGTGACTCCCGCATATATGGCCATGGCCACCACGCTTATGGTTACCGCCGCCCACACTATTGCAGTGATGATTATGAAGCTTGCATTATATTTACTATTGTTCATCTTCACCACCCACCAAGTCCATTATAATGCGTGGATTTATCGTTAAGTTGAAGTCCACTAACTCGTAGTACCTCAATGCCTTCGCTTCCCCCTCCACTAATTGAACCCTGCTCTTTACGAGACCGGCTTTCTGCAGTTTCACTAAGTGAACCTTCGCCAGGGCCCGGCTCACTCCCAATCTCTTCGCTATATCCGATAGATAGAGCGGACCATTCATTGCCAGTATAGCTATTATCCTCAGCCTTAACGGATGGCCTAGGCCATCCATTATGGAGGCCAACTCCTCCAACCCCTTCTTTTCCATACATTTCCATCAGTGTAACAAAAAAATTACTCGTATTTAAATCTTTTCCAGCAATAAACCATCCACTAACAAGGAATTAAATGAGAATAAAGGCAAAGTCAAGCTGAACCAAGAACCAATAAGGGGAAATTAACCAAATTGTGGAAGCGGCGATTGGGGAGGTGACCCACTCCCCGTACATGTGAAACGCCACCCATACATATAATTATTAATTATGTGATAGTATGGAATTAAGGTGGGCGGCGGTTGCGGATAGAAAATCAGCCAATACATGCGGAACGAGGCCAACTCATTAGCGCATCCCATCCAGCCGCCCGTATTCACGCTGGCGGAGACCCCCATGGGGATGGCTAACTCAACGAAGGAAGATGGATACCACGTCCCAGCCCCATTCACTATAAAATAATTAGATGTAGCCGTATCCAACGAATTAGGCTCCATAACGTAAGAAGTACTAGGCTGCAGAACCCACGTAAAGTTAATTGTTGGCCCCGCCGCGGGCTCCGTATATATTGTTATAGTTGATGGCGGAACAATGATATTAACTCCGCCCGTGAAACCAATGCCGGAGGCCCTTATGCCTATACCCACATCATATGATTCTTGGACCTGTATTGGCGTTGGAGAGTAGCCCCACCAAGCCCCCCACCCAGTGAATGTTACGCCGTTTATCGGGCAAACCGAGGCCATGTCGGGCGTCACCACGCCCTTGGCGCACTCATATGATGAGTAATAATCCTGGTAAGAGGATAACCAATTCAAGCCAGCCCCTGAACCAGGCTTAGCCCAGACCCAAGTCCAAGTATTGCCTGGTATATATGGATACTGAATTCCATTGAATGCAATGATGCTAACATGGCCATTTATCGCTATGCAGAAATCCGCATAGTATTCCGTATCTGTATCGATCCCGTACTGATTATCATAGATATAATATGGACCCGTGAAAAAGAAATAACTGTTGCCATTAATATCGACTTGGCCGGAAAACGCGCTACTGCCAGCCATGTATTCGCATACGTCGGAGCCCGTGGTTGAGGATGGGAGTGATTGAAGCGCTGGCTCAGGTAATTCAAACAGTTGCGATGGGGCGGGCTCTGTTGCAGCGGCCATGAATTCGCTCCACTCGTATCTCTTGATCCCCAAGTCATTGATGGCGGCGGGCCCAATCATTAAGTCCCTATTCCCCATGGCCGCCGCAACCACGTAATCCCCATTGCCGGCCCAAGGCACCACAGCCACGCTGGCGTTGAATGCCTCCCTCCAGGCATTGACTAGGGCTATCTCCGCCGCCAATGCATCGCTCCCATTCACCCCAATAATTATGAAGTCGTGGTTCTTGAGGAGGAGCCCCAAGTAGCCGCGTATGGAGGAATTGCCGAGCCTCGCCAAGTATCCCCAGTCCACGGCCACCACGGAGCTGGGGGGCACGTTCCTGAGACTCGAGGCATTGATTTGCCTATGATTGGGGAATCCAGCTGAGGATAGCTCTACCCCGAGAGAGGGAGGACCAATTAGGTAAACGGTTCCGTTGAAGGGGATTGGGAATGGGGAACTTGATTGATTGGCTGCATGATGCTTGCTCATGTGGAGAAGACCGTATGTCAGGAGAACGATTATTATGCCCACGATCGCTGCGCACTTCCCGCACTTGCTGGGCATAGGCTGAAGTTATTCACAACTATATAAGCACTACACGTAGTCTGCCCCACAAACTAGTATGTTTATTAGGGCTGAATCCTTTTTCATATTAACAGAAATCTTTTTATATTCTTGCTTTTTATTGATGAACTCCCATGCCGATGTGGGCTCTGCCCAAAAGGGTGGGAGCCTCGTGCCGTTGGGCTCGACGGGGATCCATGACCCGCCTACCTTGAAGTCGGGCAGGTGGCCGAGGGCTAAGTCCCTGCACTCGATCGTGAGTGAATATAAAATGAGCGAAATGAGAGCGTAGGGGCAAACGGTTGATGCAGCTGTTTACCGCTTTATTTATTATAATTACTAATTAGAAACAGAAGATGAACAGAGCGTTGGTACCTCATCTATGCTGAGGTCAATTAGGGGTAAGCCCACGAGCCCCTCCATATGGAGGGGCATAAACTTGGTTAGGCCATTAGGGAAGGGGGGCCGAATACATCATTGAATGCCCCTGAGCTGGTATCTTGCCATTTTCCTCATTTTCTTCACTTGATTGATCACAGAAACACCGAGGGAACCTAGTTCTCCTTGGTAGGCATCCACGGCTACTTGAGTTAACTCTGCCATGTTGTTGCTTTCCAAGGATTTCATCAAGATGTTGAGGTCTATGGCGGCTTCCTCCACGGATAGGGTGTTTCCAGGCATTTTGGCGCTGAGCCCGAAATCTATAATATAGAGGTCGCTGCTCACTAATGCATTCGCGGGAGTGGGGTCTCCATGCATGATGCCGTTTAAGTGCAGTATTGCCAAGTACTTCGCAAATAACTGAAGCAAATCACTTCTCGCGGGCAACAGATCCATTAATCTCGGCGCATTTATGTACCTCATTCTTATTATGAATCGGGAAATATCCACATCATAGATCTCAGGAACGGGAACCAGCGTTGATGCGATTATCATGTTTCGGGACTCATTAATTGTGCGCCTCAGCCTAATGCGTTTATCCACTTCCTCTAGCCTATAGGGCTTCCTCACCCTCTCCTTCACTAGAACCCTTAAACCGAGCCAGTCCTCTAGGTAGAGGATGGCCTCCGCTCCCTTTGCAATGATTACTCTATCCATTTTCCCCCATGTATCTTCTCAAGCAGGTAATCATGCAGGAATCTTAAGCCATGCGTTGAGAGGGCCTCTATCTCGACCTTCTTCTTCATCTTCAGGAATAGATTTATTTCTTTCTTCCATGCCTCCGACCGGAACCATGGGTACCGTATTAACTCCTCAGCCCTCTTTATGTCCCTATCATTAGCGGCAATGACGTAATCACTGGATATCTTGTAATTAATTATATCTGAAGTAGTTACGCCGATGAATTTAGCATTAGGCGTGGCCAGTCTCTCCGACTCATAGCTGAGCTTTATGGAGCCCGATTTATACACGGAGTAAATATAGTAACCATACGGATCACTATCGGTCAACACGTAGATGGGCAATTTATAATCCTCATTCAATCTCCTCACGAATTTCCTAGTGGCCCTATCCGGCATTCCCCTAGCAGTTATCAATATGGCGTTCTCCTTATTCCAGAAGCCCTCCCTATTAAGCCTCTGAAATATTGCATCCTTCTCCACCACCAGGACATATGATGCCTCTATCTTAACTATATCAAGCTCATCGGGATTAGGGGGAAGACCCAGCGCCGTGTCCCCCATCCTCGTGGCATCTATCTCAAATCCCTTGGATCTAACAATTATTGGGCCGACCACCTTGCCCTTGACATCGGCGGAGAGGCCCATCTCCTCCCTAAGCACGTTTAACCCAACCTCCAAGTCCTCTATCGCCGCATTAGACTCGGCTTGATCATCCCACGTATTCTCCCTAATTGTACCCGCGTTGGGTACCCTGAAGGTTATTGTGTGCTTTCCATTATAGTATAGATCCCTTATAGTGGGGTAAACCCCTTCCCGTATGGATGATACTATTAACTTGAGCATCAAAATGGTCTGCATGAATCTCTTGGACTCCTTCATATCCAGTAATCGCCGCTTCAACTTCTCCGGCCCCAAGACAACGATCCGCCTCTTTTCATCCCACACCGTATTGCTCAGGGTTCTTGACGGTATTTCCAGGACGGGTTCCTCGCCTCTCTCTATCTGGGCATAGAGCTCTTGTGCGAGGCCCTCCATTATCTTGAGGACCTCGGATCTAGGCTTCGCCCTGCTGTTGCTGCTCTGCATTATCTTCCACCTCCTCAATGGCCTCTAGGTATTTAATCTTTCTTGAGATTATTTTCTTCAATTTATTAAGCACTTGATCCTCCCTTAATCCAATTATAGACGCTATTGAGGATGCCACTTCCCTTGAGAACATGGTGAACATGGCGTAACGCACCATTGCCTCCTTCTCCTTCTCCTTCCTGGATAAATATACCCTGAGCCTCCTAGCGACTTCCCTAATGGCCAGCCGCACCTCGCTCTCTATCTCCGGCACGTCAGCTATGGCTTCCTTCCCGGCGCTGGCGTAGGGTATCTTAGTGGAGCAAATATGAACCACAACCACGAGGGACGCTGGGAACTTAACCTTATACAGGTTCCAATCCACTTCATCCACGACGTGGCGCACGACATCATTTCCCTCATCATATAGCAAGGGAACCTTATTGGCGAACCTATATATTACGGGCCTATCGCTGGGCTCTATTTTTCCTCCCCACGCAATGGCTGCCTCAACTATGAATGGGTTGCCCGAGTATGAGGAGGGCTTCCTAGTTGTGGCGAAGACCGCTTCCGGCTCCAAAATCTTCTTAATGCCTTGCTCCAATAACTCCGCGCCAACTGGGCTTAACCAATCCGCCCTTGGTCTCCTCCACTCATTGAATTCCCTCATCTTGGTGACCAAGTGAGTTACTTCATCCATGCTTAGCTCCTTCACGCTCTTAGAGGAATCTATTCCAATCGATTTCAGGAAGTTGATCGCAGTCTCGTCCCCAACACCATCAAAGTTATCCACCAGGAACTCGGCCAGGGGGGAGTCGCCGTTTCTAGATATCAATTGCTTAACCACCTCTATATCGATGCTCTTGGGGTGAGGCAATCCCTCCTTGGGTGGCGTGGGTAGAGTTAATGTGACGCGTTCTATGTTGATCACACCGCCGTCGGGCTCTTTCACATGTATCTCGGCGTAGGGGGCAACCATGGCGACCCTCTTAATGTACTCCTCCACCCTATGCTTCGCCTTAAGCCAATCGCCCTCCATCACCACATGAACCGCGGTACCATGCCACTTATACTTGTTATCCCACTCCTCCTGGTGCTTTATGAGGGGGTCATTATGCAGCGTGTCTATCATTATATCGAATCTATATACCTTGTCAGAGCCCAGGGGCGCGCTGATCACTGTTATTGGTTTATTCGTGGTGGATTGGGCATATAATATGACCATTTTAGCGCCTAGACCAAAGATGCCCCTATGCTGCTTCACCTTATACTTGGAGCTATAGAAGACTCGGCCAAATACATTTGGAATCTCATCCTTGGGTATTCCTATGCCATTATCCTCCACATAAATGGAGAGCCAATTCTCTCGCTCCGCATACTTCATGTAGGCCTTTATGAATGGATGGATGCCGAACGTCTCCGTGGCATCCAAGGCATTCTCTATTAACTCCCTAACCGCTTGATAAAGCGCCCTAGACGGGTTCGCAAAGCCTGCCAACTCCTTGTTGCGCCTAAACCACTCCGATGGAGATAATGATTCAAACTTGACGTCTGTAGCCATTCTTGGCAAACCGTACTGGGTGCCTTAATAAATCTACCCCATGATAAAACGAACGACAAACCTCGCCCCTTTAGGGCGCGGGGGTAGCTCGCCTAATCCCAAAAAGTTAAATAAGGGAAGCAAACACAGCGGCAAGTGTCTGCGATAGATGATGCAATAATTAGGAAAGCCTTCACCGGCAGGGGTGATCCCACGGTTGAGGTGGAATTAATCCTAGAAAGCGGGGCAATTGGAACAGCCATTGCGCCGGCCGGCGCATCCAAGGGAAAACATGAAGCCCAATTTCTACCAACGGAGGGCATAGATGCCGCAATAGACGTGTATAGGAGGTGGGTGGCCACCGAATTAATAGGCATGAATGCATTAAGCCAGGGAGACATAGATTCAAGGCTAGAGGAAATAGATGGAACCCCAAACTTCAGCAGGATAGGGGGAGCATCGGCATTCGCTACGTCATTAGCGACGGCCGTGGCATCCTCGAACTACTTGGATATCCCCCTCTATAGATACTTGGGCGGGTCCTTTGCCACCGCCTTCCCATACCCGGTCAGTAACGTGATTGGGGGAGGAAAGCACTCAAGGGACCTGGGACCCGATTTCCAAGAGTTCCTCGTGATACCATATGGTGCGCCGGACATCTATACAGCCATTAGCACTAACTTGGAGATACATAGGGAGGTAGGCAAGGAACTAATAAAGGAGGACCCAACATTTGCTGGAGGCAAGAATGATGAGGGGGCGTGGACGGCTAAGATATCCACGACAAAGGCATTGGATATATTATCGGGGATAGTGAAGAAAAAAATGGGCGAGAAGGGATTCCCAATAGGCATAGGCATTGATGCCGCACCATCTGGCATGTGGAACGGAGAAAAATACGTTTATAGGAGCGAAGGCAAGGAGAGAACCGCGAGGGAGCACATAGATTTCATAAAGCAACTAATAGAGAAATACGGAATAGTTTACTTTGAGGACCCAGTGCATGAGGAGGATTTTGAGGGATTCGCCGAATTAAGGGCAACCCTCGGCGATAAGTGCCTAATAGTCGGGGATGACATATTCGTAACCAATTCATCCAGGCTAAGGAAAGGAATAGAGAGAAAAGCGGGGAACGGCATAATAATAAAGGTAGATCAAGTAGGAACACTAAGCAGAGCCAATGAGACTGTTAAGTTAGCCAAGGAAAACGGGTATACGATTATAGTGTCGCATAGATCAGGGGACACCGAGAAGGAACTGCTGGCCCACATAGCGCTGGGATTCCAGGCCCCATTCATAAAGACGGGGATAGTGGGCGGGGAACGAATGGCCAAACTAAATGAATTAATACGGGTTTGGGACCTAGAGGGGCGGGCCGCCCACATGGCGAATCCACCAATCCACTAGGAACTTAAGATCATTTATAATTGAGGACTTAAATGGAGCGGAAAACCTCGCCCCTTTAGGGCCAGGGTAGCTCACCTCTTAGCTTCTTAGCATTACCATGAGACTCGGTAACCGATTTCCCTGGATGGAAATGCCTAGAACACTCCTTAACTAAATCATTCAGAACAATCTATTCTCTACATCCCCAGTTGGCCAGTGAGTTTTCTTAAGCCTTATTTCGAATACCAAAATGGAATCTAATTGCGTGTCCACTAAATGGTAACGCATATATAAATATTACTGTACAATCCCATCTTAAGAATCAAGAAGAGGGACATGCACTGCTTGAAACCTTGCCTAATTCCGCAGTACTGCGGCTGTTAATTGTCCCAAAACAGCCTTGTTCTCACGTATTCCCTCTCTGCCTCCATTATTGATGCGTAAAGCTCTTCCTCGTTATGGGCCTTTACCAAAACCTTCCGTATCGCCGAAGAAGAGCCGACGCCGTGAGATGCTAATGCTATTAATCCCTTGAGGCCAAATTGAAGTATGACTAGGGATCGCTGTCTAAGAACCTCTAGAAACTGTTTCTCTTGAGGAGCTAAAGGCTTCTTGCCGCGGAACTTATTGATCACCTTAATGGCATAATCAAGCTTCTCATCCCTATATTTAAGCATGGATATAGTTCTTAACCCACATTTAGGGCATCGCAAGGAGTTCTCGTTAATATACTTGATTTTGGCTGTGAAGTTCCATCCACACTTCATGCAGATGAGGGTGACCTCGTTCTCCATTATTCTCTTCTTCACTATATCCATCAAAGCAGAGCGGGGCACCTCATCTATTGCGAAGTCCAAGCCCTCTATCTCTATTATTGGAAGCGCAAGCGGGCTGAACTCCGTTACTTGCTTTATGACTATATCAATGGAGCCGCTCCTGATGCCATTAATTAGGTTCAATAATTCAGCAATGTCAAGCTTATCTATCGCTATTTCCTTGATTACCTCATCCTCAAGTAATGTTCCCCTATACGCCTCCGCTAATCGGGATATATTTACATCAACGGGGCCACGCGGCAATACGCCGAATCTTCGCGCGACGTGAATGAATCTATACCTGAATAATCGACTAGCTCTAATCCCCTCCCAAATCCTCCGCCTCACCTCCTCCGCCTCAGCACTTAACGCTGCTTTAATGGCATCGGCAGGTATGGGGCGGGCCGGAATCAGTAATACCCTATAAGGATCCGCACGATACCCCACGCTAACCATGAATCTCTGGGATAAGTACCTTGATAGGTATAACCCAAGCGCCTCATTCCCCTTGCTGCCGCCGCAGCTGTGAATCACCATAGCCTTAGCGCCGACCTCCACCACCACTTTATGCGGTGATGGCACATCGCCCCCAATATCCTCAAGCTCTTCCCCTAATCGCCTCAAGTCATCCTCATTAATGGCAACATCACTCCCCACGTACTCCCTAATGGCCTTCACGCCATCCATTACAAGTTTAGCCCTTAACTCACAGACCTCCCGAGCGACTTGAGGAAGAACCGGTATTTCTTCTCCTATCCATGCTGGGAGAGCCCCATTAAGGCTGGTCGCGGGCTCCATATACACCTTGCCCTCATCCCTATTTATGGATAGGATATTCCATAGCTTAGCCGAGAGAATTATCTTGGTGCCAGGCTCAATTGTGGACACGAATTCCTCGTCTAACTCGCCCACCGCCTTATTAGTCACATAGTCTATCGCTAAGTAATGCAGTTCATCAGGTATCATGGATGCATTCTCCACATAGTACTTAATGGAGCCCCTCCTGGGATAGGCAACATCATTATCCACGCCAATTAATCTCCTGTTCACTAGAAAATCAATTAAGCGATGGAAATCGTCTAGTTCCATGCCATGATAGGGGTGCGCCCTTATCGTCGTCTCATATAATTCGCTTAATGTGGCGCTTCTCCCATCGGCGCGGGCATCCATTATCATCCCAACAACTTGATGCGCCAAGACATCCATAGCCCCCACGTGGTACTCTATGTCCTTCTCTAGTTTGCCCCTCTTAGCATTAGCGGCGATAACGATGGACTCCAAGTAGTCATCCATGTCCCCCGCTATTATGGTGCCCCTCGACATTAATCCAATTCCATGACCGCTTCGCCCCACGCGTTGAATGAGTCTAGCCACTTGACGTGGGCTCATGTACTGAACAACGCTGCTTATCCTTCCCACATTAATGCCGAGCTCCAGGCTTGACGTGGTGACAACAGCATTAATATCGCCGCTCCGCATTAACTTCTCAACGCCTTCCCTGCGCTCACGGCTAAGCGAGCCGTGATAAACCTCGACATTTAAGCCGAATAAGCCCTTTAATCTGCTTCCCAATAATTCAGCTGTGTCCCTAGTATTCGCAAATACGAGGACCACGCCATTGCCGTTTCTTATCAATTCGTTCAAGGCAAGGAGCCTACCATAGGAGTCGGGAGTCGTCTCTCGGGGAGCATCCGGTGACTCGCTTGGCCTCTTAACGCTTAGATGCATTTCCTTGGTGGCTAATAGGGAAACAACTCTCATAGGTCTAGAGCCACCTACGTACTCTGCAGCTAGATTCAAGTTGCCTATTGATGCGGAGAGAGCTATGCGTTGAAATTCGCCGCTTAAATTAACTAATCGCTCCAGTGCGAGGGATAATTGTATTCCTCTCTTGTCGTTTATCAATTCATGAACCTCATCTATTATCACCCACTTTATTTCCCTTAGCCATCGTCTCATGGATTTATTTATTAAAAGAAATTGAAGGGACTCGGGAGTAGTTATGAGCATGTGAGGCGGCTCCATCCTCTGCCTCTGCCTCTCCCGCTGAGGCGTATCCCCATGCCTCACCCCAACTCGAAGCCCCAACGCGGTGAATAACCGCTCTAATCTGCTCAACAAGTCCCGATTCAATGCCCTCATGGGAGTTATATAGAGAACGTGAATCCCTTGATTACCCCCTCTTTCCAATATGCGGGAAGCCACGGGGAGAACCGCGGCCTCGGTTTTTCCACTGCCCGTGGGGCTTGAGATGAGCACATTATCGCCGTTGAGGATTAGTGGAATGGAGCGCGACTGAACCTCGGTGGGTTCCCTATACCCCAACTCACCTAATACCTCCCTAACCCTAGGATGCAGTAAATCAAAAACCATCCCTAACACGCATCAATAAGCCTCGCCCTTTTATTACTTTTTGGGGAGCCGCATCCAAATCTAGATCCACACGAGGGATATTTCATCGAAAAATTAGCAATATCCTTAAAACTAGGTTAATCACTAAACCAATGTGCTGAGGATAGAGGTGAGGCCGAGTGATGATGGTGTTAACATAATTTACGCCAACAATGAGCGAATTGGAGTAAAGATTGGGGACCTAATTGAAATAGATATAGTAAATGAGTGGAGTTACCCCATCACAACGGAGCTGGAGATAAATGATCATGGCAAGATGCTGTATTGCCGAGAGTCAATTAATGGAAGGGAAGTAGAGTTAGTGGGATACGAGGGCAAATCTAGGCGAGAATTAATAGCTGTTAGAACTAGGTGTGATTGTGATGATGATGAATTGAAGAACTTAGTCGAAAACATTCTCTTAACCTATGAGGGAAAATCACTCCTGAATTACTTGGAAACCAAGCAATTAACGCCATCCCCAGCTGGCCAATGAGCTCTCTTGAGCATTATTTCGAAATAGAATATTGAAATGGAATCTAATTGCGTGTCCACTAAATGGTAACGCACATATAAATATTACTGAAGATCCACCTTTCTCATGTAGAGGCTCTCGGCCGTGATGATGGGGCAGCCTACGCTAAAATAATCGCAATTCGATAAGTGAGCCGAGAAAGCATTAATAAATAGTTGATTTAGCCACATTGAGTTATGTGCATCGATGCCGTTGATCTTCGGAAGAGTTATGGATCCACCGTGGCCTTAAATGGCCTCTCTGTGAAGGTTCCATGTGGAGCCGCATCAGCGTTAATCGGTCCAAACGGAGCCGGAAAAACTACTACACTTAGAATATTGGCTGGTCTTCTTCGTCCGGACTCTGGCTCAGTCCTCATAAATGGGATAGATATGTTCAGGGATCCACTTAATGCGAAAGCGGTATTGGGTTACTTGCCTGAGGATGCATCCCCCTTCCTCACGTTAACAGTCAGGGAAAACATGGAGTACGTGGGAGCCCTAAGGAGGCTCAGTAAGGATTTCCTACTGGATAGGATCAATTACTTGCTGGATGAGTTGGAGTTGAGGGAGTACGAGAACATGGCTGTATCCAGGCTCTCCAGGGGCAATAGGCAGAAGGTGGCGATAGGTTTAGCCATTCTTCATGACCCCAAGGTTCTCTTGCTGGATGAACCGCTTAATTACTTAGATATACCTACACAGGAGCGAGTCATTAAACTTCTTAAATCAATGCATTCAGGAGGAGCCACAATACTTGTCTCAACCCATATAATGAGCATAGCCCAGCGATTAGCTGACTCTGTTCTGATAATAAATAGGGGGCACGCAATATGGAGTGGCTCAATGAGTGAATTGGCAGCGTTATCCAGGGAAGATGAGAGAATTGAGGAAGTAGTCGCTAGAATAATGAGTGGTTAAGAATGGATGCTGGAATAATTTCAAAGATCATTAAAGTATCGCTTAAGGAACGATACACTAGGGGCGGATTGCTGCTAGTTATTCTAGTGATGGGTTTCTCTATGTTCTTCCTCTCCCTATCCTACCTAGTTGGCCTTAGCCATTTACGGGGAGTCAACATGGAATTACCGAGCGAGTACGTCCTTTACATATCCTTATTCCTCGTGTTTTACTTATTTCCATCCATCTCCATGTTCAGCAAAGCGGAGGCTGACTTCGTCTTGACGGCGCCCATAGATCCAATTGATATAATGATCGCCAAGATAACGGTTGCCGCGATAACCGATGTATCCATAATACTTGTAATGACTTACTGGTATCCAATGGTGGAGGCGATAGCTGGCCAAGTCTATGCATTGGCGGAGTACTTGGTGGAGGCAATAGCCATGGGACTAATACTATCCATTGCCTCCCTCCTCCTTGGGTTACGGGGTGGACGCACAATGATGATAACTCTCATCATGTATGCGCTTTATGCCGCGGTGACTAGTTTAATTTATCCACAGCTAAACATTGTTTATATGATCATGAAGCCCAATCCCTATTACTTGGCCTTAATCCTCGTTATCCTCCTCTTCACCGCTGCGTTGCTGAAGAGATCCATGAAGAGCATTTATGTTAATATATATAGCTTATCCATTAATAATGCATTTAGAGGCATGCGGAAGCGAAGCGAGGGGAAGCCATTCTCCTCATCAATAGGCTTCGCCGGCTTAGGTCCTCTGGGCGCCATGCTTAAATCATCATTATTATCTGCATCACTCCAACTTAGGATGAGTGCAGGCGCCTCATCCACATATAGGCTGCAGAGAGTTAATGCATTAATGCTTGGCTTACCCATATCCGCTGTTTCAGCAATTACCTATACAATCATGGTGATGTACTTAGGCTATGCGCAATTGCATAATGGATTCATTTTATGGTTCCCCGAGTTCTATATTGGAATATTTGCATTCTCCATAGCTCTCTCAGGACTAAGTGGGGAGCGGCTTTGGCTGTCATGCATGGCAATGAATTGCACTAGTTACTTTAGGCTAAGGATGATGAGTAGATCTATCGTGGGCTTAATACTGGCTTCCCCCTGGGCAGCTGCGTACCTAGCCATATATCTAGTCACTGGTTCCTCCCTTGCCTTGCTCTTAATGGTATCCATGGTATCCATGATGCCCGCGATAGCGGCGATTTCACTCATAATAGGGCCATGGATCGGCATAAGACAGAATAGATTCATTGGATTAGAGGAGTATGTTCCTCGAGTCAACGTGCTCGGCTTCTTGATAGGCATAGTTGCCATGTTGGTGGCCGGGGCCTACTTGATTCCACCCCTAATCTATATAGCAAGCCCCAGCTTGGGAATAATTGCAATCATGGCCTCCATAACGCTCCTAGTTATATCCATGGCGATTCCTCGACTAATGAGCGGAAGAGCAATAATGCGGAGATTCCTCGATAAATTAATAGCGGAGGGATTCATTTAATCCCTCATTCCTATAAGAGACGATGACGCCGCATCCAGTTGAGGAAACCAGCCTTAGGGTGGAGCGGCATTTTAACGATAAGTTGATTAGGGTCCTCATGATTAGCAGTACGTGGATTCAGCTAAATTATTTGGATTGCTTGTATTTGCTTTATTTCTAGCAGTAATGCTTTGGGTAAGCCATCCTTCCCTGGGCCTTAATCAATTAACGTCATTAACGAGCGGCGGAGTATCAATTGAACCTCATATACTTGTTTATAGCAATAAATCGATTGGAAAAACCATTAATTTAACCATTATTAATTCATATGACTTCAACATAACAATTTATGATGCACGGGGCAATTACTTTAGGCTGGCTAGGCCCGTGGTCGTGATGCCGGGTTCCTCATCGGTTGTAATTAATGTAATAAATGGGGCGGGGGCCTATCAATGCATGATTGGGCCTGGATGCAATATTACCTTAATTATGGGTTTCCTGGGGGTAAATATAACCGAGACCACGGTGCTTAAGCTAGGGTGATTGGGGGTGAGGCATCCATTAACGCTTTTGTATTATATTGATTCAATTATCATAATCGCCATCTCCTTATTGATTCCTCCCCATTACTGGTGGGTCTACGGCATCAGCGATCTAGCGGTGATCAAGGATTCACCGTTCTATTTATATATAACGCTCCTCGGCAAACCCCTCATCATATCGAGCCTCATCACCATAATTCTAATTGGCTTCGGTCTATACGTAATAACGGTGCTGCTCATCTACTCATATATGCTGGTGAAGAGGGGCGAGGCAAGGAATTACTCCACCATGTTTTGGCTACCGATACTATATGTGCTGGACCCAGTAATAGTGTACCTAGTCCTAGCAATAGTAATGCCGCACCTAGTTCCATTATTGGGCAATAGTTCCCTGGGAACTCGATTATCGTCATTATCATCCTATCCACTCGTCATAATAGGACAAGAACAATACTCCATAAGCATTGGAGGAGGCGAGGAGATGACCTTAATAATATATAGTGAACCAAGCATGTTATATTGGTTATCCCTCACTGCGCCACTGCTTTACTTGGCGTCCTTAATAGAGAGGAGGCGAGCTTCTCATCAGTAATACTCTGGTTGCCACTCGAATCCGCTCTTTAATAGGCTGAATACATCATCATTGGTTAGAATAGATATTCCTGTCTCGCTTGGGAATACCTCTATATTAATTATCTTATTGGGCGAATCCAGGTTAACTTTTCTACCAACCTTAGGCGCTATTGCATCTATTATATGGGCCCGCCTAATGTCTACGCCACGCTTCCTGACCTCTATCTTGAATGACTCGTTCTCTCCTATATTAAGCGATGCCAATTCAAGGGCGGCATCCCTTATCTTATCTATCTCAGTATCAACAACCACCTGCACTGGAACCACTTTAAGCGTGAATTTGGGTAAGTACTTATTATTATTGATGAGGCTCTTAATGCCCCTAACGTAATTAAAGGGATCCCCGCTGACTAGAGCAGTCAATAAGCCATCAAAGCCGGTGAATTGAACCCTAACATCTATCCCCAATAAATCACCTATCTTCTTTAACTCATTCATGCAGTAACCCTCAGTTCTCCTTCCGGTGGATACAACTAAGTTAAACATCAATATTCAATCCATGCCTTATTTTTAAATGTGAGGCATATGTGGCAAACCAAGAAGCACAAAATTACTGAATCTAACCTAGAATCAATTCCTCAAGAAATTAAGGAGAATCGTCAAGTATCAATATTTTCGGGGATTCTTGAGGAGAAACCGTACTTTTCCTAATAAGGAGCATCAACCTAGAGAGGATCATGGAAGGCAAAACAAACGCTGTATGGCCTTTTATCTTTATTTTTTATTTCCCTTACTGCTTCTTCTCGAGGACTATCTCTATTGCAGCGACATTCCTGTCTTTCCCGCCTTGTCCCTGAACCCTATCACTGGATATCCTTGTCTCCTTTATATCGACTTGCCCCTGGAGGAACCTGTCCCTCACCATTATTGCGGCGGAGACCGCCCTGGCAATTGCTCCGCCCCTAGCCTTCAGGGTAACCCTCTTGCTGCCCTGGTTGAACTGCATTACCGTAGCTATTACGTAGTTAGTGGTTGGTTTCTTTCCAACCAATATTGTAGCTTCCTGTGTAGACGCCATATGCTATCCACTCTCTCCTACTTATTACCCTTTTAAAGCATTGCGTCGCTAAGTACTGTTCACCGATCCTTAAAGCCCCTAATAACTATCAAGCCATCGCCCCTCTCTATTAACATGCTGCCCGGCGGATTAATTATGGGGCTCCCGCCACGATTAATACCTATTAATATATAATTCAGGGAGGACTTTAACCTCGTCATGGCCTCTAAAAACGAGACCCCAACGAAGTCGCTAGACGATATGGTGATTACCTCTCCATGATTGCTCGGCATCAATAATTCCATTACTGCATCGATGATGCCGCCATATATGGCTTCCCTCGCAATAGCCATTGTGGATAATGATCCGCTCGATATGACCGCGTTGGCACCGGCTCGCTTCACATGACTTACATTACTCTCATCCAAGACCTCCGATATTATGTATGCGCCTGGATTTAATTGCTTAATTATCATTGTGATCAATGTGACTTTAGCATCGGAGGAGGCGGGATCCTTGAAGTCAAGGGGCACCACTATTATGGTGCGGGCACTATCGGCGCCAGCCCTAATTAGGTCTTGCTCAATAAATGGATTGCCTCTTATATAGATAACATCTCCAGGAAGAGGCGGCTTTTCCTGATTGGAGATAAGTACTATATCTAGGAAATTACCGGTTTGATCCATGGCGGCCTTGATTGAGTATATTAATTTGGGCACCCTCTCATTCCACCCAACTATCAATAAGTGATTCTTACGGGAGAATGCGCCGAGACCGGAGGCATGCATCATGGTGCTGTTCATAATCGCGCTGGCTATTGATGCAGTTAGGATGCTTATTATGGATATGCCAAGGGGCATTATAATCATGTCCACCACTCTCCCCATGGTAGTCGCCGGCACTATGTCGCCGTACCCCACCGTGGTTATTGTCTCCATTATGAACCAAAGCGCATCGAAGTAATTCTTAATGCCAAGATTATGCCCGTGCTCCACTAAATATATGATCAAGGCACCTATGAATAATACTGCGAGAAATAGCATTATGGAATATAGAATTATGCTTCTCGTACGCGCCTTAATGATTCTAAGCAGCTTCTTGAGAGTTATCGGTATCATTAGCGTACAAAACAAAAAGTCTCCTTAAGCATTTCTTCGCAGATCCTCATTAATTATTGATGGCCTTGAAAATGATTTTCTGGTTGATAATTAAAAATTTAATAAATAGAGGCGCAACATTAAACCCATGAATGATAGAGACCATATGAACCTAGCCCTCCTCGTAAGCATTGTTGCCGCGGCATTAATAGCGATCGCATTATTCTCAATTTACTTTGTGGGGGTGTACGGCATATTTCATTGGCCCTACATAATCCTATTAATAGGTTTGTTAATATTAGGGTTTCCGGCCTACTATGGCTACTCAAGAGCTGTTGCCCACGCTGGAAAATTCATAAGATACGCGACTCCCCTTGCATTCATATTTGCATTTATCGGCATAATAATGGGTTCAATGCATGATTTCCTAGGCATAATAATGCTCTTCCTTGCCTACATAATAGAGGAGGCAACGGGTCTCTTATTAAGGTTGGACTTCAGGGAGATAAGTAATTCCTGGACAAATATATTCATAACGGGGATGACCATATTCGTGGCATCCATACTATTGGTGCTCATATCGACGAAGTTAGTGATAGTGCCCATTATTGGCGATGTCGTGAAGGGCATAGGCATTTATGGACTATATCGCAAATTCAATAGCGATAATACATGAATCCCACTAGCGGTGACTCGATTTAATCCATTCATGCAACACCCATTGAGGCTCCGCGATAAATGGAAATATTCCCTTTCCCCACCGGCAGCTTAGATCTATTACCATAATATACCTATAAATATATAATATACGTTTTATACTGAAATTAAGAATTTAAACCGGATATACACGGGCGTTAAACATGAGAGGAGTAAATCGTACGTTAATGGCCGTAGTAGCGGCGGTGGTTATAATAGCCATCGCCATAGGCATATATTACATGATGACCTCGACCACTCACGTAACTACCGTATCACCCACTACGAGTGCATCCTCGACTACATCCCCAGTCGCATCTTCATCCCAGAACATAACATTAACCATAATTACCTTCTCTGGGCAATCGGCGCAATTCATTCAATACGCCGGCAATGAGTTCCATAAGCTTCACCCCAACATATATGTAAAAGTGATTCAAGAACCATTCAGCAATTATATAACTGTCGAATTAACAGCAATGGAGGCACACTCCAGTCAATACGATATACTGGGCTTTACGTCAACATCAGCGCTAAGGGTTGCGCCTTATCTGGTTAATTTAGCACCGTATCTAAGCATGTTCAATATGAGTGATTTAATATCGCCTCAAGAAAACTTCGGCGGCATCTATTACAATACCACCACCGGCCAAGAGGAGTATATAGGCATAGTCTATGAAACCGCAGTCTATCTATTAGCGTATAATGCGACTTTATTCAATAACTCGGCTCTGGCGAATCAATTCTATAGCGAGTACGGCGTCGAGTTTAATCCACAAACATGGCAAAACTGGACCACTGTCCTAGATGTCGATAAATTCCTCGTTAGCAATGGAATAACCAAGATGGGCATATTAATAGATGATCACGCGGCGCACGGCATAATAGATGCCTACCCAGCGGTTTATGGATGGTTCTATGCAAGGAACTCAACGTTGAATCAAGGCAATATAGGTGGACTCCCGAACTTCAACATAATGTTCACAGGTAAACCAGCGCCGGGATGCTCTTATCCGTTGCCATCATTCAACTCAACCAGCGGATTACAGGCACTAGAGGTATATAAGCAATTGGTTTCCTACGAGCCATCGCCCAACGTGACCGTGGTTGAGTATGATAATTTACCTAACCTATATGAGTCTGGAGCCCCCGGTGCATTCCTATTCAGCACTCAATTATCGTACCTATCCCCATCCGTCTATAATGAGACTCTGGTTGCCCCGCTTCCAGGCGGCTACGCCGAGACAGGCACTGACTTCCTGGGGATCAGCAAGTACTCTCTTCACCAGCAGGCAGCCGCCGAGTTCCTGGCCTTCCTAGTATCGCCTCAAATGCAGGAGGAGGCTTACCTCCTGTACCATAAGTTCCCAGTATCTAAGACAGCCATAGCGGCGCTCCTATCTAATAGCAGTATATCCATTCATGATAGGTTGATAATAGGAGGCATATATAAGGCAGCATTAAATGCATGGGCTAATCCACCGAATATACCAATAACATACACGGAGCTGATACCTCAATTCAATTCGCAAGTATATAATTACTTAATGGGAACCGAGAGCGCGCAGGCAGCTCTGCAGCAAGCAGCCCAATCATGGGCAAACGACTTAGTGCAGACATACGGGGCCTGCCGCTGATTCAAAAGCCATAATAAAACATTAAAACATTATTTTTTCCGGTGTCCTCACAATGAAGAGTTACTGGCTATGGCCGTACATCATTTACATAGTGGGGTTTGGTTTAGTGCCGATGTTGGCAACATTCTACCTAGTTGGGGTTGATTTAAAGACGGCTCTGCGGGGCCTTCCCCTCGACGTATTTAATCAAGCATTGACTAATACTATTATATTCTCATTATCAGTAGCGGTGTTCGCAGTCCTCATGGCGTTAATCCTAGCGGTGAGAGTGGATAGTTTACCCGATAAGTGGCAAACTCCCCTTTCACTCCTAATATTGTTGCCGTTCACAATACCATTCACCGCCTCCACCCTGGTCTGGAGAACGGTGTTCGACGCTAGGTACGGCTTAGCATATTACGTGTTTTCACTGTTTAGGCTGAGCCCCATAGATATGATAACTGTTCCTCAATTATCGATTTGGGGGGTAGTGATTGTGGGCATATGGAGCTCCATCTCCTTCGCGTACTTGATAATATTGTCGGGTTTTAAGTCGGTTAATAAGGAATTGAGGGAGATATCAATGGTGGATGGAGCCACGCTATCCCAATACTACTCCCAAATAGTGATTCCCTACTCATTCAAGAGCATTTTAACGGCGTTCCTCATAACTCTGGTTCTCTCCATAGGAAACTTCGATACGCCCTTCATATTAACCCAGGGAGGACCTGGTTACTCATCCACCACTCTCCCGCTCCTCGTTTACCTAATGATGTTCTTCATGGGCAACTTCTCCGGGGGAGAAGTGCTGGCCGCGGTGCTGACCCTAATGGCAACTATACCCGCTATACTTCTACTACTGGTTCTACGGGGAGAGAGGAGTTGGGTGAAGCTGCCGAGCATTAAGATGCCGGATAAGGTTTTTCACGGGGCTCTTTGGGCGGTTTCAGCTATCATACTGATTTTCCTAATTGCGCCGGTCTATTGGATGTTCCTGATAGCGTTTAGGCCTGATTCCCTAGACTTCAGGTCGCCTCCCCTGCTTTACCCAACGCATGTCACGCTTAATTACTTCATGGAGGCGCTGGGGCAATCGGTTCCGTATATAGTGACTAGCATAGCGGTGGGGCTAGTCGCCGCAAGCATATCCACGGTTCTCGCCGGCGCAGCGTCGTACATAATGGCTAAGCGTCGATCATATGGAACACTGCTTCTCTCTATCTATCTATACTCGCTTCCGGCCACTAGCTTCATTTTTCCATTATTCATATTTGCATCGAATGCCGGCCTAATTAATACTTGGTGGATACTCATGATGGCGACTCCCATCTTCACCATAACCATGGTGGCTTGGACCATGTTCAACATATATCAAGATGTGCCGGAGGTCTATGAGGAGATAGCTCAAATAGAGGGCGCATCATCGACTTACATATTATTCCGACTAATAATGCCCATAACTATGGGGAGTTGGGCAGCATCCTTCATATTATCATTCATCTTTAACTGGCACCTACTGTTTTACCCACTCGTGTTGACGGAGACTCCTTGGCAATTCAATTTCCCACCAACAGGAGCCCAGACAGTCACCATATTCGCCGCATTAGCGATAGGAAATCAAGTAGTGGAGTGGGGCCTCCTCGCCTCAGCGGCCTTAATAGTGGCCCTGCCAGTCATGGTGCTCAGCTACATAGTCATGGGCAGATTACTACGAGGATTCAGCTTCGGCGGAGTCAAGGGTTAAAGGGGCTTATTACTCCTCCGGCCCTAAGGAGCGGGGCTTGTCGTCCATGAGGTCATTGGGACTTCAGCTTTCTCAGAATAATGTTACCCATAGCCTTAACATTGGGATTAATTGAGTCAATTAATGCATGTGCAGCCAGAAATAAGGCGCCGTTCTCGGCATAAAACCTGGCTTCACTCCATGGATCCCCCGAGGAAAGCGTTCCCCATAGCGACTTATCTAGATCCGGTCCCCTTAATTCCAAATCAAACCGCCGCCGCATCAATATATCGCCGGAAGCTAAATCATCTCCCACCTCCCTGGGAACTATGTCTTCCCTACTATTCACATTAATTAATTGACGCGCCACACCTCTCCTAGACGCATTAAGCAGCGAGACAACGGGTAATGCCCTATATATATCGGTTACCTTACTTCGACCCCATCTACGCATCAAGTCAATCAATTTAATGCCAGGGGGAACCTTAATGGCCATAACGGCCTCCAAGGCCCCATTAGGCAATATGAATGTGGCTACATCGGAATCCTTCACTGCATCCAGTAAATGCATCAATGCATTGCCAGTTATGTAGGGCATATCATTAGGCAGAATCAATGCCACATCGCCCCCACATGCCCTAAGGCCGGCCGCTATGCCGCCCAAGGGTCCCCGAGGCTCCTCATCCATCACGAACCTAGCCCTCAAAAAATTGCCGTAAATGGATGCCTTGACCCAATCATTAATCGCGATCACCACATCATTGGAGACCGCCACCGCCGCCTCATATGCTCTACTGATCATTGGCTTACCATCAATTAAGTAAAGCGCCTTATCTAGATATGGCTCCCCAGGCACCTGGAATCGCCTAGATAATCCACCGCTCAATATTATGGAGCAGGTCTGCACCGCCTAATTCCCTTATAGTGAAATAAAAATTGTTTCGCAAAATGCCGGCAGTGGTTAGGCATGCAGGCATGAATTGATTATTGCCTCAACTTGGGCAGCCGCATCGCCATTTAAGTAACTAAGCATTGATTTAACTGCCTTAGAGTAGTAAGTAATCAATGATTCAACATCCTCCCCCTGCTCCCTGTATCGACATGCCCGGAGAAGGGTGGCTAATTTATCGCTGATCATAACTACACGAGCCTCCCCACTAATACCCTCTGAGTACTCCTGGAATTCCTTGCCTAATCCTAATTCATTAGCTACGCCCTGCTCTAATTCACGCCAATAATCCATATCCATCTCCCTCACCTCCCTAACGACGTCGCCTAACTTGTGCTCCGCAACATCGTGAATCAAGGCAAGTAGCGCGGCCTTTCCAGCGTCTAGGCCAGAGGCCTTAGCTAGGTTAATAGCTATGTAAGCAGTGAGGAGCGTGTGGCTGCATACGGTTTCAGGATCAGAAATACCCCTATTCACCCAACCTATCCTGGGCAGGCGGCATAATGCATCTATTACTCTAGGCAACTCCTCCAGCTCCACTTAACTGGGCTTGGATGATTTATTTAAAACATTAATGCCGGTCTCCTTCTGACCTCCTCCCCGCCTTGAGGGCGAGGGTTCCCCGAGGTCTAGAGGGTTACGCCCCATTATGGGCGCTACTCGGTTGCCGGCCTCTCGGATCCTCCTCCCGGTATTGCGGGAGAAGTCGGCTCCCGCCCCCCATTCTCTAAAAATTGACCAGGGGAGGACATTAAAGGGAAATAGTCCTCCTTTTTAAGCTTTACCCAGCCCCTGGAAGGAGCGAGGTTTGTTGTTCGTTTTTATCAAATACCTTTATCTTACTGGATAAAGCAGTGACGAATACCTTCTCATCTCTAGGAATGGGAGCGGAAGCTGAAATCCTTAACGTGTTTCCCCCAATGTCAACCACTATGGTGAATTTTCCCCCCGCATACTCGCTTATCTTGACGATGCCCCATCCTAGGGGAGTCTCACCGGATGCAATTGACTCGTCTTTTCTAATATTCATGTCCTCCGGTCGCACGCCTAGAACCGCTGCCTTAATATCTATGGGGAAAGGCAGCTTAATCAATAGGTCCCCGGCCTTGAATGCGCCATCTTGAACTATTCCATCTATTAGATTTATCTCCCCAACCAAGTTAGCTATTGATAAATTGGCTGGCTTATCATATAGATCCATCGGGACCCCTATTTGATTTATCTTGCCGTTAAATATAACGCCAGCCCTATCGGCTAGGCTTAACATATCGGCTGGATCATGGCTAACCAATATCGATGTTATGCCAAACTTCTTATGAATATCCTTAACCAATGCACGCGCGGTTGCGCGCAGCCTTGCATCCAGATTACTGAATGGCTCATCCAACAGGAGGACCTTAGGCTCCTTAACCAATGCACGCGCCAGCGCCACCCTCTGCTGCTGGCCGCCCGATAGTTGCCTTGGGTACCTATCCAGTACCTTATCTATCTCGAGCATTTTTGCTACTTCCATTACCTTTTGATTAATGGTTTCCCGAGGCACCTTCTTTATCTTGAGGGGGAAGGCTATGTTATCGAAGGCCTTCATGTGAGGATAAAGAGCCCAATTCTGGAATACCATGCCGACGTCTCGCTTATTGGGGGGGATGAATATTTTCTTGGAGGCTGATGCCACTAATTTATCTCCTATCCATACATCTCCATCCGTGGGCTCCTCCAGGCCGGCTATCAATCTAAGCGTGGTAGTTTTACCGCCGCCGCTGGGACCCAGCACCACAAAGAATTCCTCGGACTTTATTTCCAGAGTTATGTGATCCAACGCAACAACGGTCTTCTTGCCCTTCCCAAAAATCTTAGTCACATTATCCAGTAATACCTTAACCACGCGCTGCTCGCTCCTCTCTATTAATAAAGCTTATCTTAAAACGCTTATAATCATTACACAAATTAAACCCTTCAGTGATGGCTCTGACCTCCTCCCCGCCTTGAGGGCGAGGGCTCCCCGAGGTCTAGAGGGTTACGCCCCATTAAGGGCGCTACTCTGTTGTGATCCACGATAAAGGAGAGGGGCTTCCTCACTCTTGAAACTACTATACCTGTAGCCTTCTTCAATATGTTTAATGCGCCATTCAAGTCGGAATGAAGCTTATGCCCCAAGGGGCAATTAACTACTCCCCTCGGCCCCCTCTCAACCTCAACACCATGATAAGCACAATACTTTGAGGTGTTATACTCAATGACCTCAAACACCCTCATACCGTATTCTTGAGCCTTCAGCTCTATGGTATTCATCAACTCTCGATAAGACCACAAATTCACGGTGAACTTATTGCCCTTATCCTGCGCGATATTGAAGGGATAACCCAAATAGATTATGGTTACGCCTCGTTCGTGAAGTGTCTTAAGCAAGTGGGAAGCAAAATTCCTATACAGGTGGAGAAGTCTCCTGGTTAGTTTCTTGAATAGTCTCCTCCTCTCCCTATTAAGCTCATAATACGCCTCATACTCCTCTAGATTCATCACCCAACTCACCCCTATACTTCCCATAATACTCATCATACGTCCCCTTTAGGTCCACTTTTCCTCCGTGGAAGAATTGTTGCCTCCTCTCATAATTAACCTCATTAAAGAGCTTAGCAGAGGTGTCGGCTAGCCTCCTCAGCTTCCTTTCTTGGAAGCCGTTTGGTAGGAGGCGAACCACGTTAGTCCTCTTATTAGTGTGCTTAATTTCTTTGATGCCCCCTCCCGGTATTGCGGGGGGAATCGGCCTCCGCTCCTCATTCCCAAGAAATTGACCGGAAGAGGGCATCCTGAAGAGAGGTGTTTAGGCTTAAAAAAACTTTTCTATAAGGGGGCTATCCATCCCCGGCCCTGAGGGGCGAGGCTTTTCGCCCCCTTAACCCCCATTTTGGTAATAGTTATGCTTAAATTAAATGGATTGCCTTAGGATCCCATGTCTTGCCCAAAGTGCGGTTCTAGGGATATCTCCATAATGGCTGGAGAACCAATAATGTTTAGGTGCGCGTCTTGCGGGCATCAATGGCCCGCCCTCAGCCTTAGGCCAGGTTATGTTAAGTTAGGCGAGTCCCAGTTCCACTGGACAGATGTTGAGGTCACTAAGGAGAAGATGATGATTATGGCGGGCGAATTACTGCGGAGGGGTTCATCAATTGAGGAAACAATAGAGAAGGTGGCCGCATTAAACCAAGTGGCTAAACTGCTTCCACGCATAGAAGTGGAGAGGCTAGTTAAAACCGCCATGAGCGTATATGAAGTGAAGCCGGAGCACTGATTATGCTCCTGCCATTAGCGTTACTCGCTGGGCGCCCCATGTGGGCTGGCGCTGCTGGAATCCACTGACCTCCTCCCCGCCCTAAAGGGGCGAGGTTTGTCGTTCGTTTTATCAAGGAGGCGCGGCCCATAACCTAAAACCAGTCCCACATAAACATTGAGGCCAATTATGGCCTCATGATGGGGATTATTAACTGAATTCTCGGGGTTAAGCCGTTTTCTTGATGGCCTTGATGCATACGAAGCCGAAGTCCTCGGCATCCATTGGATTAATTAGCTTGGGTTCCTCCTCATTGCCGAGAGAGGCTGAGGCCAGGGGCTCTATCTCCAGCTTTATTGATCTAAGCATTTCAATGGTTTCCTTAACGCTGTAGAACCTGGCCAGGGAGTAGAACCTATGGCCACTACGCCCCTTCTCCTCATAGAGGCGGCCATACCTGCTTTCCCGAGGCACTATGCAGGTGATCAGTGCACCGCCTTGCTTCAATAATGATCGCGCCGATGATAGTGTGGGCATGGGATCCTCCAGGAAGCAAAGCGTGACCACGAGCAATACGTAATTCATGGATGAGTCCCTGATTGGTGGTTGCTCCCCGATCCCAATAACTACATCCAGTCCGCGTTGATTGGCGAGGGAGGCCATTCCCATGGCTGGCTCAAGCACTATTGCTTGAAACGGCAGGGAAAAGAAACCGGAGCCGCCCCCCACTTCGATGCCTCGCCCCCAGGGCTTAAGGAGCGAGACAGTTCTTAATTCGATTGAGGCTAGGCTTGGATTCTCGGTGTACCACTCGTCATAATCCGCGGCCCATGAATTGAATGCCTTGATGATGGCTCTCCCCCGATCATCCATGATATAACGATTGATTAACTGTAATAAAACTTTCCAGCGCTACCCGAGGAATGGTGACGCATTAATTGCGGCCCATTAATGTAACCGCGATCACGGACGCTAAGGTTATGGATGCGCCCACCATATCCAGCATCGTTAAGGGGCTCCTTAGCATTATGGAGCTGAAGATGAGGGCCGCTACGGGGGTTAGCAATAGTATTGAGGAGGCCAGCGATGGTTGGATCATGCTTAGGGCCTTGAACCAGAGTAGGAAACCAATGACTTGGGCCAGTAAGGCAAGTAGGAATAGTAGGAGGAGGGATTCAATTGTTATATGAAGCGAGTAATCCAGTGGAACTAATGCAGCTACCACGGGAATGGATATCGCCATCATGGATGCATTAACGGTTATCACGCTTCGCTCTCTCACCCTGTACGCGTAATAAATGGTGCCGAGGGCCCATGATAAGCCACTCAACAGCGCGAATATGCTTCCCAAGCTGAAGCCGCCCGACGAGGTGAGGAGGATGCCGATGAAGCCCACAAATAACGCCAGTAACCTGGGGAGCGGGGGAGGACGCCTAGAGGCCGCTGGCTCCAACACGGCTAGGAAGAGGGGCTGAGTGTACACTAGTACCGCGGATAGGCCGGGATTAGGCGATAGCATTATTGATAGGTTAAGTAGAACCAGGAAGAAGCCTATGTTGAGGAGACCCGCCAACAACATTTCCCTGCTTATTATTAATCTCTTAGCTATGGGGTAGAGGAGCAGTGCGCCAAGCGTTGTCCTGAAGAGCGAGATAACCATGGGTGACGCGTAGAGCGACGCCAACTTGGTTAGCGGGTATGCCGTTCCCCATATAAGGACAAGCATGGCTAAGTAAGCGTAGCCGAGGGCCTTGCCATTCATGGCTTGCGATGATTCCCCACGCTTTTTAAGGTTCCACCCGATCCCTGAGGCATTGCCTGAATGATTTGCCGCTGCATTCCTGCATCATCTTAATGATCCTTATTAAATCCATGGTTTCCTCAACATCATGAACCCTCAGCAAGTCGATGCCGCTCATCATTAGGTAAGCCGCAACGCCCAGGGACCCGCCGAGTTCCCTCCCCATCTCCTTCCCCAATGCCTTGCGTATGAAGCCTTTCCTGGATGCGCCAACGCATATTGGCTTGCCCAATGCCTTGATCCTCGCTATATTGCTGATCATATATATGTCCCTCCTAAACCAATCGCTGTATCGCCCCCTCGCCGGCCTACCTGGATTCAGGGATGGATCGCTGATTATCGGGGGGAAGCCGAGGCATGGATCCAGTATTACATCATCGACGCCGTGCCTGGCCGCCACCTCAATGACTCGATGACCCTCCTCAATCACTGCCTGAAGCGGGTCCCTCCCCGTCTCCTCGAGTTCCCTGGCGCACAGTATCATTTGAAGCCCATGATCCGCCGCAACATCGGCCAAGGTCTCGCTATACCTGAGGCCGGTTACGTCGTTAATCACATCAATGCCGATCTCCGCCACCTTACTCACCACGCCTGGCCTAAATGAATCAATGGAAATCACCACCTCATTCCCCAACTCATCCCGAATTAATTTAACCGCGTTAATTAATCTCTCCGCCTCCACGTCCTCTGGAACCCAGGTGGCCTTAAATGGCGCAGTCGACATGCCGCCTATATCTATTGCGACGGCTCCCGCCTCAATCATTGCCCTAGCCGCATCCACTATCTCCCTATTCCTCCGTATGGAGCCCGCGAAGAATGACTCGGGACTCACATTTATGACCCCCATCACGGCCGTCCCATTTCCCAGCCTAATCCTCACGCGGATAAGCAACGCGATTTAATTGATTAGTTTTTCGGGGGTTCTGGGACGACCTTCAGCGTAGGCGGAAAGATTAAATGATTGGTTAATGTGGAGGCGCGCTGGCAATGAGGTTTAGGGCAATAATTAATGGGGTACCCATAGAGAGGAATTGGACTTGGGAGGAGGTGGCTAGGGCCAAGGAGGAATTAAAGAGGCTTGGCTTCAAGTGGAGCGGGGAGGCTTGGATCGGGGAAGCCGAATCAAGCACTGACTTGGCGAAACTGAGCCGAATCCTTGGTTTAAGGAGGGATGAGGAGGAGAGGATCAGGAAAACATTCGTAATTGCCCCGGATCTCCCCAGCGAGTACTCGCACTGCATGGAGGCGGAGCGGCGGATTGTTTCAGTTCCATGCGTGATCAAGTCCATAATGCGGCGAGGCGACTTAATAATTAAGGCGAGGAATTTCGAGGAGTACTCGGAGCTTGTGCTTAAGGAGGTTGAGAGGACGCTGAGGAGCAGGGAAGCAATTGAAGCCGCCAGGGCAATGCTGAGTAGGGATTTATTTGAGAGGAGGCGGGAATGGAGGCGGGCCGAGGCTTGTAGAGGAGTAATTAGGCTGAACTTCGTTTCATCCAATTTATTGAGGGACCTCTTCTCGCTCGTGATTAAGTATAACAGGGTTGATAAGGATGGCAATCTAGTGGAGGAATCCTTTCGCGCAATAAATAGGAGCGATGTGGCTAATATTGATGGTAAGTGGACAATACGGTTCCCGGTATTCATGGAGGACGAGGTCACTGAAATAATTGCGAGGCACGGCTTCATAATAAGTAAGTGCCCCCCAGAGCCTCGTCGAATCACTGTGCCTCGAGTTGATGTGAAGCTGCTGGGCTTTCAGGAGGATGCCGTGAATGCTTGGGTCAGGAATGGGTATAGGGGAACAATAGTGGTGCCCACTGGGGGAGGCAAGACCTATATAGCCCTCAAGGCGTTGGCCACGCTCTCCGTTAGAACAATAGTGCTAGTCGTGACCTCGGAATTGATGAATCAATGGAGGGATAGAATAATGAGGAGCCTCGGCATAGATGCTGGCAGATTGGGGGCAAGTAAATCCGAGATCAGGGAAGTGACGGTGGCGATATATAACTCGGCTATAAGGCACATAGATGAGATAAAGGATGAGTTTGACCTAGCCATATTTGATGAGGCCCACCACGTGCCGGCGGAGACATTTAAGGAGGTCGCCTTCAGGCTGAGCTCGCCTTATAGGTTAGCATTATCGGCGACCCCGGAGCGCGAGGATGAGAATCAACACTTGATATACTTATCCTCGGGGGACATAGTGTTTAAGGTATCGTATGTAGATATGGTTAGGGCAGGCCTCGTCGTCCCCATTAGGCATTACAGGATTTATGTGGATCTGGACAGGGATGAGGCGAGGGAGTATAGGGGGGGAGGGGATAACCCAATAGCGTTGAGGAACATAGCGGCCAAGGCTAAGGCCAAGCTGGGCCCAATAATTGATATCGCTAAGGCTGAGGCCGGCAGCAAGATAATAATATTCACCCAATATATTGATCAAGCGGAGGAGATATACGAGTCCTTAGGGGCTGATGCCGAGCTAATAACGTCTAGGGTAAGCGGGAGAAGCGATATATTTGCCCGATTCAGTGAGGGGAAGTCACGCATCTTAGTCACGACCACCGTGCTGGATGAGGGAATAGATGTGCCTGACGCGGATGTGGCGATAATAGCTTCAGGAACGGGGTCCCGGAGACAAATGATTCAAAGAATCGGGAGAGTAGTTAGGGCCAGCCCAGGAAAAAGGGAGGCGCGGATATATGAATTAATCGCTAGAGGCACCATAGAGGAAGCACTGAGCGAGATGAGGCACAGCGATGAAGTCGAGGAAATAGAGTGCAAGAAGTTCCTCGTCGATGATCTACACAGGTTAATTAATCACGTGAAAGCCCTCAGGTCCCGGGGAAACATGGAGTACTTCCTATAATTTTCTAACCCGGGATCCCCCTAATCGCATAATCTCATAACGAAGCGGCAAACCTCCCTTAAAGTGGAGTTGGAGCGGGGATTTAAGCCTTGGTGCTGGGAAGTCCTCTCCTGGTCAATCAGTGGGAACGGGGAGTGAGAGGCCGACCCCACAATACCAGGGGAACGAGTAGCGCCCGTAAAAAGGGGCGTAACCCCCAAGACCCCGGGGAACCCCCCAAGGCGGAGAGGAGGCCAGAAACAACCTAGAAATATTTGCTTGAAAGTGTTAAGTAAACCTAGAAATTACGGCGACTCCATATTTCTTCGCTATTTTAGAAAGTTTCTTATCGAAAGTGGCTATTGGGTGGTTTTCAAGAATCGCATGTGAAAGTATCATCATGTCCTTGTGATTTGAAAGAGGTAGTTTCTCTTTTCCTATTATTTCGATAGCTCTATTTACGTTACTACCACAGTCGCAAGTTATTTCAGTCTTTTTATGTTGAATATAAGCCATTATATCATTTAATTTGCCCTCTAGTTTCATTCCTTTCAAAAACCAGACTAGTTCATGGATTACAATTACCGGAATAACCCATTTATCTAGAGAATCTAGAATTGCCTCAGCTTCTTTATGATGCTCAGAATCCTCGATATAATCATAAATTATTACATTAGTATCAATTATAGCCTTCATTCACTTTCTCCTAGTTCTATTGCTTTCTCTATGTTCCCTAATGTGAGTCTCTTTCCAAGCTTAATCCTAGGCCTCTCACTCCTCGCTTTTCTTATTATAATATCGTCCCCGTCTAAGTAGACCTCAATTATATCTCCCTCTTTTAGATTAATCTTTTTCCTTATTGAGGCTGGAATCGTTATCTGAAAATTTCTAGTTACCTTTGTCTTCTCCATCAGGCTTACTTTGAGTTTTACTAATATATAAATATTGCTAGTAAATAGCGAGATCGATGAGCGTTACATGATATTCATCTACAAAGATGAACTCCATGAGACTCCATCCATTAATGCCAAGGATTACTTGGCCTGTTTATCCCCAGGAAGAATTGATACTTCAATCCCCTTCCCCCATTTCAATGAATAAGGGCATTCCAAGGTCTTGATAAAACGAACGACAAACCTCGCCCCTTTAGGGCGGGGAGGAGGTCGGTAAGGACTCCATATAGATGCAAAATCCATAACTCTATGAAAATCCTAGAAGGGACATTTACGATTTATTTTAATTATCATATTGTCGCTGCCTTAATGATCTTCGATATTGTGGTTAATTCATCGAGTTTCCAGGCAAGGCCGATTACCTCTGCCTGTTGTTTCTCCGTGAGAAGCGACTTAGTTAGTTTTCTGAACTTAGCCTCTACCTCCTCATCCGTCATGGGATTCATGGGGTGCCCCCTCGGATGATCAATACGCCTCTCGAATTCCTTGCCGTTAATTAGCTTAACTATAACCTTATTCGGTATCGCCCTCGGGTATAACTTGTCTAGCTCCGGCTCCACGCTGACCTTAGTCTTCCTAAGCAGGGCAAGAACCTTGGGATTCCTTATCTCCGATGCCTCATAATCCCCGAGCCAGAGGTCGCCCTTCAATAAGGCAGTGGCCGTGGCCCACATTAAGCTGTGATCAGCCGTTTCCTTAGTCTTGGGATCCCACTTCTCCGGATCCTTAGCTATTATGTCGTATCCAGCCTTAAATGTCTCTATCTTTATGTACTCCACTTGATCCGGCTCTATGGGGCCCGCTTCCCTCCTTATCTCGACGGCGGCCTCAACCGCCGATTGAGCGTGGTACTCCACTGGATAGGGCTTTATGTAAGTATCCAGAATTCTGCTTGGCTTAGACATGTTAATTATGTCCTTCAAGGGGGATGGATCGAATTCCCCCGCCAATAATTGCCTTATGAAGCCCATTTCGCCCTCAAACGGCTTGTCTGGACCCGTCATTCCAGACCTAGCAACTATGGCTGAGAAAACAGCGTTTCTAGCTTGATTAGCGGTAGTGGCTGCCTTCCAGTGACTCAACTCCCCAACACGTGTCTGCCTCATAGATGCATGGGAAATCACTTGTATAGATAATGCATGGCCCATTTGCTCCTCATTAAGCCCCATTAATTTGCCCGCCACGAGGACGTGGCCAATGCCCGTGTAATTCACGTGGTCCCAACCATGTAACCTAAGGGATCCAGCATCGCACATGCGAACCGCCACTTCATACCCTATGGCAACCGAGGTTATCAAGTCCTTACCGCCAACCTTCTCCTGCTCGGCCACGGAGATCGCTGGGCCATACATATCAGAGGGGTGAAGGGGCTCCTTGGAGAGGTAGGTATCATTGAAGTCCAAGTACCTTATCATGAGGGCATTAACGAATGTAGCCCACTCCACGCTAACTTGGTCCGCAGTGCCGAGGAGCGAGGCCTTGCCTGGAAACCCCAACGCCGCCGATCGAGCCGCCTTCACTGGCTCCGCAGAGTACGATGCTAAGGCCACCCCCAAGCTATCCAGGAGCCTGCGCTTAGCTTCATGGACCACTCTCTCGGGTAAATCATCATACCTAATGCCCACCGCATAATGAGAAATCGCGCTTGTTATGGAGTCCATAATTGGGGAACCAATGGCATAATTAAAGCTTTTCCGTTACTGACCCATTAACAACTAATTTACAAGAAAAAGCGAACTACCCCGCCCTCACGGACGGGCATCCCCGCCTCGCGGAGGGGGACTTTCGCCCCCTTAGCCCCCATAAAGTTAAAGCTCTCTTTGTTCTAAGTTGCAATTCTTTTTATAGATTCTGCATTGAATTACTAATGGTGTATAACTGGCATTGCGGAAAATAGTTATCAGTCGTATACACTAATATATGGTTGGATATTTAGAGCGCTTTAGCTTCATGTGCAATCACCAATGGTATAACTCCTACTAACGAAAGTATTCCTACAACTAAGTATGTAAAACTGTATCCATAAGAACCAATTAAGTATCCTATTAATGGAGGAACCAACATATACGCTATCCTAATTATGAATGAAAAGGAGGAAAGCATAGTAGCCCTATAATTGCTAGGTATTAATTCATTCTCCCAAGAGATAATACTTGATGAGCGTATAGGATAAATTAACGACAAGCCAAACAGAAGTAATAGTATCAGAATTAAGTTACTAATTGAGAGCATCAATACGAAAAGCGATAATAAAAATACTGAAAATATGGTAATTAACCTATGATTTACCCTTTTCAATAGCTTTTCATTTATATACCCTCCTAAAGCAACCGTTAAAAAATAGGCTGACAAGATGAATCCCCAATACTTCTGGGGAAATCCTAATACGTCAACTACATACGGTGAAACGAACTGCATCCACGCCACTAACGGAAATACCGTAAAAATTGCGGAAACCAATAATGCTAATAATGGCCTTTTACTTAATGCGTATTTTACACCTTCTTTCATAATCCTTCTGGCGGGTGATGCCATTATCTTTTCTCCCTTATTATCTTCGCTAAATAATGCAATAGGTAAACTCAGTAACATTATGAATCCGGCTATTAGAATGGGCAAATTTAGCCTATGATATAAAAGCACAAAAATACCAGCAAGTATATTTCCTAAAAATCCGCTAATGCCATTTACTATCTGCTGCCTTGAAAAAATTTTAGGTACTTTTTCGCGTGAATTCAAAGAGTCAACTATCCACGCCTCTAACGTATTCGAGTAAATACCTAACCCTATACCCATTATTCCATAGGATAAAAGCACAAAAATTGGCGACAATAAGATTGATAAGCTAATTAATCCTAGACTATAGATTAATGTACCTATTGAGAAAATTTTAAGCCTTCCATATTTATCTGCAAATGCAGAGGATAGCACATCTACTGGTAATGTCAAAATCATGTATATTGAAGTGATTAAACCTATTTCAGCGAAAGACAATCCTATACTATAAAACCATAGTATTAAATAAGCACCCATTAATTGTAATGAAAATGAAATTATAAATGAGATTGAAAGAAACGAGAATTCATGATTTCTCAATACGCTCATCATAATTCTTAATGTAGATTCTGCATTTAATTTTTCTCATACTGCTTAATAAGTATTAAGCTTCTTTTTCCCAAGTGAAACGCCTAGCCGCGCCTTTGGGAAAACTCTGCGAGACGTGACGAGGCGTGAAAAGGCATGAGAATTTCCTAATACAAAATAGAACTATTACCTTATTTTAGTCTTATTATATTGATGTAATAAGTATATTGAGGTTAAACGCATAGCTATAAACATAAAAACATGTTTTAAACACATAGCGATAAAACATAAAAATATCTTAGAGGAGGGATAATGCTATGAGTATGGCATCAAGGATAAACTATAGGCGAATTATTGCTGCTATACTAATGTTAATACCTTTGATAATTTACCTTGATCTACCATCATATAACTCCGTGAATCCAGAGTTGCTGGGGGTACCCTTCTTCTATTGGTATCAAACCCTATGGCTGGCATTATCGGCAGTTATCTTCGCTGTTGCGGCCATTCTCCTCTATTGGGGTGAGAAATCGTGATAGGCATACTTGGTTGGGTTCTCTTCCTTGCGCTATTCGTGATATTCGTGATTTTGGGGTTCTATGGGGCTCGATGGCGTAGGGGCGACATGTCTCAATTACACGAGTGGGCCCTGGCTGGGAGGAGGCTAGGCACATTCCTCGTGTGGTTCCTCATAGGGGCTGACCTATACACTGCATATACCTTCGTCGCAGTGCCGTCAGGCATGTTCGCCAGCGGCGCCCTATACTTCTTCGCCGTTCCCTACGTCTCCATAACGTTCGCCATAGCCATGCTAACAATGCCTAGGCTATGGGAGTGGTCAAGAAAGCATGGCTACGTGACGGCGGCCGACATGGTTGCCGATAGGTTCTCCAGCAAGGCTCTGGCGGGATTAATAGCGATCACGGGCATAATAGCGGAGCTGCCCTACATAGCGCTTCAAATAGTTGGAATGCAGGCCGTGCTCACAATCATGCTGTACGGCGTGGTTCAAAACGTGGCTCAAGTATCGGATATCGCATTAACCATATCCTTCATAATACTGGCGGCATTCACATTCACGAGCGGACTCAGGGGAGCAACTCTGGGAGCCGTCCTCAAGGATTCCTTGATATTTCTATCCGTGATAGTCCTCATAATAGTGGTGCCCCTCAAGTACGGCGGATTCACGACTGCATTCGCTAATGCCCAAGCATTCGCGCAGCAATTAGCGGCGCATAAGGTGGCCTGGTTGGCGACTGGAATAACCAATCTGAAGCCGGCGGCGTCGCTCATGTGGGGATACACAACGCTATGGTTGGGCAGCGCATTGGCGCTGTTCCTGTACCCACACGCAATTAATGGTTCGCTGAGCTCCCAGGGAAAGAGGCAATTAGCCATGAGCACGGCGCTTCTCCCCATTTACGGCATAGGATTAGCAATACTAGCAATGCTGGGCATACTGGTTTACGCTGATCCAGCCGCAATGGCGATACTAAGCAAATTCCCCCTCAGCACAGCCGGGATACTAGCGGTTCCGGCATTAGCCGTGGCATCATTACCCGATTGGTTGGCCGGAATAGTTCTGCTCGGGATATTCATTGGTGGACTAGTTCCCGCCGCCATAATGGCCATAGCGCAGGCCAATTTATTGACGAGAAACATAATTAAACCACTTTACCCCAACCTTACCCCACACGATGAGACGAGGATATCTAAGTGGGCATCGGTGATCTTCAAATTCATTGCATTAGGCTTCGTATTCGCGGTGCCGGCCACATATGCTATACAACTCCAATTACTGGGGGGAATAATAATTCTCCAAACACTGCCCGCCGTGTTCCTGGGATTAATAAGCAATAGATTAAACAAGTATGCATTAATGATTGGATGGGCCGCAGGGATAGGGTCAGGCCTATACCTAGTGGAGGCGGCCAATCACTTTGGGCCCCTCAAGACCAGTCTCTACCCCATGGCGCACGTACTCGTATTCGTCGGACTCATTTCACTACTCATTAATCTAGCAGTATCCATAATCTTAAGCATACCAACAATGGCAAAGAAGAGCGAAGCAGTTGCAAAGGAGCAAAACAAGTGAGAAAATCCACGCCCCTCCTTTCCTTTTTTTAAAAAAAGGAAGTTAGAGGGTTTTTGTTTCCTCGTACCCGCATCGGGGGCAGTAGAGCCTCTCCACCACTGCATATCTTCCATCTACCTGCTTTAGGGATCTATCCGTGACCCTCAACGCGCCGAAGCATCGGGGGCAGGTGTATGGGCTTGGCCTGTATCCATTGTCTCCCAGTATTCTCCTAACCATGTAGACGCTGACTCCATTCCTCTTCGCTACCTCCCTCATGGATAGCCCCTCCCCGTACATCTTAATTATTGCGTTAATGGTGCTTGGGGGAATGGTTTCCCTCTTGCTCCTGAGCCTCCCCTCAGCCCTTAACCTATCCATGGCTGCCTTGGTTCTCTGCCTAATGAAGTCCCTCTCCATGTTCGCCACGAAGGCGAGGACGGTCCTGAGGAATTGGCGGTAAGCCCCATCCAGGTTCTGTAGGACGCTCTCCTTCTCTGAGGTACTGACTATTAGGAGCCCCATCCTATTCTCCACTATATCCAGCAACCTAAAGAATTCCTGGAAGTTCCTCACGAGCCTCGACACTTCATACACTAGTAACGCTATTGGTTTAGGGGTGAGCGTTGGGGCCTCACTCACCATGCTGTGAAAGGCTGGTCTATCCATGACGCCGGTGCTCCCACTAACGGCGAAATCCACGTAATGCTTCACAATAGTGAATCCCCTACTTGACGCCCACTTCTCCAGGTAAACGCGTTGATTCTCGGGATCCTGCTCCTCAGTGGAGACCCTAATATATGAAACCGCTGGAATCATTTTTGGCTAATCCATGAATACATAAGGCTTTAAAGGATTCGCAGAGGCTTAGCCAGTATTATTTATCGGCATTCCATCATGCTTGGGAACCCATTAGCAGCGTCCCTAGCTATTCCATGACCTTAACGAGGCGTTGGGTTAACCTCGGCCAATTTATTGTGGAGCGCCTCATTGCTCTTCCCATTTGCGTGTCCACTCAATGGTAACGCTATACGTGCAGGCAATGTAAACCAAACAAATCAACTTAGAAACATAAAAACCAGTGGTTCCGAGGCGGCATCTCGCCATATATTGGTTTTTCCCATTAGGAATTGAGTTGTCTCCCCGCACTGCTTAGCGATGCTGCTGCTTGAACCACGTTGCCTATCACGAAGACCGCCGGCGACTCCAATTCATCGCCATTCACATCCCTTAGCGTGGTGAACACTATTTTCTCTCCATCCATGAATGCCTTGCTTATGGCTGCCACGGGCGTGGCTGGGCTTAATCCTCCGGCAATTAATTCCTCCGCTATTTCCCTTATCCTGTGCCTACCCATTAGCACAACTATTGTATCGACCTTGCCCGCCAATTCCCTGAAGTTAACGAATTGCCTGCCTTTATTGGGATCCTCCGTGCCGGTCACTATGGCAACGCTGCTGGCTATGCCCCTGGCCACTAGGGGCACTAGAAATCGCTCTGGAGCCGCTATTGCGCTAGTGATGCCTGGGATAACCATGCATTTAACCCCATTCCGCAACAACTCGAGGCACTCCTCAAACCCCCTCCCAAACAGGAATGGATCTCCACCATGTAGCCTAGCAACAATCTTGCCCTCCCTAGCCCTCTGCAGCAGCAATTCATTGATCTCCGCCTGCTCCATCACGTGATGCCCCAACTCCTTCCCTGCAAACACCAGCTCCGCATCCGGCCTCGCCAATCCCAGTAAATCACGTGGAATTAACCTATCATACACTATCACGTCGGCCTCCTTAACTATGCTGAGCGCCTTCATGGTTACGAGCCCCAGATCCCCAGGACCAACGCCAACTATGTACACCGAGCACATTTATGCGATTAATGATGTGCGGCTTTTATCCTTTCCCACTTTAACGCAACTTTTAATAGGCATGAGGGGGCCGAGGCCATATGCAGGTCAATAAATATGATCTATATCTAGATGTGGATTATGATAAATTATCCTATAAGGGCAATGTTAAGATAGAGATGAGCAGCGAGTCGCCGTTCTCCCTCAACGCGGTCGACTTATCGATACTGGGAGTGAAGGTTGATGGGAAAACAATTGATTATGCGTATGATGGGAAAACCATAAGCATAAGGTCGCCGGTCGAGAGACTCGTTGAGGTGGAGTTCGAGGGCAAGGTGCCCGACTTATTGATGGGAATCTATAGGGCTCCCTATGAGGGGGGCTACATGATAACGACGCAATTCGAGGCCACGGGGGCGAGGCGCATGTTTCCATGCATTGATCACCCCGCATATAAGGCTATATTCAAGGTAACCATTCGAGTCAGGGATGGGGTGGACGTGATATTCAACACGCCGCCGCGTAACGTGACCAAGGATGGGGACAAGAAAGTGATTGAGTTCCAGGAGACTCCGAGGATGTCAACTTACTTGCTTTACGTGGGTATAGGCAAGTTCGAGGAGATCAAGGATAAATTAGGCAGCATCGACATCATTGTCGCGACTCCGCCCGGCAAGGCGAGGAGGGGGGCATTCGCCATGGATGTGGCTAAGAGGGTCATCAAGTATTATGAGGATTACTTCGGCATACCTTACCAACTCCCCAAGCTACACTTAATAGCCGTGCCCGAGTTCGCGGCGGGCGCCATGGAGAATTGGGGAGCCATAACTTTCAGGGAAACCGCTCTCCTAGCCGATGAGAACAGCAGCGAGGGGGAGAGGAGGAGAGTGGCGGAGGTCGTGGCTCACGAGTTAGCGCATCAATGGTTCGGGGACCTAGTCACAATGAAGTGGTGGGATGATTTGTGGCTCAACGAGAGCTTCGCCACATTCATGAGTTACAAGGCAATCGACCACTTATTCCCCGAGTGGAGGCACTGGTATGACTTTCTCCTAAACGAGACCGGGGGCGCCATGATGAGGGACTCCCTGTCCACCACGCATCCAATACATGTGCCGGTCAATAAGGAGGAGGAGATAGAGCAAATATTCGATGAAATAAGTTACGGCAAGGGCGCCAGCATACTGAGAATGATTGAGGCATTCATCGGGGACGAGGCGTTCCGCAATGGCCTCAGGAATTACTTAAAGGCACATGAGTACGGCAACGCCACGGCGGGGGACTTATGGAGCAGCCTAGAGACGGCCTCGGGGAAGCCCGTGATAAAGATAATGAGCGAATGGATCAATAGGGAGGGGTACCCGGTCGTGACCGTCACTAAGGAGGGGGACAACGCCAAGTTGAGCCAAGCCAGGTTTAAGTTAGCCGGCGATGAGGGGGGCAAGTGGCCCGTGCCATTGACTTACCACATTAATGGGAGGCGGGAGTCCCTTCTCATGGAGGAAAGCACGATAATTAAGGGCCCCATCTCATCCCTTAAGCTGAACATCGATCAGACGGGTTTCTATAGGGCTAGGTACTGGGATTGGGAAGTGGCTTGGAGGGGCGCGGAGTCGCCCATAGATAGGTGGGGAATAGCGACGGATATATATGCCCACTTACTGCAGGGCGGCATTAAGTTACGGGATTACTTGGCCTTCATATCCAGGTTCAGGAATGAGGAGGATTACTTACCTGCCTGGGAAGTCTCGTCTCAATTATCCACCTTATTCGCGATAAATATGGCTACACGCACGGAGAGCGCGGAATTCCATAGATCCCAATTAAGGCTCCTCGAGGGCCGCAGCGACGCGAACAGCGTGCTCCTGAGGGGAATAGTCGCCGCTAGGCTTGTCCAGGTCGATGATGAGTACGCTAAATCTTTGGCTAGCAGTATCTCTAGGTTCGAGTCGCTTGATCCAAATATGAGGAGGGCAGTTGCCACGGGGTACGCCATCGCCGGGGAGAAACCATTCGAGACCTTATCATCCCTCTACTTCAAGTTAAGGAATGATGAGGATAGGGTCAAGGTGCTTCTATCCATGATGAGCATCCGAGACCCAGCCGAGTACGCATTGGCGCTGGGGCTACTGCTCTCGGGGGACGTGAAGAGGCAGGACGTGGGCTCCGCATTCGCTGCTGGGGCCTATAACCCATTTGTTAGGAGGCTCACATTATCCTGGTTAAAGATCAACATTAATAAGCTTAGGCAGCTTTACCACGCCACTGGAACGCTTTCCAGGGTGATGGAGGCCGCAATACCGTTCCTGGGCCTCGGTCAAGAGGATGAATTGATTGGGTTCCTCAATGGACTTAATGCGCCTGAAATGGAGATAGGCATAAAGGTAGGAGTGGAGCTCCTCAAGATCTATGGGAAGCTACTATGAGGTACCTAGCCCTAATCGCCGTGCTGCTCGTGGCTTCATCCATCTGCGTAAGCGCATCTCAAGTGGTCCTGAGGCCCTACAGCGCATTGCCGATAAACATCAGTGATTACTGGAGCGACTATAGCTTATGGTTCCATGTATCCGCTAATTCCTCGCTGGATATCTATGTGCTTAATCAAACCCAGTACAGCGAGCAGATGAATTGGCCCTCTCCCCGCTATGTGGGGCTCAACATCAATGGATCCATTAATATTGGCAAGGGGAATTGGTACTTGATTCTACGGAACCCCAGCAACGCGTCCGTAATGGTTAATTACTCCTATGGCACAATACCCATTAACCCATTCCTATCTTATTCGGGGCCCCCGGCGCCAATAGGCCTAGCGGATTACGGCGTCCTAAATGAGTCGGGCTCATTGGTTCCATACGAGGTGTTAACCAATGAAGTGGTGGGGACTGCCTCAATATATTACATTAATGTGTCGAGCAGCGAGCCAAGGAACTCGGCGCCACCGCACGCGGCGTCGCTTCAATTGAATGTGGTTCTTCAAGTCAACTCAACCAAGGGTCGATACGCTTATTGGCTTCAGAACGTGGTGGCGATAGATACCTCCTCCATGACTTACGACGTGATAGATAACGTGTGGAACATGAGCAGCCCAAACGCTACCCTGAGCAACTCATCAATAAGGGGCAGCGGCAGCGTCGCGGCATCCCCCAGCGGTTACTTTTACTGGTATGGCTACGCTAATCAAAGCTATTCCCTTCCCCTAAATATCAAGTTAGTGACGTGGATTCAAACGCTTGATTCCGGCGTCGTAATTCACTTCGCCTACTATAATGGAAGCAAGGAAATCAATTATGATAACGTCACCATCCCGGTCCAGAACCCAAGGGCAGCGATAACGATTAATGGGTATCACATGGTTGGGGAGGGGCCTTATTATTACGATGCGGAGCTCGTGCTTGGGGGTGATGGGAATGGCTCTGAAGCGATAATTAACGACATAAATGCATCGCTGCACCTCTATTACTTAATTAATGATAGTTATTCATTGCCGAGAGGCATATACGTATTTGGCAGCAACACGGCCGAGACAGTGGATGGGGTAAACTCCATCTATGAGAATGGGGGGACACAATTAGTTCAGGGAATTCCTAGGCTTGGGGTGCCCTTCATAGTTGAATTAACCATAATAAAGCAATACATGCCGAGCATGGTTGTAGATGAGGGCGTGAATGCCTCCATTAATGCAACCATATATGTGGGCGGGGGAGACCCACCATACACTTATTACTTGGTGCTGGATGGCGTGACGAGAAGCAGTTACACCACTGACGAGGCTTTCCACGTCTTCAAGATATATGGGGGCAATCTATCCCTCGGAACCCATCATTATCAAGTAGTGGTGAGGGATTCAAGGGGAACCGAGGTCTACTCGGGAGTTGGCAACATAGAGGTAATGAGTGATCCCCGCCTCAATGCCGGCCTCAACGCGTCTATTCTAGATGTCGGCCAATGGATCAGGGTCAGCGCGGCTGGGGTTAATGGGACGCCGCCATATAGCTACGAGGTGCTTGATAACGGTAGTCCAGTCACGGGCTTGATTCGCGGTGAATTAAGCCAAGTCATTCAAATGAATGAGTCCGGGATCCAAGTCATAACGGTAATCATGAGGGACTCGGGAGGCTTCGCCCTGAATAAATCATTCACGGTGATGGTTAATCCAGATCCATTGCTACACCTATCAATTAATGCCACAAGCATTGATGCTGGACAAACAGTTCTAGTGAACCTAAGCACGAGCGGAGGCACTCCACCATACAGTTACGAGGCGCTCCTGAACTCGACTAGGCTTAATTGCACAACCATGTGTAGCCTACGGTTAGGCGTGGGGAGGTACGTGCTTAACGCTACCGTGAGGGACTCAAGCGGGTACAGCGATTCTAAGGCGGCGAGGATCACGGTGAATCCCGACCCTTCCCTACTGATTTCCCTTAATGCAACCACCATAGATGAGGGCGAGGAAGTCTCGCTGGCCCTTAATGGAGCTAATGGGACGCCGCCATATAGTTACGAGGTGCTTCTCGATGGCGCGGCGATTGGGGTGGGGCAATTAATTAGGCCCGGCATTGGGGTGCATAATCTCACCGTTATATTGAGGGACTCTGCTAATTATACCATTAGTAGAAGCGCGGCGATACGGGTTAATCCCGATCCTGTAATTAATGCCTCGCTAATCCCCGTATCAAATTTCGTGCTGGATAATTACGAGGCGCGTGGAGCGGTTACCATTAGTGATGGGTCGCCGCCATATAGCGTTGAGTGGTTCTTGAATGGAGTGGAGGTGGCCAATGGAAATGATGCAACCATTAATTTGACCAGGATGGGGGTGAATAACGTGACCATAATCGTGCTCGACTCGGCGGGGCGAGGGGCTCGGTATAGTTTCTCGATTGATTATGGCTATGATGTGCCCCACATTATTGCCTTGATAGCGATCGGGGTCTTAGTCATAGCTTTATCAATCCTTTTAAGGAGGAGCAAGAAGCTTTAAAAATTAAGCAATAATGATCGGCCTCCATGAGGGGCAACAATGCATTCGGTTTTGTATATATGCTATTGATAATAGTAACCATGACGTTCGCCGTTAGGGCTAGCAATAACATGTTGATGACTACGGTGCCTCTCCTGGCTAAATACTTCTTTAACTACAGCAACACCGAGATAGGGATACTCGCCGCGTTAATGTCACTAGGCACATTCCTCGCCACGATCCTAGTGAATGCGAGGCTGGATGCAATTAAGCGGAGGAGAGCATTCATGGCCTCATCCATAGGCTACGCCATTGTTCTCCCCCTCTTTTACTTGGCTAATCCCATCTCGCTATGGGCGTTATCGGCCGCGGCTGGAGTGGTTCTCGGCAATATAATGCCCAACATAATAACCTCCGCCGGGCTCCTGCCCGACCGTAGAGCCAGGGAGAGGCTTTTATCCATATACACGTTGTCGCTCAGCGTTAGCCTAGTGGTTGGACCCGCCATTGAGGCATTAATACTTAAACAATTCAGCATTAGATCATCATTCCTATTCTTTGCGCCCATGGGCATAGCGGCGGCCGCATTATCCCCCCTCATAGCGTTTCCCCAAGGCGAGGAGAGGAGAGGGGGGCGAGTCAAGGTGTTATCGAATCCCGGATTTAAGACGGCCACGTATAACATATTGGCGTATAACATACCATTCTCGACGCTCACCGCGTTTGGCGGAATATACGCCGTGTCCCAGTTCCACGCCTCTTACTCGACGGCCACGGGCCTCTTCTCCCTCTTCTTCACGACATCGCTCCTGGCTAGGCTTTACCTATCCATAAGGCCGGTCAATAAGGTGTGGATTCCAATGGCGACCTCGGTCTCCATGACTGTCCTGGGCCTCATCCTAATGACCATAGCTAGGAGCGTGGATGAGTTGGCCGGTGCCCTCCTGGTGCTGGGCGTCCCGCATGGATTGACCTATCCCTTATCCCTCATCTCCATAACGAGGACCTTTAGGCCGGAGGAGCGGAATGCGGCTAATAGCCAATTCTTCGCCGTAATGATGCTTATAGGCATAGCTACGCCCACCCTCATGGGCCTCGTGGCGGACGTTATTGGGCTTAGGTATGTTTTCGGCGTGTTGGTGATATCTGTTCTGGCCCTGCTCTTCATGATTAGGCGCAACGTGGAGGCCGTGGATAAGGCTGCCCAATTAATTCAATGAATCCATGCCGGCTGGATTAAACGGATAAGCATATTAATTCAGGGGTAAACTGGTTTTGGACTGAATGAATAGGGAGGAAGCATTATTGGTCTCTTCGTCCTCTATCTCCGGGATTGCTTGGGGAGCCAATACAATAGTTGTGCCCATATACTTAACGCAATTAGGGCTTCCCCCCTTCTATGTTGGCCTACTTCTCTCGGCATCAATAGTGTTCTCCTCAAGCCTTGGATTCATATTCTCGGTTTTGGCGGATGCCCACGGCAGGAAGCGATTTGCCATGATTAGTAGGGCCATATCCGCCCTGGCGTTCCTGCTCCTATTCATGAGGATCCCCTACGCCTATGCTTTCTCCTCATCCTGGGGAGGCGGGGGACTCGTGAACGCAATGCTGGCGGAGAAAACAAGTAATGTGGAGAACGACTTAAGCCTGATAAACTCGTTATCAATAGTGTCATCACTAATAGGCGCATTGCTTCCCCTTGCCTTGCCCATACGGCTGATTTTCCTAGTGGATTCAAGCGTCGCGCTTGCTTCCCTCCTCCTAATATCAATGATTCACGAGAGGTATAGGGGCACTGGGAGAGCGTTCTTTAGGTTAAGCGTTACCATGGGTAAGTTCTCCACGGAGGCGGTAATCGGGTTAGGGGCGGGGATTGTGATTCCCCTCATGTCTTTATGGTTCAACCTCAAATTCAATGTTTCCGCTAGGCAGATGAGCCCGGTCTTCGCCTTATCGGACCTAACTCTGGCATTAACGGTTCTCGCGGCGCCTCGTTTAGCTGCTAGGGTAGGTATGGTGAGGGCCATCGTGTTGACCCATGTCGCGGCCATAATTCTATTGGTGGTGCTGCCCTTCTCGCCCAGCTTCGCCATTGCCAGCACGGTGTTCGTGGTTAGGAATGCCTTAATGAATATGGGGAACCCCTTGCTGAGCTCAATGATACTTAGATTAATGCCGGAGAATCAGAGGGCCAGCGCCACCAGTTTCATTAATTTATTGAGTTCAATACCTAGGGCTGCCGGGCCATCAATAGGGGGGTACTTATTTGGGGAGGGGAACCTCTATTACCCATTCTTCATAACTGCCGGACTATATAGCGCGGCCACTGCCTTGTTCTACGTGTTCTTCAGGAATGCCAGGCTTGAATCGGTTAAGGTTTAAGGGGCGGCCCGTTGTTTCTCGTTTTTATTAAACCGATATCGGTAAATTTTTTAAGCAGTTAATTTTCTCCCCAGCATGGATAGAGATATATGGCTCATATTATTGTCCAGAATGCTTAGAAGCACGGCGGCTGGGGCACTAGGCATAGCCACTGGGCTCTACCTATATAATGTGCTTCACTTATCCCTCACATTAATAGGCATATTCTTCGGCGTAGGCGCATTCACTGCACCAGCCTTATCCCTATACTTCGGGAGGCTTGGGGACAAGTATGGAAGAAAGAAGATCCTAATGCTGGCCACGGCCATGCTGCCCGCCGCGACCGCCATCCTACTATTTACCCGCAATTACTTCCTGCTGCTCATTGCCGCAGCAATGGGGGGCTTCGGCACGGCCGGGGCACTGGCCAGCGGAAGCGTTGGCGCAGTGGTTGCGCCAATTATGACCGCGATGCTGGCCGATAAAACGAGGGATGATAATAGGACAACCATTTACTCCCTGCTGAATGTGGCTTCAGGACTCGCGGGCGCGGTGGGCGTATTAATTATTCACTTGGGGTACATGGAGGCATTCACGATTTCCCTCATCCTATCAACAATATCCCTCGCAGCGATAGCCCCCATTAGGGATAATTATAGGGGAACCAAATCAACCGAGAAGAAGGGGGGCGGCTCCAGGGATAGGAGAATCATGAAGATGTTCGCCGCCGTGGGGGTACTGAACGGGACGGGGCAGGGGCTCGTGACTCCATTCCTCCCAATACTGTTCGAGGTGCTCTTTAAAGCAACAAGGGGGGAAGTAAGCAATATATTTTTCCTGGGGGGAGTAATGGCCGCATTAATGTCGCTCGCCACGCCGAGCCTCACGCGGCGCATGGGCTTCGTTAATGCCGTGATAATCACCAGAACCATATCGACCATAGCGCTAATTGCGTTGCCATTCATAAGTCTCCTCCCAATCACGATCAATGAAGCATTCATGGCTGCCGTTCTATCCTACCTAGTATTCGTTATGTTCAGGGTAGCGTCGCTGCCGGCCCAGCAATCCCTAATGATGGGCCTAGTCAGCAGGGACGCGAGATCCACAACTGCTGGAGTTAATCAGGCGGCGAGGTTATTCCCATCGGCCGTGGCCACGACCGCGTCAGGAGCCATGCTGGATTACTTGCCTATACCAGTTCCCTTCGCCTTGGCTCTCCTGGCTAATGTGGCGAACATATATCTATATAAGCGATTCTTTGGATCCATGGCCTTTGACGGCAGAACCATAAGCGCCGCGCTTGAGTAGGTATTAAATGCTCCAGCCCTCCCTGGATAACTCGTCCCTAACATCGCTGAGCCTGAATATGGGTCCATCCACGCACACGTAATGCTTACCTATATTGCAATGCCCACAGAAGCCGACGCCGCACTCCATGTGCCTCTCCAGCGAGAGGTATACATCGTGGGCCTCCATGCCCATATTAATGAGGGCCCGAACCGCGTTAATCATCATTATCTCCGGCCCTATTATGAGGGCGGCCATTCCCCGCCGCAGCTCCACCTTGTCTAGGAGCGCCGTGACCAACCCCACGTTTCCCCTCCATGATGCGTCGCCCCTATCCACGGTGACCAGCACGTTGGCTTTGCGCGGCCACTCCTCCAGCACTAGGTCCTTATATATTATATCGCTTGGGCTCCTGGCGCCGTAGAGGAGCGTTATGTTTTTCCTGCCCAAGTACTTATCCATGAAGAACCTTATGGGGGGTATTCCTATTCCCCCCGTTATTATCAGGTAATCATCGTAATTGCCGGGCCATGAGTTGCCATAGGGTCCCCGGGTCCCCACGAAGTCGCCCGTACTTAAGCCAAATAATTTACCCGTGGTTCTCCCCACTCTCTTGAATGTTATTAGGGCCTCGCCGGCGAGGGATATCGGTACCTCGCCATCAATGGTGGATGCCATTATGAACTGCCCAGGCAAGGCGCGGGGAAATCCCCTGTCCAAGGCAAGGGTCACGGTTTCCGGAGCCTCCTCCCGCCTAGCAATTATTCTGCTCCTCACCGGCAACAGCGTCTCCAATCTTCTCGGTGATTCCATCACATTAATCCCCCCTCGAGAAGTGATTAATCACATTCCTTATATCTATATCAACGGGGCACGCAGTTGTGCATCTCCCGCAACCAGTGCAGAGCGCGTAGCCGTAGCGATCCTTATGATAGCTCAATTTATGGTAGAAGCGCTGCCGCATCCGTGAGTCAAGGGATTGCCTAGGGTTGCCTCCGGCCATCCTCGTGAAGCCAGCCCAGAGGCAACTGTCCTCCTGTCTACTCCAGTCCCTGTAATCCATTGAGTAGCAGAAGCATGTGGGGCAGGCCAGCGTGCATGCCCCGCACTCAATGCATTTATTGGCTAACTCGCTCCAAATCGAGTCGCTCCACTTTAACTCGTAATTCATGGACACGCGGGACTGCTCCTCATACACGCCCCTCACGGCGTTAATGGCTTTGCTCAACCATTCCTTATCGGCAGGAACCATGTGATCAATGGGTAAATCATCGTTCATCTCAACGAAGTACTTATCCCCAACATCGGTTAACTGCATTGAGTAGCCCGACTCAAGGCGTGGCCCTTGAAGGCTTGCGCAGAATGCCTTAGACGAGCAGGAATGGGTGCACGCAATATTGATTAGCTTAATGCTTTTCCGCTTCCTTAAGTAAATGGCATCCGCGAATGGCCCCCTCAGCCTCACGTCGTCAAGCATGGCAACCGCAGCCACCTCACAGGAACGCGTGAAGTAAATAGTGGAGGGGAACTCATCCTTGAGGCTGAATATGTTTTCCCTCCCCATGAATGGCTTACTAAAGAAGGCGGGCACCGCGTCCCGAAACTCCGAGCCACTGCTTAGGTACCCGTACACAAGCGAGCCGCCCTCCATCTTTGGAGCAATGACTCGAAAGCCGAGGCCCAGTAATGAATCAATATACTTAGGCAAATCACCCTTACTCAATAAATAATGCCTCATTAGTTCCGCTTAATGAAGCGGTTTAATTTAAGCATTAACCCATATAGGCCTATTATTAATCCATTTAAATTAATATTTATTAGGGGGAATTAATAATTACGGCGTGGGAACGGCAAGAACCATTTGCCCCTATTGCGGCGTGGGGTGCGGCATCATTGTTCAGGACCTTGGGGATGGCATCAAGGTAATTCCCGACCCGAGTCATCCCGTGAATAAGGGAACGCTCTGCGTGAAGGGCTGGAAGGGGCTTGACTTCGCCACGTCCCCCAACAGATTAACCAAGCCCCTCCTACGCACGGAGACGGGATTCATGCCCATAACTTGGGGCGAGGCCATTAAGCTGGCTGCGGAGGAGTTAAGCAGGGTGAGGAGGGAGCATGGGCCCGACGCGGTGGCATTCATTAGTTCAGCTAAGGCAACTAATGAGGAGAATTACTTAATGCAGAAATTGGCGAGGGCCTTCGGCACCAATAATGTTGATCACTGCGCCAGGAGCTGCCACTCCACCACGATTGAGGGATTAATTAGGACCTTGGGGGCCGGCGCAATGACATCCAGCATAGATGACCTTGATTCCGCCAACGTCGTCTTCGTGATTGGGTCAAACACCACGGAGCAGCATCCAATAATAGGGGCGCGCATAATTAGGAATAAGGAACGCGGGCTGAGGCTAGTAGTGGCTGACCCAAGGGAAACCAAGCTGGCCAGCATCGCCGATGTTTGGCTTCGGCACAGGCCAGGCACTGACATTGCCCTCCTGAATTCCCTGGCTCACGTGGTGATAGAGGAGCGGCTCTATGATGAATCAATGCTGGATAAGGTCAATGGATTCCAAGAATACGCGAAGCTGGTTGAGGAGTATAGCCCCGAGAAAATGAGGGACGTGACTGGAGTGGATCCAGCGCTGGTTAGGCGGGCGGCGGAGCTAATGGCCGGAGGCAAATTAATGATCCTATACGCCATGGGCATAACGCAGCACGAGCACGGCACAGAGAACGTGATGGCGGTGGCGGATCTAGCGCTGATCCTAGGCGCCGTTGGGAGGGAGGGGACGGGCGTGGCGCCATTGAGGGGCCACAGCAATGTGCAGGGCTCCAGCGATATGGCGGCGTTACCGGACTTCCTGCCTGGATACGTGAGGGTTTGGGATAAGGCGAGGAAGAGATTCGAGGATGCTTGGGGATTCGAGGTGAAGAGCGAGCCCGGGCTGTACTTGACGGAGATGTTCGAGGCGGGGATTAGGGGGAGAGTTAAGGCGTTCTACATAATGGGCGAGAATCCGGCCATAACTGAGGCATGCGCAGCTGATGTGCCTAGGGCGCTGGATACGGCTGAGTTCGTGATAGTGCAGGACCTATTCCTAACGGAGACCGCTAAGCACGCCACGCTGGTTTTGCCAGCGGCTTCCTTCCTTGAGAAGGAGGGAACAATAACGAACACGGAGAGGAGGATTCAATTAATAAGGAAGGCCAGAGAGCCGCCGGGCGAGGCTCGCCCCGATTGGGAGATAATAATCATGGTGGCTAATGCCCTTGGCCTGAGGGGATTCCAGCATAAATCCCCAAGGGAGGTAATGAGCGAGGTAAGTGGGTTAGTGCCTCAATACGCTGGGGTCACTTACGAGGCGCTGGAGCCATATGGATTACAGTGGCCAGTGCCATCGCGTGGGCACCCCGGCACGAAGAGGCTCTACACCAATGGATTCCCGAGGGGAAAGGCTGATCTAGTGCCTGTCGAGTGGAGTCCCCCGAGCGAGTGGATAAGCAATGATTATCCCTTCATATTGACGACTGGGAGAAGCTACTATCATTGGCACTCGGGAGTATTGACTCGGGAATCCGCCATACTCTCAAGGGAGTACCCCGAGCCCTTAATAGAGGTCAATAATGACGATGCTGAGAAGCTCGGAGTTAGGAATGGGGACTGGATTAGGGTTGAGTCGAGGCGGGGATCCATAATTGCCAAGGCACTCGTGACCAATAAGGTGCCGAGGGGAGTCGTCTTCTCGACTTTCCACTTTGTGGAGGCCATAGTGAATGAATTAATCGGCGTGGAGCACGTGGATAAATACGCGAAAATGCCTGAATACAAGGTGACGCCGGTCAAGGTAAGCAAAGCCACGCATTAACAGTAATGGCGTACTCTAAGGCTCAGTAAAAGATTAAACTAAGGAGGCGGTAAAGCTGCGATTGCAGCCGCCCTCTCCGATCCAAGACATCCTCTCCCGAAGAGTGGAGAGTAACGTAGTGGTTGGGATCACTGCATTCACCAAACCTATAGCTTTGGAGACTAAGAATAGGACCAAGCTCCCTCGCCACGTGAGGGGGAGGACCACCTTTAGTGGAGAGGGGAATCGCGCAAGCAGGGCTTTTGATGGATTGGTTAAGGTTAGAAATTCCAAGGGGGACACTTTCAGGGGAGCGGAACCTGAGGGGATGCGGTTTTCCTAAGGCTCTCAGATGCGAGGCGCAAAAGTGGGCCTATGGCATACTGAGAAATAGGTCCGTCAAAGTGGAATAGAGTGGCGCATGTATCTAGCATGTCCGCATTGAGCTTTGTAGTCTTCGTTCTTAGGGCAAATAGGACCTTCAAAGTAGCCCTGGATCACACAAGATCATTAGGCCCTATTTAAATCTCTAATACAGCTATATAATTATTGATGTGTTGATTGGCGTATCATGGCTCAGTTTTTATTTAATTATATTATGCAGTGTACTGCATAAGATTTACAATGAACTTGTGCAGTATACTGCATAAGTTTATAAAAAGTCAGGGGATTATATATTATGAGTGAAATAAAACAAGTACTAGTAGACCAGAAAGCTAGATTAGAAAGGAAATTTGAAAGAGAGGATTATAGAGAGGTATTCCGGTTCTGAAAAAATATCTTTCACAGCCAAACGCTGGCAATACTTGGAGTTAGGAGGAGTGGAAAATCAACATTGGCTGAAACATTATTAAGAGCGTGATAGATAGGAAGCATGTTTGGGTAGAGGGCCGGAGGAATGACGATTTGCTTTTGCGTTTGCAATTTCCTCCAGAACTTCTCGAAAGTGCTGCTTGTGGCCGGCGAAACCCACACGGGTAACACCATGAGGCTGTATCAATTATTTTCGCGAAATCGGCGCCAAAGAAGTACGCAGAGCTACATTTTACCTTCAAAAGGGTTATACTGAACCCATCGAATATGTAGGACCGAAACACTCAAAAGACCTTCTGATGCCTTGGATGTTCTCTAAACAGTACATAAGGGAGGATAGAAGCGCAGAGGAGGCAACGCGTGCACGCGTATCTGTGATAGCTCATGAAGAATCTTATGTGGTTTTCGTGGTAAGGCACGGAGAAAGCGTTGACAATGCAAGCGGAGACAGGTATTCGGGTATTACGGATTCGCCATTAACTGAAAGAGGCCTAAGACAAGCTGAGGATGTGGGTCGTGCTCTTCAGAAAGAAGGCATTGATAGAATATACACCAGCCCTATGAAAAGAGCTGTTATGTTTGCAAGAGTAATTCAGTCTAAGACTGGTGGTATGCTTATAATTGATCGCCGATTAAGAGAATTAGATTATGGAGATTGGGAAGGACTAACGCATCAGGAGGTATTCGAACGCTGGCCCAAACTATATACAGCGTATAAGCAAGATCCGATCAAAAACCGTCCACCCAATTCAGAAGACCCGCGAGAAGCAGCAGAACGTATACTCAGCTTATGGTCAGATATACTTCGCTCAATGTCTCATGAAAATTTCCATAGAGTTGTCCTCGTGACACATAATAGTATAGCTAAAATACTTTTGTGTAGTATCCTAGGAGAACCTTTATCTCGATATCGGGAGAGACGTATAGACAATGCTTCTATTACGAAAATAGCCATTGATAAATTCGGGAAAGCTCACATAGAGTACGAGAACAAAACTGATCATTTGTCAGAAAAGACCTAGATGCGCGTTGCCGATCAAGAGCTCAGTAATCTCTACATGATCTCAGTGCGCCAATAAAAGGAATAATCCTTAAAAATTTGAGAACTTTCTAGTGCCTCTTTATCCAGTCCAGAACCTCTTTCTTCTATTCTTCGCCTAGCCCTGTCATAGAACACGTGGCTACTATGCTATCTCTACGAACTTTTTCTCTACCTTCAACGGGAACAGTAGCCAAATAAAAGTATGGCAGTATGGGCACTTTCCCGATGGGCCTGTATTGGTCTTACCCAATAAAACTATAATTCCATGTGGAGCAATTGGTAATGTTGTGGGTACATCTTTAAACAATTATCTTTTTCCACGTCAGGGATATTATCCTTCTATAATTTTTTAGAATTTCTAAGATGTATTCATGACGTAAGGAGCACCATATGTTGCTATCCAGTCTAAATACATGAACTGGTCCTCCGGAGCCTGTTGGGGTGTGGGTGGGGTGTTTCGTAATATGCGTTTGTTTTGTTTTTCAATTCTTTTATGGTGAGGCTGGGTTGTGGTTTGCCTATACGTTGATTACGGTTTAAGTGTTCTGGGCGTGGGGCTACTGTTTGTGTTGGGAGCGTGTTGGTGATGCCTGTTTGAGGCTTGTGATGATTCTAGAGGAGGTTGAAGATTCACCACTCCCTTGGCACGCGATCCGCCGGCCTGGTTCCCACTCAACCACGATGTGGATTGATTCGCCCTAGGGAAAGATATTAGGGCTAAGACTTATGGTTAAGGGATTCATTACTTTATAGCGTTTGTTGCGTTTGCGAATAATGATGTTAAGACCCGGTTATTTGATTTTAAGTAAAGGCGGTATGCACTTTTTAGAACTACTGCTTGCTGCGCCTACCCATTAGTAACGCAATAATCAACACTAAAACCACAATCACCGCAACAGCAGCCGTAACCCAGGTGGGTATTGCATTGTGTGTTGGCTTTGTTGCAGTGGCCGTCTGGGTCTGGGTGATGTTCCCCCAGCTCACAGTCACGGTCTTAATGGTGTTATTCGTTAAGTTCGTGAAGTTTGCACTCACCACGTAGCCCGTCCTATTGCTGAGCCAGAGCGTTGTGTTGTAGGTCTTCACTGAACTATTGGTTACAGAGAACAGCTCGATA
>Ga0081529_127091_pt1 | contig 61849 bp, 76 predicted proteins | sample EchGeymetagenome_FD_71012 | JGI IMG/M metagenome (GOLD analysis project Ga0081529, IMG submission 71012) | Ferrous microbial mat and aquatic microbial communities from Echinus Geyser, Yellowstone National Park, USA - transect B T=78-80 C v2... ...
ACGGTATTCATTAACGTGCCTATACCCTCTATCTCAGCCTCCACAACATCACCACCCTTAAGGAATTTGTTCCTTGGGAAGCCTACGCCTGCAGGTGTTCCGGTGCTTATGTAATCCCCTGGCTTTAGTGTTACGCCCTGTGAGGCCCAGTGTATTAATTCTGGTATTTTGAATATGAGATTTTTCGTATTGTCGTCCTGCTCCACCTCACCATTAACCTTAAGGGTTAGCCTTAAGTTATGTGGGTCCTCTATTTCGTCCTTCGTTACCACGTATGGACCAACTGGTGTTGATGAATCCATGCTTTTGCCGTAGATCCAATCCATGCCGTAGGGCTCCTTACTGGGGAATTGCCAGTCACGCATTGAGACGTCATTAAGTATTAGGTAGCCGAAAACATGGTCAAGGGCCTTATTAACATCGATGTACTTGCCTTTCCTTCCTATGATCAGTGCTAACTCAACTTCCCAGTCAACCTGCTTGGAAGCCCTGGGCTTCAGTATTGGTTGTTTATGACCGATAAGCGCGTTTGGGAACTTGGGGAAGAAGTATGGTCTATCTAGGGGCTTGGCGCTGCTTTCCTTACCATGTTCTCGATAATTGACTGCAACACAAAGGATCTTCTCTGGGTTAGTGACAGGCGGTAACCAGGTAATCGAGGCTGGGTCCCTAACTACGGCATTACCTGACTTTAAAGCCCTATTTATTAAATCTCTGATTAATTGCATGATAGGTTCGCCACCCTCAATCAGTGATTTCATATCATAGAGAAAGTTTGGTGCGTTATCTGTCTCGTAAATCCTCATGTAAGTCTCCGGTAAATCCATAACCACATTATTGACGTAAGCACCCACCCTTTGTTCACTACCCCAAACAAACGATAGGAGTCTCACGAAGCAGGTAGGTAAGTGGACTTATTTAAACACCACCTCATACTTGTACTATCTCTGCATTTTGTTAACTTATTTAATTAATGCCGTATGTATTTAAAAATTATCGCTATATTTTAATGGGATTAAAATTATAAATAATTTTACTCTCTCCAACCACCCTTAAGTAAATATTCCTCAATTGCCATGGCGGCATCGATGCCATTCTTTAATGCCTTACCTATTAGGCTTGGTCCGGTGGCTACATCGCCTGCTGCGAACACACCCTTTCTAGTTGTTCTGTGTTTCTGATCAATATCTATGGTTCCGTGGGGTGTTAACTTGATTCCGCAACAACCATCCTTAAATGGCGGTGTTGGTATTTCGCCTATTGCGGCTATTACCGTATCCATCTCCATGGTATACTCACTACCTGGAATTGGCTCTGGCGCTGGTCTACCGCTCTTGTCGGGTTTCCCAAGTTTCATCTTTATCAACTTAACAGCCTCTACGTGATCCTTGCCTAGGACCTCCACTATGTTTGTGAGCTCCACGAATTTGATACCCCTCTTTATCAAGCCCTGTATCTCCATCTTACCTGCTGGTGCCTCATTAATCGTCCTCCTATACAGAACATAAACCTCCTTAGCACCCTGCCTCTGTGCCTCTATTGCTGCATCGACGGCCGTCAAGCCTGCGCCAATCACAGCCACCCTATTACCTGTTGGGTATACCACGGATTTGGGTAGGTAACCGAGCTCACTCGTGTATATCCTGTATAGGTAATCAAGGGCTAGATAGACGCCCTTTAGGTTCTCGCCAGGTATGCCAAGGTTTCTTGATTTCCAGGTCCCCGTGGCTATTAATACGGCATTATACTTGTTAATGAGATCCTCAAGATACACCTTGCTCTCCGCAAAATCGTCACCATCAGCGTGTACCTCCTCATCAGCGACAACCTTGGTCTTGAGTATGAAGTTTACACCCAACTCTATGAGTTCCTTAATGCCAGCCCTAACGTTCTTCTTAGGAACCCTGTACTCAGGGATGCCGAAGATAATTAATCCACCAGGCTCTGGCAGTTTATCATATACGTCAACCTGAAAACCCTTACATACCAGGTAACCAGCTGCGCCAAGTCCTGCAGGCCCAGCACCTATAATGGCCACCCTCTCACTACGCCTCTCTATCTTCTGGCCAGGGGAGCACTTAAGTGCGAACTTCACGTGGGCAATGCATTAATTGATTATATAAGCCTTTTCCCTTGGACCTAAATCAACTATAATTCTACAAGTAAATCATTATGTATAATGAAGAATTATTATGTGCATATAATTGTATATTAATTTTATTATAAGTCAAGGTTTTTATTATGAAATGCTATTTATTAATATGTAGTTTTTAGTGATTGCAATGTATTATTTAGAGTGTAGAGTAGATAACAGGGCTATTTTTGGGGACCCTAAGCATCCTAATCATGGGTCCGCACTTAGCCCTGAATAGAAACAGAACCTTTAAGTTTAGGTCATTCTCCAAGTAGGCCTCAAAATTGCCCACTCCCTTAGAGATGACTAAATCATGCTCCTTAAGGCTCCCTAATAAGTTCTTGTTATAAAATACTGGGTACCTAGTGCCTGTGGAGACGACTTTAACATTGGTATTATTAAGCACCTTACTTACATAATCTGCTGTAACATCAACCTCGTAGGGTAAACCCCTGGCGTAAACAGTCACGTTGATGCCGGCATCAACCAGCCTCCTTATTAATAGGGCATCTATTTGAAATTCACCTGAATTATCGACCACATAACCCACACTCCTTACGCTACCCAATAACTCACCCAGTTTATTCTTAGAAATACCTAACCAAACAGCGTCCTCGAGCAATTTATTCACGAAATCATCTATGTCGAATTGATAATCCCTCATCGGGACATCCACGGAATTAGCCGCAGCAGCTATCTCGAAGTACCTGGTTAGATCATTACCAGCATTTTCAATAACTCTATGTAGTATTGATGAGGCCACGTTCTCGAGCTCCGCCTTCTCCTTCGCATGGGGGTCATTATTGTTTAGTATTTGTATGATCTCCTCGAATGATTCGATGAAGAGGGGGGTTCTTCCTCTCGGTATTAGTTCCGAAATTTTCATTGATAATCTCATGTAGTTATTAACATCATTAACCCCAAACTTCTTGATTTCCTGCATTCTTGATTCCAGGGCGCATAGTATGCACTCGGGGACTTCTATATATAGCATTGGTGGTTGATAAATAGTTAGTTAATAAATATATTGGTAGTAATTATTTAGTATGATTAACCATGTCATCATCATAAGCCGTGCAGAATGAGTTTTTAATAACCCCTCTATCTTCGATATGGTGTATAATGGATATCGACGTACTATTAAGGGAATTAAGGGAGGATAGGATTCATGGAGCCTCTTGGTATTTCCTGAAGGGCATTGAGGCAGTAAGTTTGGCGCTAAGCAGTGGGTCTGGTGGGGATGAGATCAAGGCTTTGGTTAATAGGTTAAGGAGTATTAGACCTGGGATGGCATCAATAGCGAACCTTGCGTACATAATTGACCAAGCGCTTAATAGGGGCTTTGGCATCAATGATGTGGTCAGTAGGTTGAAGGAGGAGTATTCAAAGATACAGGGTAGGTTAGTTGGGCAGTTGAATAAGCATGCCATTAAATGCGGATCCAGCGCCATAACAATTAGCTATAGTTCAGCCGTTAAGACAGCACTGGCGCAATGGGGTAAATGCTTCGAATCACTGTTCATAATGGAATCAAGACCTGGTAATGAAGTCTCACAAGCTATTAGTGATTACTCAAGCCTTGTGAATACCATCAAGCCAATACCTGACTCAGCAATAGCGAGCTTCATTAAAAGGGGGATTGACTACGCTATCGTTGGTGCCGATGGACTGTATGCCGATGGCTACTTCCTCAATAAGGTCGGCACGGAGACCCTACTCATCACAGCCCGAAGGTTCGATGTTGAAACAATAGTTATTGCCGAGTCCTATAAAGCCGCAACCGGCGGTGTTGGTGAGGTTTACACGGTTAGTGAGGTCATTGGTGACATGACAATTGAGGTTCCATTATTCGATAGGGTACCCTTTGACTTGGTGGATTACTTAATAACCGATGTTGGTGTTATTAAGAGACCGAGGGCCGAGGATATTGAGAGCCTGAGGGAAGCATTCATAAATAATGTACTCAACCTTGGTGAACAATAATGAAGTTGTTTCAGTGCCTTAGGTGCGATGAGTGCTGTTACTTTGATAATGAGGAGAGGGGCCCAATACTCTTTGAAGAGGAATTAACAAGAGTTAAAACGCTAGCTAAGAATAGGGGTTTCGAAATTAGGTATCGTGAGTTGTCAATCAATGGTGTCAGGGTTTATAGGTGGTTGATTAAGGGTTACTGCCCATTTTATGATAAGGAGAGTAGGGCATGCACGATACATTCCATGAAACCACTATCCTGTAAAATGTACCCACTACTCTACAACCCAAACACTGGCGAGGTACTAATATCTAGGGAGTGCAGGTGGGTTAATGACATGGTAAACTCCGGTGAGGTTTTGGGTCTCGAGAATTTCCCTGACGAAACCAGGGCACTGGAGGAAGCATTATCAAGGCTATACAGGATTAGGGTTAAGGTTCATTAGGGCACGATAATATTTATAATGCCAAGTCATGCTGTTGTTTTAAATGAACGAATTACCTGCAATTGAGGGTGGGAAACCAATTAGGGATGGTAAATCACCCCTTCGTTATCGGCCGTGGATAACCGATGAGGATATCGAGTTGGTCGTTGATGCGCTTAAGTCGGGGCAATTATCTGCAATTGGTGGTAGGTGGAATACCGCCCTTGAGCAAGAACTAAGTAAGTACTTAGGCGTTAAGTATGCGGTAACTGTTTCAAACGGCACAGCAGCACTACACGTAGCACTAAAGGCCCTCGACATTGGACCTGGGGATGAGGTGATCACAACACCCCTAACATTCGCTGCATCAGCAACAACAATACTACATTCCAATGCAATCCCCATCTTTGCGGATATTGATAGGGAGACCCTGAACATAAGCCCAGCCTCGATCGAGGAAGCCATTACTGATAGAACTAAAGCTATCATCGTAGTTCACCTGGCTGGTTACCCAGCCGAGATGGATGAGATAATGAAGATCGCAAAGGAGAGGGGGTTATACGTCATTGAGGATACAGCACAGGCACTCGGTGCCATGTACAGGGGCAGTTTCGTTGGTTCTATTGGTGATGCCGGAACACTTAGTTTCTATCCCACAAAAACAATAACGACAGGTGAGGGCGGCGCTGTCGTTACAAACAACGATGATGTGGCTAGGAGGGCTAGGTTGTTGAGGAGTCATGGTGAGACCGGCAAGTATTACTACGAATTGCTGGGCTATAACTATAGGATGACTGAGTTTCAGGCAGCCCTTGGTTATTCGCAATTGAAGAGGATTGAGGAGATAATAAGGCGCAAGGAGATGTTTTCGAAGGTATTAATGGAGGAGCTTGAGTATATCGAGAACGACCTGGTGCAGTTCCCACGCCCTAAGCCATACATCAGGCATGCGTGGCACCTATTCCAAATAATACTAAACCTGGAGAAGATAAGGGTTGGTAGGGATAGGGTTGTGGATGCATTGAGGGCTGAGGGTATTGAGGCAGCTACGGTGGCATACCCAATACCCCTGCATAAGGAACCAATAATACTAAACATGGCTAATCACGGGAAGGGTTGCCCCTGGTCATGCCCATACTACGGCAGAAAAGTCACGTACAAACCATTGCCTAATGCCGAGTGGGCAGCGGAGCGCATCGTATCGATCTTGATAGGACCATTATACACGGAGGAGGATGCCGTGGACACGGCTAAGGCAATAAAGCGTGTACTTACATACTATAGGCGATGAGTATTAAAAAGAGTGTTGTGAATATAAAAGGGAAAAAGAAAGGTTTTATTTTTAATTTTGATTTTTAGTTTGTTTTTGTTTTGTTTAGGTTATTATGTTTCCTTGTTCGTCTACCTTCGCTATTACCTTCCTAACAGTCTTACCATCTGGCGTCTTGAACAACGCCATCACAAAACCCTTCCTACCCTTAGGCTGCACCTTCCAAACCTTCGTAGGCTTCAACTTGTGTCCTTCAACTTCGTATTCCTTCTTAGCCAGATCCTCTAGCTTTACCATACATAAACATCTTCAGAACGCATATTTATAAATATATCGCTTTGGAAAGAACCGTAGGGAAATAAGGGTAAAGATATGAGAAACAAGTACATCAATTAATACATAGTTAAAATGTTTCGTTTATTGGAAGCAACGTATACTTTTTCATTGATTATATTGCACCTTGCTTAGTGATTATGTAATACCTATCTCAATACAGTAGTGCATTATGGATTATCTATTTATATTGTAGTTTAGTCGTGAGATTGATGATATTTAAATTCTTTAATTCTCCGAAATCAGTAGAGAAGAGGTTTAAGAGGTACGTGGGTAAACCAGTTACTCTAGGTGACGGTAGAGTCATCGGTACGGTTGACGGTATAAAGCTTAGTAAGAATGACCTTAAGCCCATATCCATAATAGTGAGAATGGGCGATGGCAGTACTAAGGAATTTAACGTTAATGAGGTTGGTGCCATGTTTATGGCCGATAAGGTGGTTTTCCAGAGGTTTAATGACGAATATGCAAGTATTGTGAGTACCCTTAGGAATGAGGTTGCCAGTATTAGGGAGAGGCTTAGGGACATAGTGGACAAATTGAATAGACTCAGCGACTTGCTTCTCCAGGGTGGTATTAAGGAGGACTTGTATAGGGACATTAGGGAGAGACTCGAGAGGGAGAGGGTTAAGTGGATAAGGCAGTGTAACGACAAGGTTGGCTCTATAAACGACCTAATCGCGGAGTTGGATAGGAAGATAGGCGATGCCGAGAAGAGGAAGGGTGAGTTAATGATTAAGCAGGTGGTTGGCGATCTCGGCGATGATGAGAAGAGGGAATTATCTGGTATTGAGGAGCTACTTAACCAATTGAGGAAGACCAGGTCTGAATTGCTTTCCCTAAGGATGGAGCTCGAGAAAGATTGCTACTAACTATAACGACTTATACTTAATTGATAGTGCCTTCTCGAAGGGCGTGAACTCGCCGGTGTCGTCATCGTAATAACCAAGCACGGTATGCTCAGTATTCCTCCTGCAATGCTCACAGTATATGTACAGCTTACTGCCTAGGTTCGTTAGGTCGAAGCCTACGTTTAGTGTGGATTCCGTACCGCACCTATCACAACGAATTAACCACCTAGTCACTGCAGAATTATCGAATTAGGTGGTAAAATAAACCTTACGCGATTAAGATTTCAATCTCTTAATCATCGAGGCAACAAGGGCCTTTGCTGGGTTTCTACCGGTCACTGCGGTTAACTCTGCCCAGTCAGGTGAACCGTTGACCTCGAATATCACGTAACCGTCCTTACCCTCGCCAATGTCAACACCACCGTAGATTAGGCCGAGGGATTCTACGGATTTTATTGCGAGTTCCATGACTGCCCTATCAATATTGATGCACGGCTTACCCACCGCACCCTGGGCAACATTGGTCTTCCACTGACCATTCGGCGCAACCCTAATCATGCATCCAAAGACTTCCCCGTCAATGACCATTACTCTTATGTCGCGGTTTGGCTTCTCAATATACCTTTGTAGATATATCGGCTTCTTAAACGTGAGCAATGTCCTCATTATTTGGAACGCAACATCAGCATCATCAACCTTAACTGCACCATAACCTCTTGATCCCTGTAATGGCTTAATCACGACCTCCTTCATGCTTTTGGCAACATCGTAGGCGTACAATATGTCCTCAGTACCTACGGTATCGGGTACGGGTAACCCCCTGTTCTTGAGTATAACCGTGGTCTCCAGTTTGTTCCTAGTCTTTAATAATCCGTCTAGTGGGTTTATCACGATTGTACCACCATCCTCAAGCATTCTGATGGTTATGGCTCTCCTGAAGAATGTCTCAACATCAATAAGTACGCCCAGGCTTCTAAGGAAAACCCCATCGACCTTAAACGGTTTATCCCTGATTACGGTAAATGACCCCTCCCTATCAACCCTGACCGATATTCGCGAGATCGGCATATAGGTTGCATTTAAACCAGAATCTCTTGCGTAAATAACTAAGTCCCTGCTCGGTCTATCTGGTATTGGCGAATCACCTATTACAACTACGGATTTCGGCATACACCGTGCCCAATTTAAATTGATATATAAATCTTTTAACGTCGGAGTACGTACGCAACACTTTACTAGATTATTACTTGATATTGATATAGGGATAAGTTAGGTTGGAGGTGGCGGAGGTGGTGAGCGTTGTCTCCTAACCCCACGTGGTTTATACCTCCTTCCCAACTCCCTGGACATCGTTAATGATAAGTACGTCAGTACTAATGATGTGGCTAGTAGTATTATTGATATGAATAGCGATGAGGTACCTAGTAGTAAGGGTCCTAGCATCACAGGTGAACCTACGTAGTACTGATAAACAAAGTAAATGCCGACTGACGAGAGAAGCGCTATTGCCAGGAAGATGAGTCCGGTGGTTATTATCGATACTAAACCTCTGAACTCCCTCCTATTCAGGCTTGACCTTGCCATGTAAACCACGAACCCGCCAATCACAGCCATTATTGAGGATAGGGCTATGAGACCCGTCACTGCATTCAATCCGGGGAATGAAAGTACTTGGAAGTACTTAACGGCTATTGATGGTGGTAATTCATTTGATAGGAAATTTGCTGCCATAACCACTAGTATTACCGATACTAAGGCCGTCATGGCTGATATGAACATGTACAACGAGGCCCTATCCATTAATCGTTGTATCTCGTCGGGGTACATAGGAGCGTACCCTCGTTACTGTAGGTACACGTATTGCCTTATCCTAACCTTGCAGTTTGGGCATGTTAATGACCTCTCAATAAGCTTAACCCTGTGCCTACTATCCTCCCTAACCCACTCGCCGTCAATTAGCATTATTGATCCACAACTAGGGCACCTATTTATGTAGGGATTTAGGCTATAATGAGGTACCGATATTAATAAATCCTTAACATCCCTCTGGCTGACCATCTAGGTCATCACATCATTAAGTAACTAATTAATAAATGTTTAACTAACAACGCACAATAACCAATCACGTACATCACATCATTAAAGGCATGTGATTCAGGGGTTGGATTGGTTTTTGGCGGGTTAGCCCTCCCCGTAACCAGCAATCCTCACCAATTGATCCTTTATCATGATTGGTATTTCGCTTTGGTATGTATATTTGCCCGTTTCTGTGGTCTATGTATTTTATGTGTTTCCTTATCTTCCCAGCCACGTAATTCCTCTCGCTCCTGCCTCTTATTTTCACGTGGTAATAGCCGTTGTGAGTATTGAATAGGTTCCTCGGTTTGTCTACCCAAAGCTCAAGCCTTAACCTACCCTCCCTAACATTGAGCGTTCTGTTTAGTAATGCCTTGTACTTCTCGTTTAGCATTATGAGCCTGAAGGCTTGTTCACTCAATTCCTGGCTTGCCATCAACAGCATGGTGGATAATAACCTAGCGTCTTCATTAGCGGCATATACGTAATAAGCCATCCCGCCCGGCTGACCCGGGGTGGTTTGCTTGGGGACTCATCGCCGCCAACTACTTTGGCTTCACATTGCTCACACCGGTTTAAAAATCCATCTTCGCTACGCCTTCCCTCCACACAGTTAGAGTCTCCCGATTACCGTAGACGAAAAACTTAACCATACGTAATAAACTATGGTGTTTATTATTGTTATTGGCACACCATACTTCACGAATTCCACAAACCCAAAGCCCTCACTACCCCTCTTCTCACTTGCCTCGCTGATTATTACGTTACTTGCAGCACCGATTAACGTTAAATTACCAGCTATCGTGCTTGATGCGGCAAGGCCGACCCATATCATATAGGCACTTGGTGAAACGCCCAATTCCCTCATTAATGGTATGTATAGTGCAACCATCGGTACATTACTAATAACTTGACTAAGGAGTAATCCTGAGATGAAGACTCCAAGAAGTGTTGTTGGTTGTGGTAGGTAGTGGGCTAGGGCATCGAGAACGCCTGACTCTAGCGCGCCTTCACTAACTATGAAGAGGCCTATGAAGAAGAGTATTGTTGTCCAATCCACATTATTGGCCACGCTCCTCCTATCAGCCCCGCTCAATAGGTAAATTACCGAGGCGCCCATGAAGGTGAGCGTCACCGGTGTTAGGTAGGGGCTAATATTTACTATATCTGTTATGAAGTAAAGTGGTATTAGTATCATTAGTACCGTAAGGGCTGTGTAGGCTAATCCCTTATTAACAATCATCTCCTCAGGCCTTCTAAGCTCCGTTAATACAACATCATCCTTCGCATCATTACTAAAGAGTAGCAGTAATACTGGGTATGTGATCAATATGTTGATTATAGTTGGAGGAAGCAGGTAAAGCGCGAATACTACAAAGGGCTTGGGCATGCCCGATTCCAATGCAATGAGCAGATTCTGTGGGTTACCCACGGGTAAGGCGACGCTACCTATGGTCACGCCAAAGGCTAGGGCATACAATAACGGTTTCACATTAATTCTAGCCTGCCTTCTCATAGAGACAATCACCGGCGTGAAGGATCCGGCAATACCATCATTAGAGAGTGCAAGTGATAATAGTGCCGATAAACCAAACACCCTAAGTATCAAACTTCCCATACGGCGGCTACCCACGAGTAACCTATACGCTAGGTAGCTGAAGAAGCCGCTGACTTCGAGCGCGGAGGATATCGTGAACAGAGATACTAGGAATAGTATCACGTTGAGATTTATGGAAGAGAGAGCCTGCTGTGGTGTTAGTACCCCAAGCACCACCGTAAGGGCAGCGCCTAGGAGCATCGCCGCCCAGGGCTGAACATTAATTCTCCCAACACCCCTAAGCGCTATTAATCCATACGTAATAGCTAATATCACTGCATCCTCTACGAATTTAGTCGACATCATAATTCATTGATACGGTTCATACAGAATTTATAGAGAATAAAAAGGCTTCCTCTCATTAACAGTTAAAGAAAAAGGGAATCTGAAATACAAAACTGGCAAGGAAACCTGGTCTTGCTAGGTTATGCCATAGTGCCTATGAAATGGTTAAACCCCTAACCATCATAATTCCTGCTATGGATCATCACAGTAAGTCTTGCTCTTTAGGGGGATTTAATGGCGAAGAAGACTACGATTAAATAAAATATAAAACTAGAAAGCCAAATCTTAAGAGGGAAATACAATTTAACGATAATTGTAAAATCTAGGGGTTTATGATTCGAATGATGAGGCTCGAGAGGTATGAGAGGTGATGATAACGCAGGCCTTACTGATCGAATGAAATAATTTAAAGGCATGGGTCCAAGTCATGGCTTGGTGATTAATTATTAAACCCAACGATTTACTAGATGGTGTTAGGGCGGTAATCACGTTCTTTACTGTAATACCCATTGGCGGTTCCCATGACGTATCCAAAGCCTTTGAGTTTGTGTGGGCTTCAATACTAATCATACCGCCGATAACTGGTTTAATACCTGGCCTTGTTGGCTATTATGTATGGGACATAACGCGTAATGGCTTGCTCTCAGCATCTATGGCTTATGCATCTTTATTGTTGCTCACAGGGTTCAACCACATTGATGGTTTTTCCGACGTTGTTGATGCATTAATGGTTAGGGGCTCTGTTGAGGAAAGGATTAGGGTGCTTAAGGATCCTCATAGGGGCTCGGCTGCCATAGCCGCAGTCGTATTACTAGTAATTCTAGCGATTTCAGCATTGATGGGTCTAACTAGCAGGATGTGGCAGTTACTATTCATTGCCGAAATAATTTCTAAATCATCCTGCTGCCTATCGGCATTGGTAGGTAGGGAGCCGCCGTATAGGGGGTTGGGTTGGCAATTAACAATTAGCGCTAAACGAAATGCAAGCCCCATAATAGCCTCATCATTGGTGGGCTTGGTGATTACATACGTACTCTCGGGACTTATTGGTTTACTCTCGTTTATTCTCACGATGGTAATATGCATCTTTATGTTTATTGTAATCCAGGGGAAGCTTGGTGGTGCCGTCGGTGATTTGTACGGCTTCACACTAGAGGTTTCCAGAACAATCTCTCTCATGCTGATCTACTTATTATATATCATAATGCCATAAGAGCTCATGGGATTTTGAATCTCAACGTATCAATACATGGGGTATGATTTTGATAATATAGTGAATGAGGATGAAACTTAAGTAACAAACAGCTTTAATAAGTCAATACCTATGGGTGTCTCAATGGGTGATGATCCAAGCGTCATAGTAAGCATAACACCAGACCTCGCGTTAGATAGGGGTTACACATACGCTGGTGGCCTTGGTGTACTAGAGGGTGACAAGTTCTATGGTGCGGCTAGGCTTGGGCTTAATTACTACGTAATAACTCTCCTCTATAGGAATGGTTATGTCGATTATGACTTCGACGAAAACGATAACCCAGTACCTAAGCCTCAACCCCAACCTAGGTCATTACTTGATGAGTTAAGGCTGACTGACACCTTTATCGTGAAACTACGGGGTGAGGATGTGGAGGTTAATGCGTGGGAGTATCGACTAAGTACTGCGCATGCCGTATTCCTTGAACCTAGAGGTCCTGATTGGGCGTTGAAGCTCGTGGATAGAATATACATAGAGGGCAGTGTGGAGGAGAAGTTCCTAAAGTACGTTTTCCTAGCCAGGGGCGCTGTGGAGTTCGTCAGGAGGAACATCGGTCTTGAGAATGTTAGATACATAGATCTTCAGGAGGCTTATGCGGCGATGGTTCCAATAATATTGAAGATACCAGGTAGGTATAGATTAATAATTCACACACCAGGTCCGTGGGGTCACCCATCATTCCCCAATAGACTCTTTGAGGAGGAGACTGGTTATAGGTTCATTGAGGATCCCGTGGTTTTAACGAGTATTGGTGCGGCTATGGCTTGGGAGGTGATTATGGTTTCCTCTAAGCATTATGACATAATGAGGAAGGTAATACCACACTTCATGGACAAGGCTAGGTTCATAACTAATGGTATCGACCTGGACAGGTGGATGGACCCAGAGATTAGAATGCTATATGAGAGGGGTTCACTAACGACTAATGGTTTAAGGCTCATAAAGTCCAGGTTAAAGAGTGAATTGCTTGGGTTAGTTAGGTCGTATAAGCCCATTGAGCTTAATGATAACACGCTCGTGGTTGCGTGGGTTAGGAGAATGACGCTGTACAAGAGACCCCATTTTGTAGCCAAGTTAATAGAGGAGGGTGAGTTCAATGACGTGGTTTTCATACTTGGCGGTAAGTCCCACCCCATGGATAAGGATGGTTTGGTGTATATGAAGAAGTTTAGGGAGTTGCATAGGAAGTTCAAGAATGTGGTGTATGTGCATGATTACGACGTTATTAAGGCAAAAACAATACTCAAGGGTGTTGATACACTGCTTTTCACCCCATTCCCAGGTTGGGAAGCCAGTGGTACAAGCTTCATGAAGGCTGCGGTGAATGGCGTGCCAAGCGTTGCATCAAGAGATGGCGCAGTTGTTGAGTTGGTGATTGATGGTGTTAACGGCTGGTTGTTCGGTAGTGACATTAGGGATTTAATAGATTTCGTAAGCGATCCAAGGGGTAAGGAGATAGATGAGAAGGAGTATGATGAGTTCAAGGCTAAGTTCGCCCAAGTCTATGACTTATACAACTCAGATAAGGAGCGATTTTACCTCATCGGATTAAGCGCCATACTAACCTTCGTGCCCAGGGTCGACATTAGAAGGGTACTTCGCGAATACTACCCAGACCTCGTGAGGTCTGTTGGTTAAGAATGCCTATGATGATCACGTAAAGCCTTAGGTGAATCATGAACATCGAGGCAGCCATTAACCAACCCTGCCTTAAGCAATAAAGGTAATGTTTAAGAGCCTAACAAGAACCGTCCAAGAAGAGTGATATGCCAGCATGTAAATTGTGTGGGCGTTCTTTCGATACGATAGCGGATTTATACGCGCATCTACGTAGTGAGTGCGGTAAAATGCCTAAATCAAGGAAGTGCCCAGTCTGTGGTGGTAAATACCACTCAATTCGCCTAATGAGGCTGCATCTAATAAATGAGGCGCTCTTTGATACGAGGCATATGAACTACCTAATTAGCGTATAGCGGCAAACCTTATTTCTAGGCCAACTCTCAACACCTGTGGTTGAGGTAACGAGATCGGTGAGGATTCAAGCCGGTTGTAGGGATTGCATGGATTTGATCCTGAGGTCTCTATCGACAATTGATGGAGTATTACTAATGAAATTCTTTGATAATGATCTGGTGATCACTTACGATACGGATCGCATCAAATTCAGTGACATAGCCGAGCTCATACTATCAATGGGCATTGGATTATTCCTTAGAAAGGTAATACTCAACATAGGTGGTGAATACGTCAATGTGGATCAGGTATCGAGCATGATCGTGGATTCGGTGGATGGTGTCGTTTATTTACTCCGTGAATCAAACTCACCAAGGCTTTCCATACTGGCTCACCCAGACACTGACCTTAATGCCGTAATTAATGAATTAAGGGGTCTTGGGGTTAACGTACGTGGTGTAGTTAATGATGAGGTTACCTATATCCTGATGGCACAATCATAACTATGGCGGTGTGGGGTGCACTAGATCGGTTGGTAGGTTTAATTGCTTAGCAACATTGGCTAAGTGCTTTAGGTAAATGGTTAATCCCCTATCCTGCCTTGCCCTATCCACTATGGCCTGTATTACATCAATGACTGCATCATAAACCTCCTTGTTCACTGGGTATGGTGAGCCATCCTTACCACCGAGGGCGAAGGCGTACCTCCTCGGGTCTATGTTCGCTGGATCCTCCCAATCAACCCTATCCCTGTATACGAGCTCGGCTATCAATGCCAGGGCAAGCATCGTGCTTGGACCGAAACCCCTCGTGAGCAGCAGCTCCCTGAAGTCATTCGCATCCCTAGCCCTTCTGATTGCCTCCTCATTTATTGAAGCTGTGTATGGCCTAAAGATGCCACTGACGTACGGGTTGTAATACCTGGGTGCCTCTTTACCTAGGTACGTGAGTATTGATGCATTACCCTTAATCATCGCCTTAACCAAAGCCCAATCCCTAACCACCTTATTGGTGTCTTGATGCACGAGATCGAGTATCGTCTCCCTGGCCTCACCACTAATCCTACTAACCATATTGAGGGCGTGTTCTCCCTTAATGCCCATAATACCCGTGTGCGGTTCGTTAAGTAGATCATTCTCCATCCAAATGTGGTACCTCCTAGCGTACCTATTCTTTTCATTAAGGCCTTGTTGTATCACAGTCCATGTACCGTCAGACCCAATAATCATGGCATGATGATAAAGCCTATATCCATCCTGCAGCGCGGTATTATCGATCTTAGCGGACAACCTAGACATGGTCTTGAGAAGCTCGGCATCGACATCCCACTGCTTACCTAACTCCTCAATCTCTATGGGTACGTTGAGGGCATAAACACCCTTACCACCAACAACTCTAATACCAACATCCCTCTTAGATAATGAGTCCTTAAGGGCTGCGGTGGTTATTGTTGTGCTACCGCTTGAGTCCCAATCCATGCCTATTATATTATTGAACGCCTGGAAGAAAATCGGGTTCGAGAACAACCTAATTGTCTCCCTAACCCCATGCTCATCAACCAGCAACTCAACTACCAACCCACTCAACTTAACCATCCTGCTGTAGAGCCACGGAGGCACATGCCCTGTGTGAAGCGGTAAATCGGCAATGCCGGAGACACTCACAGTATGAAATTGGTTATTTAGCTATATAGCCCTTTTGTTCATAAGCCATGTTAAGCATGGTAAAACCTAAACCATTGGAAGACAAAGTTACTAACAACCATTACGGTTATGCTTAATTACCCCCGTCCTCCTATTATTTACGTATGGTTGATTTCAATCTAAGTCGGGAGGAGATTCTATTTAGGGATTCAGTTAGGGAGCTTGGTGAGCGTTACATAAAACCGCACTGGATCGATCTTGATGAAGGAAAATATTCACTACTTGACATAATACCAAGGCTTGCGGAGCATGGCTTAGTGGGATTGACAGTAAGTTCCAAGTATGGTGGTTCTGATGGTTCATTCCTCATGGCGGCAATAGCCGCGGAGGAGTTGGCGTATGCGGATCCAAGCCTTGCGGTACCTGTTTACTTCCTGCTCGAGATCGCGTGGCCATTCATTGTGCAGAGGTATGCTAAGGATAGCGTTAAGGAGGAGGTTCTACCAAGGCTTACTAAGGGTGAGGCATGGATTGGTATAGCATCCACAGAGCCCCAGGGAGGCAGTGACGTTGCAAATGAGAGGACAGAGGCTAAGTACGTAGATGGCAAGTGGTTGTTGACGGGTGAGAAGAACATGGTAACGGGCGTGTCAATAGCCCTCAGGTTGCCTTATGGTGGTGGCTTCGTGACGATAACCAGGACAGGGCCTATGGAGGCTAGGCATAGGTCAATAACAACGATGTTGTTCATGGTTAAGAGAAATGGTGTTGTTAATACAGGCTTTGAGACGGGGGATTATGAGGAATGGGGTAGGAAGGGTATACCAACTGGTTACTTAAGGCTCAATGGCGCTCCCGTTGATCCGGACTTCGTGCTTGGTGAAGTTAATGGCGGCTTTAAGATAGCCATGGAGGGCTTCAACGTGGCTAGGACAATAATTGGCGCAGCCGCCCTGGGTACCGCACGTTGGATGCTTGAGCAGGGTAGGGAGTGGATTAAGAGCAGGGTTGTTTTCGGTAAACCAATAGCCTCATACCAATCAATCAGTTTCAAATACGCGGAACTAAGCACGAGGCTTGAGGCTGCCAGGTTGATGATTTACAAGGCAGCGTGGTTGGCGGACAAGTTTTATGGTGGTGATAGTTCAGTATCAATATTGGACATCGCCAATGCAGGCGCTATGGCTAAGATGCTCGCTGTCGAGTTGGCAATCGATGTTGGTCTTGAGGTCATGAAGTGGTTTGGTGGCGTTAGCTACTATAAAGAGACACCCATAGCTAGGGCTTTACTTGGGGCATTGAGTTACTACGTTGGCGCAGAGGGCACGCAGAACGTGATGAGGTTAATCGTGGCGAGGAACCTAATAGGGAGGGAAGTCGAGTAGGTACCTTCCCTGTGAATAAGGTTTTTAAAGACACCAATCTTTTCAGTACCATATGAGCCAACAACCAGGGGCTACACCACGTACCGCCTACATACTCTCACTAATAGGTAGTGTATTCATGCTATTAAGCTCATTAATAGTCCTTGGAGTAGCGGCAATGATTAGTGCATACCCACATTATTTCGTGTTTCATAGATTTAGCTATTACCCAATGATACCCCTATACATGCTCACTCCAATATTCCTTGTGGTAATCGGTGTTATTGGATTAGTAGTGAGCGTTTTAGCACTGTACTTCTCGATTAGGTTGGGTAGGTTGAGCGATGTTGGTGCTGTCCATAGTACGGGCATAGTCCTACTCATTCTGTCCATAATAGGTCTCTTCGCTGCCAATGGATTCTTCATAGGCTTCATACTGTTGTTGGTTGGTTCGATCCTTGCAATTACGTGGAAGCCATAAATAGGGTGGGTGCGTATAAAAATTAATAACTATGGTTAGTAGGGCTGTGCTTAGGTACATAGAGGAGTTGTTGGACCCTTACTCCGGTTATTACTCGGATGGTTTCTTGAATAGTGAGGGTATGACGTTATTGAGGATTATTGCCAGGGAGGTGCTTAGGGAAAACCCGGCCTTAAAGCCAAGGTTTGCTAAGGCTAGACGTAGGAGGGATTATGAGTATGTGTCTCAACTGCTCAATGACGTAATCTCCTCTCTCTCGCAGACTTCCTGATAAAACTGATTGATTCGTCGTAAATTTTACTGATATTGAAGCCCCTACCCCTCATGATTATCATCATCATGAGTAGCGTGAGCAATACCGTAGACTTCACACGTTTGTAAAATCCGACAACCATCCCTGTGACGTTATTGATCATGGTGCCCTTAAATTATCACACTACACTTATATTTTAATCTGTTTGATTTATGGCGTGCCTAATGCGGCAATTGCGTTAGATATTGCTAGGAAGTGCTCGTCATACAGTGATTTAATGGGTGGTACACTGGCTGAGTATGAGTTCATACAATGGCTCCTTAACCAGGTAGACAATCCCATGCTTTCGTACGAGTTACAACCAGTGAGTGTGCTGGTTTGGAGGGATAGGTTCTCGAGGATTGTCCATGGTAATAACGAGTACAGGGCATTGGGCATGCCATTGACGCTGGGCGGTTCGGGTAGGGGTAAATTAACCATGGATCTAAACGATGCCGAGGGCAAGGTATTACTCACCGATTTCCCGGAGGATATGGATGATGCCAAGTACGTGTATATAAAGGCCATGGAGAAGGGCGCACTAGCCGTGATATTTAGGGATAAGTATCCGGGCGTTGCCAGAAGGATAGTCGTCACAGCAACCCCAGACTACTCATGGGATAGGGCTCCACCACCAACAATGCCGGCTCTAGTCGTGTCTAGGGAGGTTGGTGATGAGTTGAGCAAGCACGTTGGTGAGGATGTGGAGTACATAAGTGATTCAGAGACGAGGCTAGGTACTGGGTATAACCTGATAATGAGTCTTGAGGGTAATAGGGAGGAGGTTGTGGTGCTCGCTGTCCACCATGATCATTGGCTAACGGGCTTTGCCGATGATTGCCTAGGCGTCGGCCTTGGCGCACAACTCCTTCTCAATGCCCTTAGGAGGAGGGGTGATTTGAAAAGGGGATTAAGTTTTATTTCGTTTACTGCGGAGGAGGCTGGTAACCCAGGTTTCGCAAGTCTCTATTGGGCCTATGGATCGACAAGGTACGTGGAGTACCTTAGCAGGAGGGGCTTACTCAACAATGTGTACGCGGTGTTGAACCTTGACGTTATTGGTAGGCAGTTCGTGATACACACAAGCGAGGATTTATCAATGCAACTAAGCCAGTTAGTGAGTGCGCAGTGGGAGCTGCCGAAGCCCTACTTTGACTCACTCAATTTTGAGATGAATGGGATACCCTCAATGACGGTATCGAGTCTCGACCATTACTGGGATGTGTACCACACAGATAAGGATATTGAGGAGAAGGCTAATGCTGAGGATATAGAGTCCTCGTTAAAAGTCTCGCAGCAATTGCTCGATTATTTACTAGTGAATGACCTGACCCCATCACCATACATATCAGTCCTAAACAGGGACGTAATAAGTGTGGGATTGGGTATTGAGCTTAGGGAGGATTGGGAGACGTATAGGCTCGTTAAGTACCTACTCTCCAAGTACATCGTTGAGTATAGGCGCGATGGCTCCGTGAAGACCGTGTACACAAACTCAATACTCTCCTACGTGAGGAGGTTCATCAACATAAACGACATAAACCAAGTACCACTTAAGGTGGAGGAGATGGGGACTGGTAGGGTAATAATGGACACGAGTACAATAAGAAACCTTCGGCAGCTCAGTGAGTACATAACCCAGGTGATAGAGTCGTTAACCGAGGAAATGAGTATAAACCTAGTCACCTAAACCCTTCGTTCCAGTCCTATCCCTAATCAACGTACTCGAAACCTTATTACCAAAACCATCCCTAATTATCGGCACAGCAATTATGTAAAGGGGTCTTAACCCCCTCTCCCTCCTTAGGTTATTTATCTCGATAGCCCTTGGCAATGTCTCGAGACTTACAACAATGGCATCTATCGTTGGGTCAACAATCGTTGGACCATATGGATCATTTATAACGTCAATTATCACATCATTATCATTACCACCCAACTCCTTAACCAAGCTCCTTAGATTAAGCACTCTAATTTTCAGGGACTTCACCTTGTATGTTTTGTAGGCCTGGGCAAACTCGTCACTGGTCACGCCAACCAAGACCTTACGCCCATAATTAAGTGCGGTAAATATCAACGCTGTATGTCCCGTATGTAACGTATCGAACGTACCACCCACAGCAACCTTCCTAAATTTAAGACCTCTCATGGCATTACTTCCAGTTATAAATACCCCGAACACTTAATAAATATTTGCGATTATATCGTAGTTCCTTTATCTGTGGAAGAATTATATATGTAGTGGTTGGTTATATATAGTGGGTAGAATGATAATACCTTAGGCATAGGATTTTTATACCCAGTTACACCCTATAAACGTGTCGTCAATCTACAGGAGGGTTATTAGGATTGGGGAGAAGAGCATAGGCATTACACTACCCAAGCGGTGGCTTGACACAATCAATGTGGGTATTGGAGATGTTGTTGAGGTCAGTCTGATCGGTAAGGTTATTGTGGTTAAACCAATAACCCAGGCCGGTGGTGAAACAAATGAGGTCAGTATATCACTTAGTGGGGCAATAGACGAGACGACACGAATAATAATCGCAAGCTATATTGAGGGTTACGACAATGTGGAGATAATAGGGCATAAGGACACCATTAGGAAGGCGTTCTCAAGTGTTGAGCATAAATTACCAGGTTCACTGATGCTTGAGGGTGATGGTAACGTCCTAATAAAGGTCGCCACAAGCGAGGTGAACGTTGATCTTAATGAGGTAATCAGTAGCATGGCTAACATACTCAATTCAATGTTTGGTAAATTTATTGATTACCTAAATTCGAACAAGGTGGATCTGCTTAAGGATGTCCTTGAGTTGGATGATCAGATGGATAAGTTGTACTTCCTAGCCCTGAGAACGATTAAGAAGTTATCGTTCAAGGACCCGAAGAGGGCCATTGACGATACCATAGTGGTTAAGAACCTGGAGCATGCCGCAGATGCCCTGGATAGGTTATCCAACGCCTTCATGAGGACGCAACCAACACAATGCAGGCGTGAAATTAGTGAGAAGCTTAAGGATGTCTGGTCCTACGTAATGAAGGCGGTGTATGCGTACCTCGATAACAACATAAACAATGCCCTAAAGGTGCTCCTGGATAGGGAGCGTATGCTCAATAGTATGCTGGAGCTTGCAAACATGGGTTGCATGGGTCTAAGCGGCCTATTAACTGCTTCAATACATGAGGGGCAGTTGATAGTGGCCTTAGCCGCTGATATTGCTGAGGCGGCTTTCAGTAGGCATGTTAGGAGTATAGCGAAACCCGCAAAAATACCCACCAGCGAGGAACTAGGTATTGAGGAGTAATGAATTGTTTGTGATGAGCACGTCGGTAGCTGATTGGTGAGGATGGTCAGAGGTGCTGAAATACGCAGGTTGAGGGACTTGGAACTCCTAATCCAGAGTATCCCAAGCTATACAGCACCAAAGCTTGAGCTTGAGCAGTATGTGACCGACGCCAACATCGTTGCAGTGGCTGTTTGGGACGCCTACATGAGAAACGACCTAAACAATGCAACAGTGCTTGATCTAGGCTGCGGAACCGGGCGATTCTCAATTGCAGCTGCAATCATGGGTGCGAAACACGTGGTCTGCGTGGATGTGGACCTGGATGCGGTATCCATAGCTAAAGCCGTATCAGGCAAATTCGAGCTCCAGAACGTGGATTTCGTAGTAATGGACGCCAGGAGAGTGGGGCTTAGGGGTAGATATGGCGTGGTATTTCAAAACCCACCCTTCGGTATATGGTCAGGAAAGGGGCTAGACATCGAGTTCCTAAAAACAGCCACTAATTACAGCGATACCATATACACAATACACAAACTGACCACGCTAAATTACGTCGAGGAAAAGGTCAGGGAGTGGGGCTGCACAATGAACATACTAGACAAGGTCACAATAGCAATACCACCCATGTACAAACACCACAGAAAGAGACTGCATAAAGTCGAGGTCTTTCTAGCTAGAATTGAATGTAAGCAGGGACATAACGACCTAGTAAAGTTAAAAACACCACAATTTAAGCATTAATCCGGCGGGGGTGCCCGAGCCAGGTCAAAGGGGGCAGGTTGAGGTCCTGCTGGCGAAGGCCTGCGTGGGTTCAAATCCCACCCCCCGCACCAAAGATTGAACATTCTACGGCTCGTGCCGTGCATATCACCATGTTACTGTTTGATATGCTTCCTGTTATTATGAGTAAACGCATTAATAACTTTAGGATAATTCTTAAATTACGAGGTATTTTATGGCATTATTTATCTTATAAATGCGACTTTCAAACCCTCATTAGATACCACGAATCTCTTAACCGTAAAGCCCACCTTGCTTAAGCATCGTGTCGATTGCTCCCCCTCATCCTCATGCGTTAGCATTACCAAGACACCTTCTTGATGTAGTAAGTATCTGTGTAGTGGGCGCAGGGACTTAACTTGCGTGAATTGGTTGTTAATCTTTAGTTTTCCTGACGAAGTTTAGTTACCGTTGTGATGGATGGATAGTATTAAGGTGAGTTGAGGTGCTGGAGGTAATACTTAATAGGTTTCATCGATTATTTGAACTATGGGTTTTTTCGAAGAATCCGGTGGATATAGTTAGGGATAGAAAGTTAAGCCAGGATGAGATTGCTGATGCGTTGAGACTTGCTATTATGGCTGAGCTTGATGCAATCAACCTATATCTTCAATTATCTAGGTTGATTGATGATGAGAGGGTTAGGAGGGTTTTTGAGGATATTGCTAAGGAGGAGAAGACTCACTTCGGTGAGTTTCTGACGCTGCTTAAGTCCATTGATCCTGAGCAGGTGGAGCAGTTAAAGGCTGGGTCTAAGGAGGTTGGCGAGTTGACAGGGATTAAGGTTCCTAGTGATGGTGATCCACCCCAGCAGGATGTTGTTAGGTCATCGGCATTGACTGAGGAGGAGTTGAGTTATATTGAGGGTAAGGTTAGGGAGGTTGCTGATGGTGTTAGGAGGTTTAGGAAGTATTTACAGCTCTACCCAGTAGGTCCTGGTGCTGACTCGGTGACCCTTGAGGAGGTCGTGATTGATAAGGTGGTAAGTAGTTTGAGAACGGTTATCTCTCAGGGAATTGAGTATTAAGTTCACAATATCGCAGAGACAGGTTGAGTACTCGAGGGCGCGTGGTGAACGTATTTACTCAACCTCCATTGACCAAGCCGCTATTAGGCTTGCCTATCAGGAGGATGGTGCAATCCTCAGTGATTTATTAAGTAATGCAAAGGTGCGTAGAGTTGCGATAACGTCGTGGGAGGCGGCTGGCTCCGCTGTTGATGAGGTGTCTAGGGCTGTTAATATGCTCTTTATGGACTCGATACCTGAGCCCTATGTGTTGTTCGTGAGCCCTAGTAGGTACACTAAGTTATTGAGTGTTGTTGAGAGGACCGGTGTGATGGAATTAACGAGGGTTAAGTCGTTAGTTAAGGATGTGGTTGTGATACCTCAGTTGATGGATGATACTGCGCTGTTGATGTCAGTACATGGATCCATTATTGACCTAGCGATTGGTGCGGATACGGCATTAGTGTACCTAGGGCCTGAGGACGGAGTCCATTCATTCACGCTATGGGAGACGTTGACTGTTAGGGTTAAGGATCCAAGGGGCTTATTAGTGCTTAAGCAATCGTCGTGACTAACCACGTGTAGGCAAGGTTAAACCACTTATTATTAATTGTTAACTTGGTCATTATGTTCGTGGCTAGTAAGTACGACTCGTGGTTCCTTAGTAATCCTTACGTGCTGGAGCCAGAGGTTTTATTGCTCAAGTACTTGATCCAGGTTGTTTCTTATTGATGTGGTTATTTAGACTGATTATTTCGAATAACGGTTTAATGTTTTTAAGCCAACCTTTATTCTGGTGTTTTGATGAGTGATGAGTGGTTAATCAGGGATGTGAGAAGTGTGTTGGAGAAGGTCGATAGAGTAGGTCTTGGTTTTAAAGCGGTGAATCCCAGGCTACTTATTGTCCTATTTTATGATCTGCGCTGCCCAGGTTGTGCTGTTCTTGAGGATGAGGCTGGTGACTACTTAATGGAGCTTGTTAATGATGGTAAGGCATCACTTTACTTTGTGGATTACCCTGTGCATAGGGGTATTGAGAAGCTTCACGCAGCCTTCAGGTGCATCTACAGGCGCAACCCCAACACCTTCATTGAGTCGCTTAGGAGGCATTACGAGGCGTATTTATCGGGTAAGTTAGGCAATGAGGAGGCGTTGGTGGGTGCTACGGGTGATTGTTTAAATGAGGAGCTTCCCAGGGTTATGGAGGCGAAGGCATTGGCTAAGGAGCTTGGTGCACCTGGTACACCAACATTGATAATCGGCAACCTAGTCAAGAACATAGGTCAGGGTATCTTTGGCTACCCAGGGCTTACTAAACTAATGAAAACAATAGAGGAATTCTACCTGTGAGATACTCTACGTGTTGGTACGTACCTCTTCCTCAGTTGAAGTATTGATATGACCATTGAGGCGTTGCCTATAGCGTTTATTGCTGTCCCAGCCTCCATGACGCTAGGCACTAATGCGAGCCACATGATGACGGCAATTATTGAAATTACGGAACCTACCCTACCCAGGTTGTTCCTAAATTGATTACTGAGCATTAGCGCACCAACATAACCTGCCACTGACAAGCCTAGTAGTATGCTTATTGATATTAGGAATAGTAGTGCGGCGGCATCAAAGTCGTGGTATAGGTAGAGTATGTAGGAGATGGCTAGTGTGGTTGGTGCTATGAACATTATGTACCTATACATTGTGGATAACCTACAACCACCCCTATGTATAATGATGCATACATTATTCCAACCGAACATACCAATGCCTATCCATAGTATTACCGTTATTAACTGAAGTAGGTCGTAAACAATGTCCGTAAAGCCCATTAATAATAACACCTTCATTATCACATCGAGTATGAGGGAGTACGTTATGGCTGTTAATCCCTCGTAAACACCCCTAACAATGCTCATAATGAGTACTTCTATGGTTGATTGATTTTAAATCATAGTCTCAGGATTAGGTAGTTAGTCAGGTTCATTATTGGGTGTATTAGCCACGTGGGTGGGATTGTGGTTGAGAGTACGATTATTGTGAAGGCTATTATCAAGCCCTCGGCTAAGCCCCTCTTCCAACCTGTGCCCAAATCCCTGGCGAGCCTTACGTAGTATGGCACGGATATGACGGAGTTTATCACCAGAAGTACTGCCAACCACACGAGGTTTCCATAAACTAGGGCAAGTATTATGTAGAGCTTTGACCAGAAGCCGAGGAGTGGTGGTGTGCCTATGAAGGCTAGGGATATTAACCACGTGCTCACTGCATTATTGCCCTTAGAATATACTGAATTGAAGAATCCCATCTTACCTGCTGCATTCATGAATAACTGGGTTATCAAGCCGACGAGTGCTAGGCCTAACGTAATCATTGAGTGTAGTGCGTAGCCCATTATTGCCGCTGCCAATGCAGCCATTACGTAACCCATGTTGGCTATTGATGAGTAGGCCAGAGTTCTCGCGTTTTCTCTACTCGTTAATGCACCAATGTTGCCCAGGAACATGGATATTGCTGCGAAGGCACCAACTATGTAGGCTAGGTAATAGGGTGGTATTGAGCCCATTGTTGTCAGTATTACCTTTACGGCAACTATGAATGGTGCTATCTTGGCTATCGAGGCTATTATCGAGACGGGTATTGGATTACCTGCGGTGAATACGTCAGGAACCCACTCATGCATTGGGGCTGCACCAACCTCTAGGGAAAGTCCGAGGAGTAGGAGTGAGAATCCTATTATGTATGTTACTAGTGAGGGTCCTGAGCTGATTATTACTGCGCCTACGAAGAATAATACCGTCGCTATTATCATGTTCACAACGTACTTAATACCTACCTCGATACTAACGCTCGGGTCTCCCATTAGGATTAATAGGTATGTTGGTGCGGACACGAGCATTAGCGATAGTAGGATTAGGGCTAGGTTGCTCGTGTATAGTGCAAGTACTGTGGCTATTATCATTATGGCAACCAGCATATAATCAGCGCCCCTGATTGGTGAGTTCAGCCTCATCAACGTCACGATGCTCAGTATTCCAATCACCACTATGAAGGATACATAGGTTAGCAGATACGTGTTTGGTGTAATTAATAGTATTAGCATGGATATTAGGGGGGCTACCCATGAATATTTCCTGGCACCCTCATTTAATAAAGCCGGTGCTGTACCTATTACGTTAATTATTGTTGAGGCAAGGAGGACGTATTCATAGGGGATTGGCATTGGGCATCACCTATAGGTCCGCATTTTAGGCATTACTCCTAGCTCCCTCATACGTTTCACCACCAGCCCTAACCTCCTCAACCCTCACCGATTTCCTAACCCTATCCAACGCCATTATCGCTATTATCAACGTCATGAATTCCGTGGATGACGTTAGTATTGTCACAATTAAAACGCCGAATGCGACCACCGAATTCACAGCAAATAGTGGTATGAGTGCTAGGAATATGGCGTTGAACATAAGCTCCAGCGATATTAACACCCTAATCAGATCATTAGCCCTTAATGCGCTGTAGTAACCAATCATTAGTAGGATCGATGCAAAGCCGTAAATCAATGCCGCATTCACCTCCATCGACCGCTCACCTCTAGGTAGTACATTATTAGGCCGATCATTATTGCCATCAGCAATGATGAGAGTAAGGCAATTAGTAATAGATCGCTTGGTGTTGATACGAAGCTCATTAGCGATTGGCTTGTGATTGGTGTGATATTGTACGTGGTTTCGATCGAGGCTATTATTATGGCTATTATGAAGAGTATCATAGGCAGCACCCAGGACTTGCCAGCACCACCCCTGAACTCAACGCGCCTGTAGGTTGCGGCGAGCACTATTGTTATTGTTATTGTTGCGCCAACAAAGACTAGGTATATCAGTATGAAGCCGTAGGTTATACCGAATAATCCATAAATTGCACCAACAAGTCCTGTGGTTATTGCCAGGTAGATTGCGGCGTATAGATTGTCCCTAGTTATCGTGATACCCAATGCGGTTAATACCGAGACTATACCAAGTGCAATCAATGCACCCAGATAGGCATTGATCATAACAGGAAACCCATCGATTCGCGTGTTTTTAAGTCTTAACCAATCGACATACTACAAGTGATTGATAATTACCAATACGGAGACACAAAACTAAATTAATAAGGGTTGTGTGCTGGAGTTGCCGTGGGTCTCGTATTACTCTACACGGGGAATGGTAAGGGTAAAACTACGGCGGCCCTAGGTCTTGTGCTTAGGGCTGTTGGTCATGGGTATAGGGTCGTGATTGGACACCTAATGAAGACTTTGGTCTATAGGGGTGAGTACGTTGGCGAGTACTTAGCGATAAAGAGATTCCTTAGTGATTACGTTGATGTCTATTCACTAGATCCGGACCAGCACCTAACTCCGAGAGATGTCCTCACAATGGCTGTTAATAGGGCTAGGGAGGTTAAGCCATTTCTGCTAATCCTCGATGAGGTCAACAACGCCGTTGCGACTAACTACCTAAGTGCCAGTGAGGTGATTGAGGTAATCAAGTCATTACCGCCGGAGGTCAATGTTGTGCTAACCGGTAGGGATGCGCCCAGGGAGTTCTTGGAATTCGCTGACTTGGTCACGGTTATGGAACCTGTGAAGCATTATTTCGATAGAGGCGTTGTCGGTATTAAGGGTCTTGAGTGGTAAGGGTAACATTATTTAATTGCTGTGCAATATGGGTTCAATGCCAACGCTTAGGTTTAGGGAGGATAGACCAACATTAATTGGTGTTATTCACCTACCGCCACTACCTGGCTCCATAAGGTATGGTGGTTTGGACATTAGCACCATAATTGACTTTGCGGTTAGAAACGCCAGGGTACTTGATGAGGCCGGGTTTGATGGAGTTATACTAGAGAACTTCAATGATTACCCATTCAAGACTAGGGTTAGGAACCCAGAGACCATAGCCTCCATGGCCGTGATAGCCAGGGAAGTCGTTAAGACCGTGACAATACCAGTCGGCATAAATCTCCTCAGGAATTCAGGGCCTGAGGCTGCGGCTGTAGCGATTGTCGTGGGTGCCTCATTCATAAGGAGTAATGCGTACTGCGAGGCAGTGGTTAGTGCTGAGGGTATTCTTGAACCTGTTGCCAGGGAGGTTATGGAGACCATGACTAGGCTGAACTCTAAAATAACGGTGCTGGCTGACGTATTCGTTAAGCATGGAAGCCCACTGCACAGGATGACTATTGAGGATGTCGCCAAGGATTGCGTGGAGAGGGACCTGGCGGATGCCCTGGTGGTAACTGGACCTAGGACGGGTGAACCACCGGATCCTCTGTTGGTTAGGCGGGTGGTTAAGGCCGTGAGCGCCAAGGTTCTTGTTGGTAGTGGTATAACGCCCAACAACGTAAATGATTATAAGGATGCACATGGTTTCATAGTCGGCACATACCTAAAGGATGAGGAGGGACAGATAGATTCGGTGAAGGCTAGGCAATTAGTGAGTGCTGTGAAGCAGTTGGGTAAGTGAGGGAAGGGTCTCCGTTTATTGAAGGGGATAGGATTTATTTTTAAGATTGAACGCCAGGTAGGTTCCTGGCTCCCTTAATACCTAACCCTGCCTCAAGCATCTTCTTGGCTGTGTAATACCTCCTGCAGCCCGGACATGGGTGGTCATATACTAAGCCAAGACATAGTAAATGAATACCCACTACCGAGACACATGGTTTACTCCGGCGGGTTTGCCCTAGTCGTACCACTTGGTCAAAACGCAACAGTAATACTACATGCACCAATCCACATAACGCCGGGTACATACATCGTTAGGGTATACGATGTTGATGGTTCCTATGAGGCATACGGCATAAAGTTTCAAACTTATGTTACGGTCAATCAATGATTAAGTAGTGCGTTAGGGTATTGGGTGTTAAAATTTACTTCACTCCTGTCTTCTATTGATCCCCTTATTAATTACCAACTTACTGTCTAGGTACTTGGACCATTTATTCGCCACCTCATTCATTTCCCTCATTATCTCCTCATAGTACTGCAGGAGCATTTTACCCTCTGGCGTTAGTTTGGCTCCTCCCCTACCTCTACCGCCCTTCCATGCCTCCACAAGTTTCATGCCCGAGGTCTTCTCCATCTTGTCTATGTAATTCCACACAAACCTATACGACATACCCAACCTCCTCGCCGCACCACTTATTGAACCAGTCTCATCAATAGCCTTAAGAATATCATAACCACCAGGACCAATCAAATGAACACCACCAACCTCAACCCAAACCCTAAACCTAACACTCACACTCACAAGGGTCGGTTTGGGTAATTATTCCTTAATTTTTTATTTCTGAAATTAATTGTGGAAATACATTAATGCCCAACTACGTAATTCTTCTCATGATGGTGAAAAGGGATTTTTTACACCACCCAATAACTTAACTTAAGGTAATAATGAGCAGCGAATCACCACCTTATGATAGGGAGTTGCCTTTTTGGGAGCATGTTAGGGAGTTGGGTGTTAGATTGAGGAGGGCCTTGATAGTATTCGCAATAGTCTTCATAATCCTCTGGCTACCCATGCCCGACTACCACAGCCACAACGTGACCCAAGCCATCATAGGCTTCTTCACCATGGAGTACTACCCAATAATCGCGTACGTGTTCAAGCACTACATACTAAACCTAGTGTACTCCTCGGTAAGCTCTGTGAAGTGCGCCTCGGGTTATGTAGCAATCACGAATGGGACGACGCAACCCATAGGCATTATATCAACTACGGTTCTTGGGCCCTTCGTATTTAGTGTGGAGTTGAGTATAGTCATTGCGCTCCTCGTGACAATACCCGTGTTGATTTACGAGGTTTATCAATACGTGAAACCGGCCCTGTACCCGCATGAGTTGAGGGCTGTTAGGAGGTATGTTTGGGCGGCTGCTGTGCTGTTTTACGCGGGCGTCTTCATTGGTTACTACCTAGTCTTCCCAGCATTCCTAAGGATAAGCCTATTCTGGAGTTGCCTATTTGGTTTCGTACAGTTACTAACAACGAGTGGATTCCTGGACACATTCATAGCCACACTATTCTTCGCAGGCTTCCTATTCGAGACACCCGTGATAATAGCCCTACTGACACAAACCGGTTTAATAACGCCGGATGCCCTCTCGAGGAATAGACCGTATATATACTTCGGCGTACTCTTCGTGATAGCAATAATAAACCCAGACCCCACACTAGTCAGCACACTGCTCTGGTTCATAATGTTCATAGCATTATTCGAGGCGGGGTACGTATGGAGCAAGAGCATTTATAAGAAAATGCCCAAGACCTAGCCGCTTTTACCCTCCCCAAGCCTCCTTAGTATCTCACTCATTATTTCCTGCTTCGTCTTACCCCTAACGTCTATGTTCAGCGCCCTTGCGATTCTCAGGATATCAGGATCAACATCGCTCATCACCGATTGCCTTGTCTCGTTGATCGTCCTCATCACCTCAGACCTCGCCTCATATATGGGCTCGTTTATCCCCCTTAGGAAGTCATCCAGGGATTTCCTAGCCCAGTTATACCACCTACCCAACTCCCTCGCTATTGTTGGTAGCATCTCGGGCTTCCAGGCAATAAGCACTAGGAAGAATAGGAATAGCAGTAGCCCCGTCTGCTCATCAAGGATTAGGTATATGTTCATTTAACCACCATAGTATTATTTACTTAATTATATAATTTTATTGTTATTTCTATTATTTATTGCTTAACCTCCAGTTAATCTCCTTAACCAACTCCTCCTCAGATTTACCCCTCGTATCAATACCAAGTCTCTCGGCAATCTCGAGAACCTTGGGGTCAACCGTTGTCTTAGTTTCAACCTTCTTCTGTTGGGCTAGTTTATTGTTTATCTCGGTCAATAATTCATCCCTTGACTTACCAGTTGGATCTATACCAAGCTTCTTGGCTATTTCGATAAGCTCTGGCTCTGGCTCGTTCTCCTGAGTACCGCGTTTAAACTCCCTAACAGCCTGACCAAAACTCCTAGCCAACTGGGGAATCTTGCTTGGACCCCAGATGATGAGGACAACAAACGCTATGATAATCAAAATCAAGGTCTGCGTATCAATAAACAAAACGATACCCATACAAGGCAATATCTAACTGCATTGCTTAAAAACCTTGCTTACATAAGAGTGAAAAACCTACGTTACACTCTATAACAAATTGAACGAATAGAGACTAGGGTAATGAACCTGCACCATAAGGACCCAACTAGCGAGTTAACAACCTATGAACAAGCGCCAATAGGGTTATGGTAATTCCCATCAACATGGTCATTATGATCTCCGAGAACCTCATAAAGAGTAAGGCATTTCCACCAATTAAGTATGCGAGAATAACGGCGAGTGGTGTGACACCAATGCTGGGTATTGTGCATGATCCAAGGGCACACACAGCCCCAGTCACTGCAGCCGAACCGGTTGTCGCAACAACACTAAACACACCACCAACCGCCCCACCCAACTTAACCGTTAGGTGCCTAACCGCTATTCTTAACTGCAGATAAGCAACACTAAGCACGAGCCATACACTCAGTACCAGGTTTAGTAGGCCCATGGTCATGAGCAGGTACTGCGTAAGGCTATCCCTAACATTCATCATTAGGTATGGTATATAGTTGTAATCAGGGATTCTGATTACCTCCACGTTCATTAAGTAAATAATTATTGAAGCAATGACCAGCAACATGAAGATCAACCTCAGGCTACTAATTGAGAAAACGTCGAAAATACCGTGATTACCAAGAACCCTAATAACGTCCTTAATTACGAACCTCATAAGCACTCTACCACTCCTATAAATCAATACACCACCAATCACTAGAAACAACATTAGAACGACCATTGTGAATACGTACTTACCAATAACTGAAGCGGTTATGCCCAGCCCTACTGCGTAGAGTAGGTTTACGCCCATTGGAATGAGTATCAGTGGTAAAACTATTGATAGGGTTACGAAGAGGTATATCATTAATGCCGCAAAACCCTCATTACTCATACAACCCAAAGGATGTTAGCACGCCGATTATTAAGTTTTTAAGTCAAAAAATAAAACGTGAATTAACGAATCATTAATATATAATATTTTACTAATGTATAAGATGATAAAAATCCATCGACAAGTTCACTTAAATTAACTTAGAGTATTCTTTTAAGTAACTAAATTTGACACCAATACCGTATGCCAATCACAATCCCATCAATAGGGGAGAAGTTCCCTGAACTAAATGTGGTAACTACCCATGGACCAATGAAACTACCCGACGCATTCAAGGGCAAGTGGTTCATACTCTTCAGCCATCCAGCCGACTTCACGCCTGTATGCACAACGGAGTTTGTGAGCTTCGCGAAGCACTACGATGACTTTAAGAAACTGAATACCGAGCTGATAGGGTTAAGTGTTGACTCCGACATAAGCCACATAGAGTGGGTTAATTGGATTGAGAAGGAGTTGCATGTTAAGATACCATTCCCAATAATCGCAGATCCCCTGGGCAACGTTTCGAAAACCCTCGGCATGCTACATGCCGAATCCAGCACAGCCACCGTGAGAACAGTATTTGTAGTCGATGATAAGGCCGTGATAAGGACCATACTGTACTACCCAATGGAGCTCGGTAGGAACATACCCGAGATACTTAGGATAGTTAGGTCACTACAGCTAATCGATAAGTACGGTGTGGTAATGCCAGCCAACTGGCCCTACAATGAGTTAATTGGTGAGAACGTCCTAAACCCACCACCACACAATGTCGAGGAGGCCCCCAAGAGACTGCAGCAGTATAAGGGTTATGCCTGGTGGTTAACGTACAGGGAGATGCCTAAGAATGAGGTTGAGGAGACCAAGCAAATCATTAGGATCAGGATTGAGTAAGGGAACTTTCACTGAACCTTAACCTTAAAAATCAAGCCTTAATACCTTGAGTATGTAATGATTTTGAGGGGAAAAACATTATTTGGAAGCGGTGTTGTGGAGGGAGAACTTGTTGTTTATAGGGAACCGCTTTCCTTTCTGGGCGATGTTGATGGCAGGAATGGTATCATAAGGATTACCAACACAAGCATCGCAGGTAAGGTTTTGGCGATACCAAGCTCTAGAGGTTCTACGGTAGGCCCTTACGTAATGTACCAATTGAGTAAGTACGGCAAAGCTCCCCGAGTTATACTTAGTGTTAAAGCTGACACGATGCTCATAATAGGTGCGATTATGGCGCAGATACCGATAATGACGGATTTACCAAGGGAATTATTAACTCTTAAGGATGGTACCGCGGTGCGCGTTGATCTTGACAGGGGTGAGGTCTACGTCGATGAGCACTGAGGCTAGGTTAGCGTTGTTACTCCTTGAGGAGCTCGAGCTTAAAGGCGGTAAAGCCAAACTCAAGTATTTGAAGGTGTATAGGTTAATCTCTTATTGGCTCGGTGACGAGTACGCCAGGAGGATCATGGATAGGTTAACATCCTCTGGGTACATCTCAGTAAAGGAGGGCGCGGTCGAACTCCTACGTCGATTTAAGACGGATAAGAACTTATCGCGAACGTATAGGGAGGCGAGGGAATTGGTAATTAATACCTACTTAACTATGCAGCGGCCGCCGAGTAAGTGAAGTAGCTCAATGACATCCTCATTTTCATGAATACCCAATTTTCTCAAACTATCTATGGTGCCGTTGATGTTGAATGAGGAATTAATCAATAATCCGCCTAAGACCCAAACCACAGAGTCCAGGTTGAGGGGTGGTACACCACTTAATTTACCAATCTCACCCCAGGCATTTTGAATTTCTCTCCTGCGCTTAACCATAACCTCCCTAGCCATCTTGCCGAGATCGTATAAGGAGCCCATCGGCAGGAGCCCACTGCATATTGTTATTACGGAAACCCTGTAATCCACAGGTATGGGTATTTCCATGGGTATTGCCGTCTCGAAACCACAGGCCCTATACACGTAGTAGGACATCTTTACGGAGAAGACTACGGTCTTCTCCTCGCCAGAACCTCCAACAGTGTTCGTGATAAACCTCCACAACCCAAGCATATCCCTTGCGTAAATCGTGAGGTCCCTATTAACGATTTTGGGGCAAACGTTTTCAACCCTCTTGATCCGCGCATCCCTATACCTAGTCAGGTATTTACTGTTAAATACATAGTTTTGGAAATCTCTACAGAGGTTTTCTGGTTTATTATTGGTGAAGTAGTTAGCGAAGTAATTCCAGTGATCCTCACCCTTACCTACCAATTGATAACTAACTAATGAATTAAGTATTGTGAGTTTTAGGGTTAGATTGACATCACGCAAACCATTGCATAGCCTAGCAATTGCAATGAATTGGGGATCCTTCTCCTCAAACTGCCTAATCCAATCAATGCCCAACTTACGTAGCACCGAGGCTATGGCACTCCCTACATCCCCCAACATTCACTTCACCGTCATGCTCCTACGAATTACGAAAAATCTCCAAAGGGTTATCACAGCAATTACCTGACCCCAATCAAGGTAGAGGAGTGGCTTACCTATGGTTATGAGCACGTACGTAAATGGATAAAGAATCACTGGAGCACCTATTGTGAATAGGTAAATATAGTGGGTCACTATGTAGAAGGCTCCATATATGATGCCGGATGCATCAAGGACTATTGAGGGCTTTATTACATAGGCTATGTAAACAAGAACCCATGCCAGAAACAATAGTGAGGAGACCCTCCACATGTAGATGTAAAGTGGTACGTAATTAACGTGCACTACCTCGCCTGACCTATAAATCACGTAGCCATAAACCCTATACTCAAGTGCAAAGGCCTCGCCCACATGCACAAGCCCCATTAGAAAGAGTAGGGCTGTGATTACAAGGCCGAGTATAAAACCTCTCCTAACCCTCACCCTAACCTCAGCACTACTCATAATGAAGCCCAACCGCCTTAGTGCATATTAAAATTAATTCTCCTCAAATTAACCTATAGAGACCAGTCATCAATGTGTAATAGAGAGTCAGGCCTATGAGGGACCAGAAAACAATCGATAGCGCTATCATGACCTTACTTCTTACGGATTGGTTCACAATAACCTTTGATAATAATGAGTCTAGGAATTGCCCACCATCAAGTGGGTATGCAGGGAATGCATTGAGTAATGCGAGTGTGAGGTTTAGCGTGTATATCCAAAACATTAGGTTATAGAAGGACCTGCTCTCGACAACGATGTTCCACGGACTAATATAAAGGGCTGAGTAGCCCAGGAGTGCCATTGTTAGATTCCTAGTACTCATGACCTCATTAATCACAGCACCATTGACTGGGTTGTACATCGTGAGTGTAACATTACCTGAATTTATGGAACTCAGGGTGGATATTAGGGAATAGACACTGGCTATTGGGTGTCCATTAATTGCCGTAATCACGTAACCGGTCTTAAACGCCGCATCTGTGGAATTAACCACATACACGATAGTCGTACCCAAAAGGCCCTGGGTCAATTGAGGACTTAGTAATGCTAACCCCACCAGGGCTACAGCGATGTAGGCAAGTACTATATTCATAAAGACCCCGCTTGAGTATACCGCAAGCCTTACGGCAAGGCTCCTACTCCTCAGTTCCTCTTCGTCGATCTCAACAAAACCGCCAAAGGCGAGGAATAGAAGGGCGAAGGCTCCACCGGACTTTATCTTCACGTTAAACCTGGACGATACGGCTCCGTGGGCCATCTCGTGGAGTAATATGCCGAGGCCTATGGCCACTATTACGTAAATGAATGTGTAAAGTGATATCGTAACTCCAGGTATCAATGGTGCCAATGGTGTGAAGCCCCTCTCCACGGTCTCGATAGGACTTAATTTGTGTGTGACTGCTATGACCATGAGCACGAGGTTTCTAACCATTAGGTAGAGCATTGATGGTAAGCCCCACACGTTTATGCCTAGTATGGTCAGTGGTATTGGTACAATTATGAACATGGATAATAGGAATAGGCCTATGGTCAAGGCCATTATTAACCAACTAGGTATCCTACGTAGTAAGTTACCCAGCGGTGCTATCACCTCCTTAACCAACTCCTCATCCCTAAGCATTATGAATAAACCGTAGTAAACCCTGACCGGTATCTTAACACCAAGAATCCTGAGTAGGTATATGATGCCGACTAGGGCAAACCATGCCGCAATAACTATTATCAAGCCAAGGTACTGCATCGCCCTCACCCAATCCTCACGATAGACCCTGCACCAACATCATGCGCATTCCTATGATTACTCACCAATTCCCTCCTCAATTTGGGCCCAGTACCATGTAGTGGGTAAATTGATGCCAAATTCCTAATAACGTCTCTCAACAGCACCCCTTGATATTCACTGGTTGATGTTGCTCCTAACCCACCCACGAAATGCCTAATATCGAGCTCCTTAAAGAACCTTAGTAACTGATCGTCATCGATTAACCAAAGATTTAGTCCACAACCGCTTATTAGTAATTTATGGCCTGGTATGTAGATCAGCAGCTCACCAACCCTCTTATTACCAACCCTAATAAGCTCAACAGAACCAAAACCAAGCTTAAACCTCTCCCTACCACCAACCTCAATAACATCGAACCCAAGCCTATCCAACCTGTCCCTGAGCTCGAAACTATTTACTGTACTATCTATTGGGATTGCAACCTTTGTAACACTGGTTAGGGCATCTAAACCGCCCCAATGGTGATTGATGGGTGTTGAGATAACAAGGAGCCTAGGATTTGCATTGATACCCATAGCCTTCATATTCCCCAAGAGCCTCTCGGTACTTGAGCATGTATCAATCATCAATTCACCATTTATAAGTAATGATATTGAGTTGTCACCCTGAATACCCGGCGCCTTTACCTCATTGTCGCAAACCACATCAATTACTAATTCATTGTTAGCATTCATTTCCACTAGATTGGGGATGCGAAGAAATAAATCTTTTCCCCATCCTCGATTATGTTGGTAAGGTTTTAAATGGGTTATTCAGCAGGTATTTCCTGAAATGTACTCACAACAGGGAGGTATTAGGGGTAAGGTACTTAGGTATGTGTGGCCCATAGCCTTCGTACTAGTGTTTGCGATAGTTGGTGCCTGGGGGAATGTGGCTCATGAAACCTTCATCACGTGGGTAATCGTCATCGTATACCTCGTGGTATTCTTCGGCATAGTAATGGTAGTCGGCATTAGGAGCACCAGGACTAGGCTGAGGGAGATCGAGGATTACATGAAGGCCAGCAAGGGCGGCGCCGTGGAGAAGCTGACACGTGATGACTTCATGAAGGCCATGGAGAAGGATCCTGAGTATGTGCAGGAGACGAATAAGTTCGTTAAGTCCCAGTTGAAGAATATGGTAATCCTAATGGTAGTATTGATAGGATTATTGATGCTTTACACGTATGTGCTGTCTGGTCCATTCGTAACACTATCTGGGTACATAGCGAACTCAACAAACATTGGCGCGTATGCAAAGCCGTGGTTCACACCAACCATTGAGGAGGCGAACCGATTCTACGCCTACTTCATTGATTACCTAATATACTTCGGAATATTCTTTGTGCTTATGTACGTGATATTTAGGATAATGAGGATGCCCTTCATGACAACCAACGTGCAAATAACGGACTACCCATACACAGTCACCAAGGAGCTCATAATATTTAAGGACGCTATACTCATTGACGGCATGTACCTATTAAAATCACCAATACCCGTTAAGCAGGTAATAATCAACGAAAAGAGAAGATTCGTAGAGTTTGAACTAACAAGACCATTAACAGGGCTTCCATACACCAAAGTTCGAATATACAGCAAATCACCGAGGGAACTTTGGGATAAGACCATGAAGAGTTTATTCAAGGTTGAGGGTAGTACGAAATAATTTTTTAATAAGAACAATTTATTTTACCACCTATGATTTAGCCAAATAGTCCAGCAAGCCCTGCGGCGATCTCCTCTTCACTCGGACCCTCCTTCTTCTCCTCCGCCTTCTTCTCCTCAGCCTTAGTCTCAGCTCCAGCCTTCTGCTCACCACCAGCTGCAGCACCAGATGGTGCAGCCGCTGGGGCGGTGACGGTGGGCATGGCCACGGCGGTCTTTATGGCCTCATCGATATTGACCTCCTTTAGGGCGGCGACAAGGGCCTTAACCCTAACCTCATCTACCTGGATGCCAGCGGCTTGGAGAACCTTGGTTACATTCTCCTCGGTGATTTCCTGTTTGCCGTAGTGAAGCAACAAAGCTGCGTATACGTACTCCATACCTGCTCGACATGAGAGTTTGAGAACCGCTTTAAAAACATTACTTAATCCAAGGCTAGGAAATGATTAGGAAAGTCATTGTCATAACCAAGGAATGGGATTACCTCAGGAGCGACCTGGAACTGCTGTGCGAACGATTAATTAAGAGCAACGTTGAGTGCGAAATGAGGGATTTAGATGATACCGAGTCAAGACAGTTGGTGATTAGGTATGGCATAGAGAATGGTATCGTTAGGATACCGCAAATATACGTGATTAAAGACGGCAACATTAAGAGGATGCACTACGAGGTAACTAGGGATGTGAGACTAAATGTTGATTCATTGATTATAAACATAATGAACGAAGTGTGTAGCCGGGAGTAACCCACGCCCTTCACAGGCCCGCTGTCCACGGGTCTCCGTGTGGTTAATACAATATCTCCATAAATCCTAATAAAGCTTCCGCATCATCAAGCTCCCTGGAACTTCGGCTGCCTCTTCTCCTTAAAGGCGGTAATACCTTCCCTAAAGTCCTGGCTATAGCGTAGTAGGGCGAATGTCTTCCTCTCTATATCATAACCAACCTCACTCGGTGCATCCTGTACCAACCTTATCGCCTGCTTAAGTGCCTTTAGCGCGAGTGATGATAGCGTCATTAAATCCCTGGTTATCTCCATAACCCTATCATAGACCTTATCCTGTGGCACAACCTCATGAATAAGACCAAGTTGTAACGCCTCATCAGCCTTAATCCTTTTACCAAGGAGTAGGTAATACCTAGCCCTGAGCGGACCTAGGGCTTTAACGATTTTTGTCAAACCACCACTTGCGGGTACCATGCCAAGCCTTATCTCAGGAAGCCCTATCTCCACATCTGGTGTCCCCACCCTAATATCGCAAGCCAACGCCAACTCGGTGCCCGCACCTAGCACGTAACCCTTCAATAGGGCAATTGTTGGTTTACTCAATTCCTCAATCATCTCAATGGTCCTGCCCCAATCAATCAAATCCCTAGGCCCTGAATCCAGGAATTCGGTAATATCACCACCAGCGCTAAATGCCTTATCACCACTTCCCCTGAATATCACCACCTTAACATCCTCATCTCGCTCTAATTCATCAACCACCCTACCCAAATCCCTCCTCATTTCCATCGTTATTAAATTGAGCGGTGGTCTATTTATTACGACCTCGGCAACACCATCATTAACCCTAACAACCCAGTTACCGCCAGAGTATGTTCTTTCAACCATACCACTTAGCTGAGCCATGCCTAAATTTTAAGGGTTAATCTTAACGGTTGGTTTTTATTTTAAATTACATATTTGGGTAAGTATTTATTAATAATTATCAACCATGTAGAAACCATAACCAGCTATGCATGGTTATGCAGGTAGGGTGCTAAGGATCGATTTAAGGCGAGATAGGGTGGAGTATGATACGGTTGATGAGGATATTGCCAGGTCATTCATTGGAGGTAGGGGCTTGGGGTTAAGGCTCATCTTCGGCATGGGTCTTAATGTGGATGGCATAGACCCTCTTGGTCCTGAAAACCCATTAATAATAGCCACGGGTCCATTGGGTGGAACTAGGCTACCGCTAGCCACTAGGGCTGCTGCAATATTCAAGTCACCGTTAACGAATAGGTGGAGTTACTCAACCGTTGGTGGTACCCTAGGCGCCTACATGAAGTATGCGGGTGTGGATGCGGTGGTGATAACAGGGTCTAGTGATAAGCCCTTGCATATTATTATTAGTGATGGTAAGGTGGAGCTTAGGGATGCTAGGGACTTATGGGGCTTGGATACTGTGGAGACCGAGCATAGCATTAAGAGGGAGTTTAGGGACTCGGCTGTGCTCACCATAGGACCTGCCGGCGAGAATAAGGTGCCATATGCATGTATTGGTCATGAGGATTGGAGGCAGTTTGGTAGGACTGGTGGTGGTGCTGTCATGGGAAGTAAGGGTATAAAGGCGATAACCTTCATACCCACAAGTAAGACGGTTGATGTTGCTGATGATAAGTTATACCAGGACCTGGTGAGGAACCTGGGTAAGCAAGCGGTGATGAATCCCGGCATGATACCCTACAGGCAAGGTGGTACTGTTAGGCTTATCGACACTGGCAACGGCATGGGATTCTTCCCATCAATCTATTGGACGAAGGTCGTCATGCCAGGTTGGGAGAACATATCGTGGGAGAAAACCCTAAAGCCGAAGTACTTCATTAAGAACGGTGCCTGCCTCTACTGCCCAGTTGCGTGCCATAAGGTTGTCAGATCAAGCAATGGCGGGTATGACCTTGAGTACGAAACAACAATGGCCCTGGGCGGGTTAACGGGCGTCAACGATCCACAAAAGCTTATCGACTTGGCTGAGCTAGCTGATAGGTTGGGGTTTGACACAATAAGTCTAGGTAATACCATAGCATTCCTGATATACCTTGGCGAGAAAGGCATCGTTAAGGGAACACTCAGGTGGGGTGATTATGATGGTATTAGGGAGTTGATAATAAACACGGCATATAGAAGGGGGTTAGGCGAGTTGGCGGCGCTCGGTGTTAAGGCAATTTCGGAGAAGCTTGGTGTCCAGGACTTGGCAATACACGTTAAGGGACTTGAGCCGGCGGCGTATGATCCAAGGACGCTTAAGGGTATGATATTGAATAATGCAATTTCTGAAAGGGGTGCTGATCATCTCTGGTCCAGCGCATACGCTGTAGATATCGCGGGTCAGGCTGGTGGTAGGTTCGCGACCGGTGAGGATAAGGTTAGGGCAATCATGGATATTGAGGAGAGGAATGTGCTGTATGACTCAATGCTCCTTTGCAAGTTCGGGAGGGCTATATACACATGGGACGTGATTAGGGACGCCCTAAATGCCGTTACCGGGTTCGGCTACACCACCGATGAGCTTAGGGAGATTGCCCAGAGGATAATCGTGCTTCATAGATACATGAATAAGACAACAATCGATCAGGACAGACTACCACCTAGGTGGCTTAGGGAACCCGTTGAGTATGAGGGTAAGAAGTACGTCATTTCAGAGGAGGAGTGGTCGTTCATGGTTAGGAAGTATTACGAATTAAGGGGCTATGATGAGAACGGCAGACCAAAGCCCGAGATTCTCGTGAGGCTCGGCTTAATTAATTCTTCATAACTTCGATTCAGGACTGTTGATCCTTAAATGAGCATCACGGATATTTCTAGCCCTTATTACCACAAAAATGCCTATGTACTTACGGAAAGACACAACATCACCAACCAATTTATCGATCAAATCCCTTAACCATGAGATGGGTCCGATGTTCTTAATTGTGAGACGCATTACTGAGTATTCCCTAATGGATCTTGGTGCGATAATCGAGACAAGTAGCGGTAAGGGTAATGTTAGGTAGTAAAGTAATAATGCATGTATTAGAACCGCATCTGGTCTCCAAAATTCCAACACTATAAATGAACCGTACCTCCTCAGTACTCTATGCACCTCAACCATTGCAAGGGGTTTATTGCTGAACTGCCTGAGGGCGAAGGCTGTGTACACAATGCATGCTGATGATGACCTTAGAGGCAGCATTTCCCCAACAGCAACGACTTTATCAATAATTTCAGACCCATCTCTTATCATAAGGAGCCCATTTACTGCTGGATCTATGAGCACTATTGATCTAGGCTTAACACCAAGTTTAAGTAGGTACTTGGTCATTGAGCCATTACCCGCACCCAAATCAACAAGTACACCATCGCAATCCCGTAGCGACTTCATGATCTCCAGGGAAGCCCAATACCTCAATCTAGGTAATAGGTGCAGGGTAATCACATTATTGACCAGGTCGTAATTCGAATATGCAAATACCCTATTCATAGCATCCCTTAAGAAACGTGTAATACTCACATAATCACCTCAACAGTCTCAATGAGCCAGACACCTTGTTAATAAGGTCCTCAGGCCCTGGACCGATGGTCAGCACGGTTATGGTGCCAGGAGGCAATTCTGTTAAGCCAGCATCCTCAACAAGGAATGTGGGCAAACCAAGTCTCTCGGCTTTATCCTTAAGCGCTAATAACTCATTCAGTGAGCTCACAACTAGGACTATCTTCTTCTGCCCTGATGATTCCCAAGCCCTAAACCAATCAATCCAATCCTTCTTACCCTCACTAAGAACCCTAAGTACAGCACCCACCGAGCCATGGGCAACCTGGGCTGCCAATTTACCGCAGGACATGTTCAGGTCGGATCTGACAATGATCACCTGCTTATACATACACATCACTCGCAAAATCCTCACACCATACCATTAGGACTTTAAAATTGTTTTCATAGGTCTTAATCGTTGATAATTCCTTATAGCCATTTATGTATTGAGTTTCAATTTTAACTTCTCACTCCCATTGCTAATGATGAGCGATCTGTAATATTTGGTTATGACTACGGTGGATCTGATTGTTGATTCGATGATGCCCAATCCTGTAGTATTTTCCTGGCTGCATTATAGCCAGGTATACCCGTCACTTGACCACCAGGCCATGTGCCAGCACCACCTAGGTATAATCCCTTAATTGGCGTCCTATAGCCCCAACCAGGTACTGGTCTTCTATCGAACATGAACTCCTCAAACATGGGTAGATGATTCAGGTTACCACCGGCAACCCTGAATATACTCTCGTAATCGCTTGGCGTTATTATCTCGAAGGCTTTGATATTGCTCCAGTCAATGTTCACATAATTTTCCAACTCATCCCTAGAGGGTAGGCCCGTAACTATTAAGTAGTTGTTTCGTATCACAGTTTCACCAAAAGGTAACTGAAGTATTGATTCCCTATATCTATCCAATTCACCCTTCAACCTTATCTCTCCGTCATAAACCAAAGCAACTCTATACGCACCGCCAAACATCACACCTCCAAGCCTATCGGTAACGCTCCTGTCGAAATACTCCTCACCAACCAACTCGAGTATCGTGTTCACAGGACTCGCCGTGGATAGGACGACCCTAGTATCTATGGTCCTATCATCATCAGTAACGACAGCCTTAACCCTGTCACCCTCAATCACTATCTTACTAACTCCCAACCCAAGCATTATCCTAACGCCACTCCTAATCGCAGCTCTATACAACTCACGGGCAAACACCTGCATACCAACCTCGCCATCCTTGGCCGGGTAGTACCAGTCCGTGGCTGGGTTGTAGTAACCAACCATGAAGGCTGGTTGATCAAGGTATGGTTCGAATATGAACATGTCCCAGAAATCGTGAGGTAGGTACCTTCCCAGGAAATCCCTACTTTTCAATTTAAGGAACTCATTGAGTACTGGGTCGTTAAGCAGCTCATCCCTACTGGGTGGTTCGGTTCTAAATAAATACTTACGCAGAGCTTCATGGAATTTCACTATCTCGTTCCACATAGCCCTTAAATCATCACCAAGACCCCACCTGTTGAACTCCTCAACCCTCTTATCGAAGTCCCTCCACCACCTGACAAGCTCTCCATCCTTGACGTACACCGCTATTGGGTCTGGCTTGTACTGCTCAATGCCTATGCCTAACTCCTTAATTAGGTCCGTTGGTATTAAACCGAGTACATACGCACCTATGGGGACCTCCACACCACCTATTACGTGCCAACCAGCCATACCGCCAGGCCACGGTAGTTGATCAAGGACCAAAACATCAAGACCCGCTTTAGCAAGTACGATGCTTGCGATTAGCCCATTATGACCCGCACCAATTATGACAACATCAGGCACGCCTTTGATGATCAACCTGGTTTTTAATGCTTATTGCAAGTACTTATTGTATCCCTCAACAAACTCCCTAAGTGAGTCAGGTACCTTATATACCAACGCGGCTGCGCCCACAATGCCTATGTCGTCACCAAACTCTGTGAATTCAATCCTAGCAGCCCTAACGGTTAAGTACCTACCCAAGTACCTCCCAATACCAGCCCTGAACAATTCCTTATTATTCAATGCCATGGAGCCTCCCAAAACCATAAGCTCTGGATCGTAGGCATTCATGACTGTTGCAATACCTGCCGCATGAACCCTCATTAGGAAGTTGTCTATGAAGTCCCTTGCCAACTCATCACCATCATAATAAGCCTGAAAAACCTCCTCAGTACTCACATACTCGTTTCTCGATAATCTCTCGTGGAGCCTTGATCTATACGTCTTACCCTTAACGAATTCCTTAATTACCCTAGGCACATTAGCCCCTGAGCCCAGGGCTTCCCAATGCCCATAACCACCACAACCGCATTGTATATTCGAGTCTATGTCGATTACCGCGTGCCCTATTTCGTGGGCATTACCATCCTTGCCAATGAGGAGGTGGCCATCAACAATGACGCCAGCACCTATTCCGGTGCTAAATGTTATGTAGACGAGGTTCCTAATGCCCTTACCAATGCCGAATACGTACTCACCCCATACGGCAGCCATGGCATCGTTACCCAAGACAACGGGTATCTGGAATTCCCTAATAATTGGCTCAACGAGTTTAAACCTCTTGATTGGGGCATTGGGTGCCAGTGGTACAATACCACTCTTGAGATCCAGAGGGCCTATTGAGCCAATCCCTATACCGACAATTGACTTAGACTTGGCTAAGTCCTTCACCGCCTTTATTATAACCTCAGCCACGGTATTCTCATCACCACTCGAAGGTTGCCTAACCTTCAACTTATCAATAATGCTCCCACCTTCATCGACCAAACCAACCCTAATGAATGTGGCTCCAACATCAATACCTACGTAAACCATACGGCACCTACACAGTTATTCCGATTTTAAAGTAGTAAGCCATTAATTATCGACGTAAACTAACATAATTAATGAATTTATAAAGGAGCCCAAGCACTTAACCTGAGTACATGGTTAAACTTGTGGTTAAGCCTATCGCCGAGGTTGTTGATGAGGATAGGATTGCTAGGAAAACGGAGGAGTACCTAAACGAGATGCTTAGGGGTGCGCGGATTATAGGCGATGATTTATACCTCGTTGATGAGCCGACGGGTAGGGCAACACCGTCATTATTTAGTTACGATTGTATTGTCAAGTCCCTAATACGTCTTAGGTTTGGTACCATAACCAACATGGAGGGCTTGAGGAACCTGGCTAGAGGTAGAGCTATCCACGATCTCTATCAGGAATGGTTTAAGGTTGTGAATCCCAGGATACATGTTGAGGTTGAGAGCGGGATAGAGACCGCGGACACGTCAGGTAGGGCGGACATAGTGTATATGCGTGAGTTTGATGGTGAGGAGATTTGGGGGTTGATAGAGCTTAAGAGCTCGTGGAACTTGAATGAGGAGAAGGAGCAAAGGTATCTGAAGCAGGTTGTGTCGTATATGTTAATGCTCGAGGATGCAGGTATAACGATTAGAGAGGCGTATTTGGTGACTATGAAGAACGTCAAACCACTACCAGTAATGACATTACTGAAAAAGTACGGGGGAGTACTTAACGAATTAAAGAGCTTAGAGTCATTTCAAGGATGGCCTGTTGAACCACCAGATCCACTGTTATGCATGAGGTGTGAGTTAAGGCCTATCTGTAATACGTACGCTATCTACCAGGGTAGTAAGGCGATGAATCGCCCTGACCTCTCCCCACCCTGAAGGACAAGGCTTGCCCTCTCTTATCACTAGGTTAATGTTAATGTTTATTAAGGTCTGCATGCAAGGTTTGTGTGCAGTTAATAAGTAAGATCTTAGTTGGTTATGATGGATCTAAGGCTGGGGATAAGGCGCTCGAGTATGCAATAGGCATTGCCAAGAGCTTCAACGCCAAACTATATATTCTACACGTTATTGAGGAGGGCAAAATAGCCATCGCGCCGGATTCAACCATGTACCCATCATTGATAGAGACCATGGAAAAGCAGGGCAGGGATCTCCTAAATAAGGCACTCGAGAATGCCAAGAATGCCGGTGTTGATGCAGAGACGCTACTTGAGGTTGGTACTGACGCCGCCGAGACAATAATAAATGTGGCGAACAGGCTTAACGTGGACATCATAATAGTTGGTTCTAGGGGATTGAAGGGATTAACGAGGTTCCTACTCGGTTCTGTGTCAGAGAAGGTTGTTAGGTACGCCAACAAGCCCGTGCTTGTTGTGCATTGAAGCTCCGTTAGGTTTTAAAGTACATGCTTATGCATGTCCTTGCTATATGGTTGTTGCGGAGATTAGTAGCTTCATACCGAACTGGATCTGGAGTGCAATAGAGGAAGCCTTAATACTAATTGTTGCCGCGGTACTCGTATACCTACTACTTGATTACGTTTTTGATAAGATCGTCAAGGCACTCGTGAAGATCGCCAGGAAGGGCGATGTTGAGAATGCACGCTTCATATTCAGAATAATCCTGATAGTGACCATATTATCGGCTATAGCCTATGTCTATAGGCAGTACTTGATTGTTGGCGCCCTATTGATTATTGTCGCCATAATCCTCGTGATCGGCATGAGGCCAATAATTGAGGAGTATTTCACGGGCAAGATTGGTAAGTTAGTTAGGGATTTCACGCTTGATGTTGGGGATCACGTGGAGATCATGGGTATAAAGGGTTACGTAATTAAGCAGACAGCATTGGGTTTGGTAATAAGGAGTGCGCGTAATGAGCTTGTTTATGTCCCCTATACGTTAATCATGAAGAACGTTATAAAGAGAGTACCACCAACGGGGGGTATTGAGATTAGGATACCCTTTAAGGTGCCTAGGGATGACTCGTTAATTGAGGATTTGCGTGCCGAACTAAAGGGGTACATGGAGCAGTTGGGTATAGAGGATCCTCGTGTTGATGTAGCCGCAATAGAGGATGATTACATCGAGTTGATTGCCAGGGGCGCTTATAAGGACCTGAGGACCGTTGATGAGGTAAGGTACTCATTACTCGATAGGGTACTCAAATTAATGCCGAAGATTGAGAGGAGGTATGGCAATAATAGATATCAACAATAAATCAATTACTCAGTTGATACCTCATCAATGAATCTCTCAACATTACTCAGAGTGCCAACAATCACCAGCTCAATACCGCTCTCGATAATGTAATCATTACCTGGTTTAATAGCACCACCTGCCGTTATTACGTAGGGAATGGTGATATCATAATTCTCAACTAAATAACCAATTTGCCTATTCACCATGGGCGAATTCTCCCCAATGCGTACAATGGCGAAGGCCAAATTTGTTGATTGGTCTACGGTTAATACCCTGGCGACATCACTTAAGACTAAATTCTTTATATTATCTGAAACCAGGCTCTCCACATTAACTATCGCCACACCCAATTCCCTGAACGAACCCTCCATATCCCTATTATTAACCCTCGCAATGATCAGCGGAACACCCCTCCTCTTGGCCACCCTACATGCGTCAAAGTTTAGTTTATCATCCTCTGAAAGAGCTAGGAAGAGCTCTGCCCTATCCACGCCAACCTCATTAAGCACATTTTCATCGCTTGGGTCGCCTTTATATACCATGGCTGCTGATTTAAGGGTCTTGTATGCCTTGTTACAGGCGTCTTCGTTTAAATCCACAATCTTGACCTCGTACTTATCCGCAAACATCCTAGCCACTTCGATACTCACGTTATTCGCACCAACTATTACGGCATGCTTCAACGATATCACCAATTAACGGTATAATATGGGTTACTTAAATTCATTATTGCCCAGCACCATAAAACAGTACAGCACTTAAAGGGGTAGTTAGGGCTTTGTTTAGATGATGCTAAGTGAGTGGATGAGCATGGTTAAAGAAGGCTTAAAGTACTCATACGCACCATACAGTGGCGTTAAGGTTAGCGCCCTCGCAATAACACCGGAGGGTAGAGTGTACCGCGGCGTCAACGTTGAGAACGCATCCTTAGGACTTACGGTGTGCGCTGAGAGAGTGGCTATATTCAACGCCGTCTCTAATGGCGAGAGGAGGATAAAGACCATAGTGATAACCTCAAATCTAGATAAGCCAATATATCCCTGTGGTGCATGTCTCCAGGTTATGAGCGAGTTTGGTGTAGAGGAAGTAATCATCGTGCATGGTAACGAAGTAATACGGCATAGCCTCAAAGAGTTATTCCCAAGACCGTTTAGTGATTGGAGGAGATAGGATCTACGCCCTTTATTATGGTCCCTCAAAACCACACACAGGGCATTTATAGGGATTGCCAGTCCTCCTGCAATGCTCGCACCTCCAGATCTCAGCCTTACCACAGTTTGGACATAGGAAGTGGGTTGCTCTCTCGTAAGGCTTAATCGGCTTACCACATGAAGTACACACTGGCACGGTGGGTCCATACAATGCTGGTTTTGGTCTCTCAACCCTGGGTATTGCCATTGACTAATCGTGGAACCATCACTAATTTAAGCATTTCTCTAAAACCCACACTGTGCGAGTCTCCATCAGTGAGTAATCCTTAATAAACTAGATACTCGATTTTACGGGATGGACATTAATAAGGCAATAGGTTTTGCAATACTGGCTTTAGCACTCGTATTAGCTGCGGTGCTTACGTACTACATACTCACCAAGTTCATAGCACCACCATCAACACTGCATAGGGGAACAACGATTGTGGCGCTACCTGTCGGTACTAGCCCGTACCAAGTCTCCATTGTTGCATGGCCACCATACTTCCAACTAGATAATGCATCTTCATTCTACCGCTTATTCACCAACTACAGCCTTGTTTATGGACCAAGCACCGCGCCCATTAAGGTATTGATAATATACAACCCGGTCATGCCGCCGGCCACAAACTTTACAGTACTTAACACAAACTATATATTGAGTACCGCTGGCTCAGGCCTTGTGCAATATGAGATAGCCTTTAATGTATTTTCGTTCATGACCACATCATCTCCAACCTCATCACCATTAACCATTGCGGAACTCAATGTGGCCTCTGTAGCCTACTGCCTCTATTATAATTCCACCAATAGGGATTACGCCCTATTGTTCCTTAAGGAGGTTGGTTCCTACGTGGGATCCAACGCAACGAACATTGCCAACCTAACTAGTACTGCCGAGATACAGAGCCTACTCAATAGGTTGGGAGTAAGTATTAACGCATCGACTTGTGTAAGTAAGTATGAGGACTTTGTCATGAACTCCAGGTATCAGGGGCTTGTTGGACTTACGCTCAACGCGTACTACGTACCTCCATACTACACACCAAACCCCTTAATTGGTACCTCCCCTATCAATTCACCAATAATATTCATACTAGGTTATAACTCATTGACCAGCGCTTATGATAGTACAATTAATAGCTTGCAACTGCCCGTATTCATCCAAAACCTAATTACCCAGAAATTCATGTATCAAAACATCACCGGCTAATTCATCTTTGTATTACCCAACCAAGCCCCTTATGACACTACTTAACTTAACTATTTCTAAATACTCAACATTAGCGGCCACGTATAGGAGTAAGACCGATATGGCGTAATACGTAAGCAACATGATAAAATCATTTCTAGTAACCGAACCAGCACCACGTATTGACTTAACAACCTTGCTGGTTAAGGTTAAAGAACCCGTTGTGGAAAAGGCGTACGCCATCAACTCTATTATGCCATGTGGGAAAAACATGGTTACCACCAGGGCGAGGACTAGGGCTATTGGCGAATTTATTGTGAACGCCACATATACACCGAGTATGAACCCCGTCATTACCAGGGCAAGTACGAAGACGAGTGGGCCGATGATGGGTATCGCCATTAGGGTATCTATAACGAGATTATGTAGGAATATGAAGTTGGGACCCAGGTTAACGGTGCCCATTAACTCACTCCTTAACTCATTAATTGCGGTTTGGCTTATGAACAGGGGACCTACATAGAACCCTATTATGGAAAGCACTATGTAGGAATATGAAGTTGGGACCCAGGTTAACGGTGCCCATTAACTCACTCCTTAACTCATTAATTGCGGTTTGGCTTATGAACAGGGGACCTACATAGAACCCTATTATGGAAAGCACTACTAACATTAATAACTCAATTATATAGAGAAGAACAACTCTCTTGATGTTAATAACCATGTGTAACCACCAGGATGTAGGAGGGTGTGTGATCCGCGTTCAAATCCCTCGTCATGGATCCGCACATCCCTCCTGTCTTCACTAAAACGTAATCAATACTGCGATTATTTAAACCTTGCTAACCCTTACCTCCTACCTATCGTTTCCAGGAGCCTATTAATGACTATTCTTCTAACGAACTCCTCACGTTCATCCTCATCGAGCTTAAGCCTAACAAACCTGGCGCTCTCTGTTATCCTGGGAAGCAGCACATTGTCTATGGCATTAACCATCCTCTGGTACTCCCTAACCCTCGCAAGTAATGTGTAGAATAGGTTCTCTAGGTTTATCATTTCCGAAACTATGCTAAAGTTGCTGTATATGCCATATAAGGCGCTATCCAGCTCCGGCGGTATTGCGAATATGCCGTAATTAGGACTTGTGACACCCCTAAACTCTAACCCCCTGAACTTTATTCCCTCCATAACCAGGTCGGTGAACTCGGCATCTACCGTGGGCCTCACAGACTCGCTCAACTTTCCATAATCCTCAATACCCATTTTCGATACTGCTGCCCTAAGCATTAACGATGTCTTGCCCAACTCATCATGAACACTCTTCCTAGCGGACTCGAGTTTAGGTATTATAGCCCTGATTCTCTGTATCGTGGCATTCCTAGCATCCTCAACAGTCTTCTTAATGCTCCTATAAAGTCTCTCCTGATTCCTAAGCCTCAACAATGTAAGACGTGATGGGATGGGTCTCTCAAAGGCCACGTTATTGTAGTACGTTTTATGTTTATAAACATTATTGCAAAAACATAGCTCACTTGAATGAGTAGGGTTAGCCAGGAGGAGGCATGGAGGAGGGTTAGGAGCGTTCTCGAAATGAGCGATTTAGTGCTTGAGGTTATTGATGCGAGGGATCCTGTCGAGACAAGGAATAGGAGACTGGAGGATCTCGTTAATAGGTTGGGGAAATCGTTAATGATGGTTATCAACAAAGCCGACCTAGTACCCATGGAGGTGCTTAAGGAATGGAGGAGGTTCCTCGAGAGGGATTACCCCACGGTGTTCATAAGTGCCAGGGGTAGGCTTGGGACTAGGAAGTTGATTGTTAATATCAAGAGGTACGCACCTAGGCTTCCGGTGAGGGTTTCCGTGGTTGGTTACCCGAATGTGGGTAAATCAACAATAATCAATTACCTAAAGGGTAGGCATGTGGCTGAAACAAGTCCAGTACCTGGTTGGACAATTGGTGAACAAATAGTTAGGGCTAAGCAATGGTTGGTAGTAATAGATACACCGGGTGTGATACCTGTTGAGGAAGTTAAGGATGAAGCCTTATTAGTCATTAAAGGCGCGATAGACCCGTCGAAGCTTGATGACCCTGTAATACCAGCGATAAAGTTAATAATGAGGATTAAGTCATTCAACCCCAAGGCATTTATGGAGAGGTATGGCGTTGATTCCGAGGATCCAATGGAGCTATTGGAGTTGGTTGGTAGAAGGAGGGGGTTGTTAATGAGAGGTGGTAAGGTAAATATTAGGGAGGCGGCCATAGCTGTGATTAGGGACTGGATACTTGGCAAACTCACCTACTACTATAGGCCGGGTGATAGAAATGCCTAAGAAATTGATACCAATGGTACTCAAGCCGTCGGTCAGGCCCATTAAGTATTACGATATTGTGGGTGATCTAATGATGAAGTTCTTGAGCGGTAGGAAGGTTACGGTAATTAGGCAGGTTGGTGATTCCGCAGTGTTGATGACCAGGGTTAAGCATGAGGACGGTAGTAAGTTGCCAATAATACTTAGCACCAAGGATGAGTTAATAAAGTACGTGAAGCTGGGTGGTGTGGACTTCATGGCCTCCGTTAACGCAGCCGCGTCTAAGGGTATCGATATGGTCATAATCGATATTAAGGGTGGTAAGGGCGTTTGGATGAGTGATAGGGGTCTCGAGCTTATGGACCTATTAACAACGGCGGTACGCATAACCTTTGAGCAGTTGGGGCTTGTGCACAATGCCGTAATTTTTGACGGCATGAATGGGTTTAAGGTGATATCAATGTTGTCGAGGGAGGTTAACCCTGAGGATTTGAGGGCGTTGGTTGATGTTGTTAATGAGGTTGTACATAGGAGCATGAAGTCCATGGAATTATACCAGAGGCTTGGTGATGATGTTGTGATAGGTGGAAATACGATGCTTAAGGTTAGGATGTATAGGGTCCCATTATCACTCCATTGGTCAACAAAGCTCTCCGCAATACCCGTTGCCCGTGTTTATGACTTTACAACGATTTCTGCAGACCCATCCGACGTAATAAGACGCTTGGATAGCATGAGGAAGATTCTTGAGCCATTATTTACGAGGAACCCTGTCGATGCATTACTTGATGGAATTAGGAGGTGGGTTGACGGTGATTACTCGCTTGTCTATCAACTCAAGGGAGTCATTAGGAGCAGTATTATGGGTGCGAGAAATACCAATTCATTAGAAGTTGATAGAGAAAACCTTAAAACTTAGGAGGAAACTTCTGGGCGATAGGTAATGAGAAAAGTAGCAATTGCGTTCATCGTGATTGGTATAATTATCCTTGTGATGTCAAGCATAAGAATAACTATACCAATAATAACGAGTCCACCCTTGCCAGGCATAAGTAAAATCGTCAACGTAACACCTGGAATGGAACTGGTAGTTAACGACATTAATGGCTCATTAACCCTAACACCCATTAAGGGCTACTCCCAATTCCTGGACTCCATTGATTACTTATCACCAATACTTGTCTTCGTGGGTATCGTGATATCCATGGTAATACTAGTCAGAGGAAGAAATGTTAAATTCAGCATATCCGACCCCCTCATCTTTGGAGTAATGCTAATGCTAGCCTTCTCCCTAATATTCGCATTACCCATACCAACACCCATATACTTGGACGGCAACCCAACTAGCACGTACTTATTAGTGGGTGTTAATGCATACGTCGGGCTCTCATCAACAATGTACCTAATCAGCGCTGCACTACTTACGGTTAGTACATGGTTATATAGAGAAACGCAGACAATAGAAAGCTTATACCCAGACATTGATCAATTAATGAGCATGACCGTTATGCTTAAGAGCGAGGAGGAGACGGAGGAGTCAGAGTAATGAAGAGGGTTGGTAATAAGGGCGTTATATGCTTCTTCTGCCTAAGGAGGGTTAGGGAGTACTACATAGTTGATTATGAGGTTAAGGAATTGGGCATGGTGTTCAAGGTCTATGCCTGCCCAGATTGCTATGCCAGGATCAAAGATGCCTCCAGGAAACCCTGAATGCCCTTACGTAATCAACAATACCATCAAGCTCCATTATGAATGAATTAACCTGGTAAATACTCACGATAGGTACACCCTCAAGCATACTCATGCCAGCCTTATGCCAAGTAATAACGACGGGTATTAACAAGGCCTCACCCCACCTAACCCCTAACCTATTCATCAAAACCTCTGGCTCCCTAGACACCAACTCGACCTTCTCAAGGTGCCTCTTAACGATAGCGGACAAGCTTCCAGAAACCCTCCTCCAACGCTTAGCCTCTATCAGTAAGACCCTTGGCTCCCTATAGGCAATGACATCAAACTCAACCCTGGTACCAACGACGGGGACCCTGAGCCTACTGACGACCCTGAACCCCCACTCCTCAAAAATAAGCCTTATCAAGGCCTCGAACTCATCCCAGGGAAGGAAGCCGCTTATTTCCTCAAGGTCAACACTCAATCCCTTATTCATGAAATACCTAATCAGCGCGTGAGGTCTCATGTTAACCCTATAGCCCTCACCTACCCTAGTAATAGCACCATCACTCAACAACTCATTAAGGAAAGATTCAACGATCGAACCACCTAGACCACTTAATCTCTCAAGGGATTCGCGGGTGAAGACTCCATCCTTAGAAAGCACCATTAAGGATTTAGCAAGCCTCTCCACAATCATAAATACGGCAAAAATTATTTAATTTTATTTAATCCATTACTCCTTAACGTGATGAGAAGCGGCAACTGAACCTATGATTGGTGGGTCAGGGACTGACCAACAAATGCTATTACAATCATTATTCACCTTAATCCTTAGCATTAAGATTTCTTCCTTCGTGGATGTGATCGATGCGTGAATCACCGATGCGATGATATCACGATTGTTTTCAATTCGGTTACATCCTCTATTGAGAAGCCCACACCCTCCCTGCCAATGCCCGAGTCCTTAACCCCACCAAATGGGAAGAGTCCAAGACCGTGGCGTGGAAAGTCATTTATTGTAATCTCACCAACCTCGATTGACCTAGCCACACGCCAGAGAGTGTCTATGTCCTTACCGAAGGCTGCCGCGTCTAACCCGTACCTAACCTCGTTAGCCACCTCAATGGCCTCATCAACATCCCTAACCCTAATAATGGGTATCACGGGACCGAAGGTCTCCTCAACAGCAAGCCTAGCCCTTCTATCCACGTGATCAACGATGGTGGCTTCATGATATGTTAGCCAATAACCACCACCATGCACTAGTTTTCCACCCTTCACCAATGCGTCATCCACCATTGAGTGCACCCTCTCCACAGCATTAATGCTGATTAACGGCCCCATCGCAGCCTTGGGATCCCTGGGATCACCGACAACCCAACCCTCAACCTCCTTAATCAATAACTCAACAAACTCGTCTGCCACGCTATCCAGTACTATGACTCTACTGATGGCGTCACACCTCTGCCCTGACAGGCGTAGGGAACCAGTGGCTATCTTATTAGCCGCCAACCTCAGGTCTGCATCCTCGAGAACTATCGCCGGTGCCTTACCGCCAAGCTCCAGCTGTAACTTCTTCAAGCCAGCCATCCTGAGGATTCTCAACCCCGTCTCCGTACTACCCGTAAGCGATATAGCCCTAACCAATGGGTGCATCACCAGGGCATCGCCAACATTGGCACCAGGGCCCGTGACTAGGGCAAAATAGTTCCCCAAACCTGCGTACTCAAAGGCCTTAGCAATTAACACGCCCATAATTGGTGTATAGCTTGACGGCTTAAGGATCACTGGGTTACCCGCCAGCAACGCCGTTGCCGCCTTAACCATGGGTGTAAATAGTGGGTAATTGAATGGCGCTATGGCTGCAACAACACCGACAGGTTCCCTAACAACTATTGCGTACTTATTCTCAGTACCGGCGCCATACTCACCAGGTATACCAACATCAAGTAACCTACCCAGGTCCTGATGAATCATTCTTAACCTATCGATTGTAGATTGGACCTCACCCTCAGCCTCACCCATGGGCTTGCCGCCCTCGAGAACCAGGACATCCCTGAACAGGCTCCTGTACTCACTAATGAAATCAGCAACCTTCATTATTAAATCAGCCCTCTTATGCGCAGGTATGCCCTTCAATGACCACCATGAACTATGAAGCTTCTCAACAGCCGCATCTACGTGCTCGGGCTCCAGCTTATTCACATACGCAAAAACCTCATTATTTACCGGAGACTTCACGGGCATGTAACTACCGAAGTCTATCCAGGAACCACCAATAAACACCCTGAACACGCCAAACTTCACCATCGTATCCTGGAACTCGCGGGGAAGCTCTGGAAGGTGTACGGGACCCAATATATTGACCTTTAACTCCCTCAACATTACGATAAGTTAACGCCATTTTATTAAAAGTTTAGGGGTTTAAGAGGTAAATCTTACTAACCATCACCACGCAATAATGCATAAATACATTTAATTACAGCTATATAATGTGAGTAATTATGCCAATACTCGCTAGGGAAATCATGACCTCACGCATATTAACACTTGAAGACAATGCAAAGGTTATCGACGCAATAAGGCTCATGGTGAACCACGACTTTAGGCACGTACCAATCACCAGGAGTAACTCCATAATAGGCATGGTCACGGCCTTAAGCACGATTAAGGGTATCGATAAGGAGGGACAGCAGGTATTGAGTGGCTCTGTTGGAGACATCATGGTTGGCACGGGTTACGTTAAGGCACTATCCAACGACTATGTTGGCGAGGTGGTGAGGCGCATGATAGATTCGAATGCCGATGCAGCATTAGTGTTCGATGGTGATAAGGTGGTGGGTATAATCACCGAGAGAGATATCGTGCGTAAACTACCCAGCCAATTATTTAAACAACGTAGGGTGTTTGACATAATGAGCAAAAACCCAAAAACCCTGGGCCCAGAATCAACGATAAGCGATGCAATCAAGAGCATGGCAACGCATGAAATTCGTCATCTCGTAATAACGAGGGGCAATAGGGTAATGGGCATACTGTCCATCAGAGACATACTGAGGTACACCCTGAATCAACTTGAGGCAGGGAGAAACATCGACCAAAGCTACCCAATCACATCCCTAATGAGCCACAACCCAGTGACAATAGACCCCAGCGCCTCAGTAACAGACGCCATAGACCTAATGAGGAGAAACAACGTAAGCTCCCTACCAGTAGTCGAGAAGGGAGTACTCATGGGAATAATCACCGAGAAAGACCTAATACGTGAAATCAAACCATACCCCTAAATGAAGAGATAACAAGAAACACATTGCATTATATGTTTATTTGATTCATTTTCAATTAAATGTAACTCTAAAACTCTAATTTATTAATGGCTAACGTTTATAATGGCACCGGCTCCAAGCAGTTGATCCTGCTTTTCCTGATTGGCCTGGTACTGGTGTCTCCCAATGCTTCCTCGGTCGGTAACTGCCCCAGTCCTTCAATAACCTATGAACCGTTTAACGAGGTTACCTTAAATAACGGCAGTAATTACGTGACTGTTTTGGTTAATTGTGGACCAATGGTTAATGTTGGTTTGAATATGAGTTATGGTGGTGGTTTGATAATGCTCATCAACAACTGGACTACCAATGAGCTCATTAATGCTCAATGGACTAGTGAGTAATAACCTCGCGCTACCCATTAATACAACAATAACACTCATAATATAGCCATACAATGGCTACACACTGGCTGGAATAGACACCAACGGCAATACCATGAACTACATAGAAACGCCATGGAACTCATACATAGCCACAATAACAATAACAAACCAAACAAAAATAAACAAAATACCCTCAAGTCAAAAACAAACATTATCCTTTTTGATTTTGATTAAGAAATAGAAATATAAATATCTTTTAAATTAAATAGAATGTATGCCCACTATTAAAGTTACTAGGATACGCCCGCAAGCCTCGTTCTGGGACGGACTCAGGAGTAAGGTAGCAAAAGCGAGCGAGAGGGTTATTACTGCCTCGCCAATCCTCGACCCCAAGTTCGTTATCGAGGTCGCAAGGGCTAGGGACAGGGGCGTGAACACCATCATCGTGACAACACAGGGCAACCCAATACTGAGGTGGATGAGGGGCGCCCTCATCTTCTTCACTGGAGTGACCCTATTCGGTGTATTGGTTATTTCAATAATACTCTTCGTGAAGGGGACTTGGTACGTCCCAAAATGGGTTGGTTGGTTAATTGGGCTCGTTCCCCTCGCATTGGGTGTCGGTTTCCTAACCTACCACGTTAGGAACATTGCACTGGCTGGTGAGGCGTTTAACAGTCTAAACCCGATACGTGTTAGTGATGATGTGCTCTATGGTGAGGGCGGTGAGTTGGCGGTCTTCATTATTGATAATGAGGCGTATTCTCTCAATAAGGTCTTGGTTCCTGGCTTTAGTAGTTACGTTCTCATATACACCCTCATACCGATTGGTATTCAGGACGCCATTGACATGTTGAGGAACCTGAGTGTTGAGGTGAGCCCATGAGCATGACGATCTGGAGGTTTAAGACGAGGAGGTCAATTTTCAATATAGCATCTTCCATCGGCTTCATCGCATTCATGGTATTCCTCCTACTACTCGTCGCCCTCACAAGCCCGCCCCAGTACAGGCTCAATAATACACTGGGCTTGGCAATATTCATCATACCCATCACGGTAGTGTTCCTCATGTTGGGGAATGCGTTTTCAAGACCGTTTGAGGTCGTGTTCACGGAGGACGGTTTGGTTGTTAGGGGTAGGGGAGGCTTCACCGTACCAAAGGATGCGGTTGTTAATAATAATGTAGTTTGTATTAGGAGGACACCCGTGAGGCTGGAGTTACGCATCACCCACGGGTTGAATAATTACCTAATCCCACTAAGCCAGAGACAGTATGACGAGTTAGTCAATGCACTAAACACCTACTGGAGTTGGGAACTGCCAGAGTGCCCGAGGGTTAAGCCCGTGGCTCCCGAAGCAACCCCAAGGGCTCCCGAAACAACCCCAAGCGTGGGCGAGGGCGTGCTTTGGAGGTGGAGTGTGGGTAAGTATGGTATCCTGTACCGCATTGGGTGGGTTGGTGCCGTGATTGTCTTGTTCTTCATTGCCCTTGGGTTATACGGTACTATAGGTACTATTGTCTGGTTGTTCAACTGGAGGGGTTTCTTGGCTGATTTAACCGTTGGGATCATTGTTATTGCGCTCGTGGGTGTTCTTGTACTTATGACGCGTAACACGCTTAGGTTGTTGTTTGGTAGTAATGCGAGGGAGGTTGTCCTCACGAGTGATGGTTTCACTGTCACGGATAGGAGTGGGAATGTCATGTTCATACCTAGGGATGATGCCTTGGATAGTATTTGTATTAGTAGGACTGTGGCGTATGGGAATTGGCCGTATTGGAATATTGAGTTCATTATGATTATTAGTTATGGTGGGGTGACGTATAGGGTTCCCATGAATATGGGGGACTTCAACAGGCTTCAGGAGGCGTTGTCAAGGGCTTGGGGTAGGGGTGTTAGGAATTGTTGAGGAGTTACATATGATGTGTTTGAATAATGTTGAGGTCTATGAATTAATGGTGGTATTGGGTGATGTATTATTGATCTCCTAATGCTGTGTATATCCAATATTCTTTGGCACTTTTAATCAGCATGCAATACCTATTGTTCTTCCTCGATGCCTTTTATAATTGGTTTTGAAAGCGGCAACCTCTTAGGTGCATATTCTCTATGGGCTGTGGAGTACGTCTTTTATTACCCTGTTGACCTCCTCGGATAGTTCCTTAACCTTCTCCCTAACGTTCTTTCTGAGGTCTTCGTAGTAGTTGTTGCCGTATGAGTCTATCACGACGGTTAGTGGCCCGAAGTTCTCAACCTCGAGGATCCACATGGCCTCCGCAATACCTAGGTCGAGCCAGTGTACGCCTAGGACTCTCTTGATAGCCTTAGCCGCCAAGACGCCGGCGCCACCCGTGAATATTGCGTATGCTGCCTTGAATTTCCTCATTGCCTCCGTAGTCTTGGGACCCATGCCACCCTTGCCGATTACAAGCTTGACGCCGAGTTTCTCGATAACCTCTGGTTCGAAGTCATCCATCCTAGCGCTGGTTGTTGGTCCCATGCTTATTATCCTCCATGTATCGCCCTGCTTCAGGGCGACTGGGCCCGCGTGGTATATAACTCCGCCCTTTAAATCAACGGGCAATTTTTCGCCCTTTCTTATTGACTCGACCATTCTGACGTGGGCTGAATCACGTGCGCTAATGAGTATGCCACTCACGTATATTGTGTCCCCAATCCTTAATTTAGTGATGTCCTCGTCACTAATGGGGGTTTTTAGGTAGTACGTGCCCACAACAAACACCCAAAGCTAGTATACACTAGGTCTTTAATTAAGCATTTCCATAATTATTTGCTACATTGATGGAACAAACAAAGCTTTAATACCTCGGTTACGCTAAGCTAACCATGCCGAGCCTTGAGGATTCAATTAAGGAGGCGGCAAAGGCAATAGTAAAGATGGCCAGTGTCTCGCCGGCGGATGATGTGGTGAATGCGCTTAAGAATGCCGTTAAGATCGAGATTCACGAACCAAGCAAGGTACAGTTGAACGCAATACTAACGAACATAGACCTGGCAAGGCAGTACAACGCAGCCGTGTGCCAAGATACTGGCGTGCCCACATTCTTCATAAAGCTTGGCGATGGCTTCCCAATAAGGAGCAAGTTGTTCTCAATATTAACGGAAGCGGTCAGGGAAGTTACGAAGGAGTTGCCCCTAAGGTCGAACTCCGTGGATCCACTGACCGAGAGAAACGCAGGTGATAATACAGGCATTGGGATACCCGTGTTTGATGTGGAATTATTTGATGGTGATTACCTGGAAATGATATACACACCAAAGGGTGGTGGTACCGAGCTACCCAGCAAGGCCTTCGTGGTACCGCCAGGCAATGCATGGGAAAGGTTACCCGAGCTTGTACTCAACGCTGTCATTGATGCTGGCCCAATGCCCTGCCCACCAGTCATTGTTGGTGTGGGTATTGGGCCCAACCTAGACGTTGCCGCCAAGCTGGCCAAGAAGGCTGCCGTATTAAGGCCCGTTGGTTCAAGAAATAGTAATCCCGGAATCGCAAAGATTGAGGACGCATTGCTGGAGGCTATCAATAAACTAGGTATTGGGGCTCATGGAACTGGAGGTAGGGTAACGGCACTAGACGTGCATATTGAGTACGCGTACAGGCACCCAGCAACCTTCGCGATAGGCATAGTCTTTTCGTGCTGGGCAACCAGGAGGGCCCGAGCTATCGTGTACCCTGATGGTAAATACGAGGTAAAGCCGCTATAATGAATCAACTAAGTGTAATAAAAAATTAAGCTTAATTATTGCCAAAATCAAATGTGAACGAATTTATCTTGATTGAACTATTTGGATTAGCGCTTATAATCTCATTCGTAGCCTCTCAGGGCGGTATCTCAGGGGCTTATTTATTAGTACCTGCCCAGATTTACATACTTGGGGCATTAAGCCCTGTGGTTAGCAGTACGAATCTCATGTATAACGTCATCGCCACACCATTATCTATTTATCGTTATTTGAGAGAGCGTAGGGTGGTCAAGCAGTTAGCTCTCACGCTAGCCCTTGGTGGTATGGCGGGCTCTATCGCAGGTTCGTATATCCGTGTCTTCTTAATAGGGGCTGAGGTCTTTAGGGTGTTTGTCGATGCCGTTTTACTAATCCTTGGCATTGAATCGATCATGACCGTGAGAGCTGTGAGGGCTAGGAAGCAGCTGGTTACTGCTGTGAAGGTGTTGGGTGTGAAGTCTGGGAGACTTTTCTTCCTATTCTCAGATAAGTCTTCAGCGTATCATTACCAATAATCTTAGCATTATCCTTAATCATTGGCGTGGTTAGTGGTATTTACGGTATTGGTGGTGCGTCGTTAATGGCGCCGATATTATTAACGGCCTTTAACCTACCCGTTTACGTAACCGCAGGCGCAACATTGATTGGGACCCTAGCGGGATCCATCCCACCCTTAGTGACAATTAACGACAAGCCTCGCCCTTTAGGGTGGGGTTGCCCTGCTACGTGGGGCTCAGCACCAGGTTTATAAAACCCTGCTTTGTTGGTGGCTGGTGCCTGGGTTGGTGCCTCCGAGAGGGGGTTTGGTTTCTTTGGATGAGTTGGTGGGTCGATTACCCACTGTTTTCACCAACCCAGGCACTCCCTCTTCTTCTAAGTCAAGTAATG
>Ga0081529_119576_pt1 | contig 61846 bp, 64 predicted proteins | sample EchGeymetagenome_FD_71012 | JGI IMG/M metagenome (GOLD analysis project Ga0081529, IMG submission 71012) | Ferrous microbial mat and aquatic microbial communities from Echinus Geyser, Yellowstone National Park, USA - transect B T=78-80 C v2... ...
TAATACTAATTCCTTTAGCCTCAGCTAGCGGCTTAACTATAACACATTTTAGCACACTTGAAAACTGGATTTCTATACTTACACTGGCAATACTTATAGGCATATTTATAGTAAGTTTTATCTATTTTGCTGGTAGTCTGCTCAACAACTCGAGCATAAAAGAGACTGCGATAAATGAGCTTGGCCAACTGATTGGAACTATTATAATAGCGGTTATTATAATAGCTATAGTTGAATTTTTTGGAAGCGCAAGCGTAACTGCTCTTACTGCAAATACTATAGGAGGCAATATAATACAGATATGCCAGCAACTATCAGATGATCAATTCAATCTTGTGAATAGCAATAATATTAATAGCCCTACCAACACGATATGCGCCGCTACAAATAGTATATATTCAAATATACAGAATGGTGGCAGCGGTATAGGCACAGCATTATTTGCCGATTATGACTTAATGGCAAGCTACATTATTGTTGCAAACCTAACAAGCCAGATGGCGCAAAATCTAAACGCACTTTATCAGTATGAAAATTATATTGGATTTCTTTCAACACTTACCTCAAAAACCACCTTCTGCACACCCATTACGTGTATTATTCCATTCATTCCTAGGGCCTCAAGTGTAGGTGTTTCGTTTACACCTTATAAAGGATATACTATACTTAAGGAGATATCAAAATCCATAGAAACTGAGGCCTATATGATCTTCGAAATCTATTTGATAGAACTGCTGCTTATAATAGGTTTTATCTATGCATGGCCATACCTGCTCGCTGCTGGCATAATCTTAAAGGCTAGCATGTTTACTAGAAAAGTAGGAGGTATGCTCATAGGAATAGTAATAGCGGGACTTATAATATTTCCTATAATATTTCTTATGGAATATGCTTCTTTAAATAATGCAACACTTGGGCCCATAGGAGCAAGTGCAAGTACAATACCAGTATTTACAATGAACGGTAAAACACTTAACAATCAACCTATTGTTTACAATTCAAACACAATAAACTTCTTTGTATTTCCAAACGCAACAAATATAGTAAATTATTATGGCTGTTATCCTTCCGGAGGAAATATTTACTTGAGCGAGCTAGAGATATCAGCTTATTATTTGATACCTGGCGTAGGGATATACAATCTGCTTGCATACGGAATAGGAGGTGCGGTGGTAGGAAGCTTGCCCAATATACCACTAACTGTTGTTTCATGCCAACCTCAAAATGCTCTTGCCCTTATATTCAATTTTGCAGATCTATATGGAATTATAGGGGTTACAGGCTATATACTACCAGTAATAAATATATTGATATTGTTCTCCGCAATCAAAGGAATATCTCAGCTTATGGGCGGCGATACAAATCTGCTTGGATTAGGTAGACTTGTATGAATAAAAGAACGATACTGTTGGTTATACTTGCTGCAATCATTCTTGCTAGAAGTTCTTATGCACAAACACAGATATTACCTGATCCTTGCTACTCTCTATATAATGGAGAGCTACCAAGCACATTTGGCGCTTTGAGTAATGCCTCAACATATAAAGGACTTATAGGCTATTCGATGCTCATAATACTCTCAGTGCTTATGATTGTTGCTTTCTTGTATGCGATAGGGATAGCCTTCAAGATAAACAGACTCATTTCATTTTCTAGAAATGAAATACTCGAAAATGTGCTTAATTTTATATTAATATTATTTGTAGCCGGTGGAATTGCAGGAATAGACGGTGTTGTTATAGGGATTGCGCAATTTAGCACGTCTGCGGTGAGCACAAGCCAGCCAAGCATTACGAGTACATCTGATCTATACCACAATGCGTGTGAAAATTACTACGGTGATGCAATGGGTGAGGTAGGTAACTTATTCTTGCTTGCCCTAACAATTTTTGAAATTAATATTGCTTCTTCATTTCAATTTAACTTTATGCCAAATGGATTTGGCGTTTCTTTAATGCCATTCGCATGGTATAGCTTGCTTTCTAAAATGGTGGGTTTATTTAGCTTGCCTATTGTTGCTATAACTGGGATTGAGCTTATTAATGTATACCTACTAGCGATAATATACTATATCTTCCCTCTTTTCCTTTACCTTGGAATACTCTTCCGCACTTTTCCATGGACTAGGGCGATAGGTGGAGCTCTTCTAGGCTTATTTATCTCGTTTTATGTGTTTTATCCTGCGCTAATATACGCGATTTCAAACATCACCACTTCATCAAGCATGCAAGCTTTTGCACAAAGCACTATAACGAATTTTGCAAACGAGTTACGAGAGAACTTTTTGGGAAGTAGTCTAACAACATCGATTAATCCTGGTCTATCGGTCTCATCGGCATTTTCTTCTTTAATAATAACATATGCAGAAACTATAGCTGGGGGCGGCATAAATAGTATAGGCATATTGATCTCTTTAATTATATGCTTTGATCTTATAGAAGCGTTTGGAGATTTGCTGGGTGCACCATCGCTTACGCATGGTGGTATTCTTAATAAGGTGATATGATTGTTTAGCATTGATTATCTGCTAATGCAAGAGTGCTTAAACAGCATAAACAGCTTCCTCACCGCACCATACACAGCATGGTTTCCGATAACTTTGATAGCAGCAACACTAATTATAGTTATACTTGCTGCAATCTATTTATTTGCCCCGCTTATGGGAAGAGAGGATATAAGAAGGAATATAGGCATAATGATTTACCAAACACTATTCGGCATTGTTCTAATAATAGCATTTGGTATATTTGCAACTTGGGTATGCACCTTTAATGCAGAAAGCCTCCTACAAAATCTAAACCTAATCCTAGTGAACGGCATACCTTCAGGTTTAGCGGTTCCACAAAATGCAAACTTATATGAAACCGCAGTATATGACCTTTACTGGTTCACGAATTATGGGGCTCTCGCAAATACAAATTATTTCCTGCCCGTATTATACTTTGTTTTGAATATGGGGCCATCGCTTAACATTAAAGTAAACTTCATACCTGGTGTTGATGATCTGGGAATTTCGGCAAAGGGTTCATTCAACCTTGGTGGTCTTGTTCTAGGATCTTATTTTAATTATGTAATCGATGCACTCTACTGGCTCTTCATAATAAATGACGTGCAGTTTATTATAATATCCGCTGCACCAATAATCTTTGCTATATTTGTATCTATAGGGCTTATTGCTAGGATTTTTGGCTTCTCGCGCAATTTTGGTGGCTCGCTAATAGCGCTTGGCGTTGGTATAGGCTTTGTATATCCGCTAATGGTAAGCATAACATATGGTTTCATAAATGTAGCCTATAGCCAGCTCAAAAATAATATATTCAGTAATATAGTTGGAAGTGCATTATTTAGTTCAAACTTACAGACCATGCTTGTAGGTTTGATCAATGGGTTGGCAGTGGTTAACTTAATCTTAAGCAGTATTTATTCTATAGTAAACCTAGCCGGCTTCACAGCTACCGCTTCTCTCATTTTGCCCATTCTCAACTTTGTGGTTGTTAATACTTTTGTAATTGATTTCTCCCAGGCTTTTGGAGAGAGGTTAGATTTTATGAGCCTGCTTGCAAGAATAGTATAGTGATTTTATGAACATTAAAAGGATTAATATTATAGTTGCATTCTTTGTTGCACTAATTATTTTATCACAGATTGCATATGCAAAAATAGCACCCCCAACAACCATTTTTGGAGGTAGTGGGCCTGGAAATAATGTACCACAGAGTGTGGGCTACTGCCCTAACCAATATAGTATAAATGCAATTGCGCCGTGGTACTGTAGCCAGATCAATCAGGCAGCTTACAAAGTATTTACTGATTGGGAGCCGATACTTATGCTTGCTGTCCTATTTAGCTTTATGGTTGCCGCGGTAATTTTTGTAGCAGGTATTGTCGCAAGAAACAGCAAGCTTAGAAGCTATGGCATAGGTGAATTTTACGAGGCAGGGGCTAGCCTTATCTTTGTTGTATTCTTTATGCTTCTTGCGGCGCTAATCTTTGGTATAATACCTGGCTTATATATAGGTGTAGATCCATATAACACAAGCCTTACATATATTTACAATACAATAAATGCAACCCAGAGCCTACTTACAGCATTATATAATCCTGCTATGCTTGCCTATTTCTACACAAGCATAAGCATAACAGTAAGGACTTTAGCTATAGCCTCAAAGATATTGCAATACCTTACAATACCACTTGAGATACTTTTTATTATACCAGCTATTGCGCTCTCTTCGTTGCTTGTGGAAGGTCTTCTGATGCTTTACATTGAATTCTATCTTATACTATTTGCTATGTATGCCTCTATACCCGTATTCCTTATACCTGGCATATTCCTACGCTCCATAATACCAACAAGGAGTGTTGGGGGCCTTCTTATAGGTGCTGCAATCGGCCTTTATTTCATACTCCCAACCCTTTTCTCAATAGCGTTCTTCTTTACTTTTCAAGGCACTATGCAAGCATTCATCGCGGCGACAGCAAAGCTTAATAATATAGCACAGGGCAGCAATGCTATAACAAATGGGGCGTTGCCAAACGGTCAAAACTCTATACCGCAAGAGATAAAGACAATACAAGAGATGATGGGCTCTTTCTGGATCTCTGTTATATTCTATCCAGCACTCATACTTGCATTAACATACTTCTCTATAACAACGATAGCAGACCTTCTTGGAGGAATGCGCCCAAGTGGTGGGTTATTTAGCAGAATATAAGTGTATAGCTTGCTTAGTATAGTTTATAACTTTATTTCTTTAATATATTTTTATAAGTGACCAATGTGCCTAATTTCCAGATATTAATCTTTGGTATATTTGCAACCGCCGCCTTTGCTTTTGCAATAGTTGCATCTACATTTCCAGCATCTCTGCTTAAGTTTGTTCTTGGTTTGCTTGCCATATTCTTTGCGGTATTAGCATTTTCAATGAGGTACTACTACTATATAGTAATACCATTCATTCATGCAAAAGGCAAAACAATCCTGCTTGATGAGAAGGAGCCCTTCATCATCGCGCCAAACGGAAATGCTATAATAGGCAAAGAGGGCGAGTTTACATATGCTACAATGTTCATTAGAATTCCTATCTACTCCTCTTCCACAGAGATGAGTGAAGAGGAGAGGTATGACTTTTCAAATTTATTTAGTAAGCTAGTTTCGCTAAGCAAAAATCCTATAAAGATAACAACACAGCTCAACATATTAAACAAGGATGATTATATAAACAAGCTAAGAGACAAGCTTAATGATGCTGAAACAAGATACAATACTATACTTAGCAAGAAGGATGCAAAGCCAGCAGAGGTAGAAAGGGCAAAGGGTGAGGTTACAATGTGGCATAACCTTCTTGACACCGTTTCAAATTCTAATTCACTCATTGCTATATCTTATGCATCTGTAACAGCTATGGGTGGGAATGATGAAGAAGCTATCAACCTTGCAATGCAGAGTGCAAATGAGATCATGGCGGGTATTAACTCAATATATGGAGTTGTTTCAGACATTATATCTACTCCAGAACTTCTAATGCTTATTGAACCGGATTATATGATTCCGTTCTCAACGATAAACCAACAGATAAAGGGTGTGGAATGATGGATGAAACCACGCTTATCTATATTTCAGTTTCTGCGATGGCGATACTGCTTGTGCTAGTAGATGCTACAACGTACGGAATTTTTGCTATATTAATAGCTGTGTTTGCAATAATCGGCATATTTATCATTCTGCTTATAAATTATGCCGATTTCATCATATTCCCGCTTATAACAAGAATATTAAAAATGAGGATAATACCAGCTAAGAACTACTATATACCAAAGGAGCAGGATTGTGTTATAAAGAGTGCAAATGGGGTATATTATGCAACAGGTTATCTTACAGCAAACCTATATAATTATGTATTCACAAGCGAGGAGAGCGAAGAGAATGAGACCCTGCTTATTTCTGCGCCAACAAGATGGGAAAGAGCTCTGATGAGTATTAAGTTTCCATTTAAGTATAACCTAATAGTGGCAGCACAGGATGTACAGAGCTATAGAGATGAGCTTGAAGGTAAGCTAAGTCTATTAAATTTCAAGCTTTCGAGGGAGCTGAGCAGTGGCAACCCGAGCCAAATGACAATAGATGATCTACAGAGACAGATAAGAATAGTGCAAGCAAGGATTGATAGACTCTCTAGCGGTGAAAAACCTATTCAGAGCTTAATGTATATTGAGAGTACAGCTGTAGGAGTAAGCGAAAAGGCAGCGAGGGATGCGCTCTCTAACCAATTAAGGCAGATTCAGACAGTAATGAGTGGATTTGACTTAAGCATTACAAGAATAACAGGAAGGGAACTTTATTATCTTTTTAAGTTTAATTATTTTATCCCGGCAAGTATGAGGGATTTGATGAGTTTATTTTCATACCAGAAATAGTGTTGCTATGAGCCTAATAAAAATTCAAAACATAATGAGCAACGAACTCGCAAAGAGAGTATTTATAAGCAAACCTCCAGAGCCGCCCGCAAATTATCTGCTAAATGACCCAACTAATGCGATATTTCTCGGTCTTACAAAGATATTTAATGTTCCGTTTACCTGGACATTCGCAAATCTTACCAACCCACATATCGCTGTTGTGGGTATAACAGGAGCGGGAAAGAGCTTCCTTGTTAAAACCTTCCTTATAAGGGCAAGCTATGTATGGAATGCAAATGCTATAATAATAGACTGGGCTGGAGAATATAAAGCTTGGGTAAAGCAGAGTGGAGGCACTGTTATATCTCTGGGAAAGGGGGATTACCTTAATATAATGGATTTGATAGGGATAAAACCTTTAGATAGGGTAAAGCAGATTATGAACTCTTTTGAGATACTTACAGATATCGGAGATTACCCAGAGCAAAGAAGACTAACGCAAGAGGCAATAGAACAGGCTTATGTGAATGCGGGTTTCAATCTAGCAGAGATTCCAGACCCTAGCAAAGAGCCACCAACCTTAACAAACGTTATAGCGCTTCTACAGGAGAAGCTGCAAGAAGGAACATATGATTATCCTGCAGAACTCGAAAATGCGATTTATAGGCTTAGGCAATTTGTGAGGGAGGGCGAAGACTACTTTGCAAAAAAGAGTACATTAGATCTAGGCAAGCTTGCCTCATCAGGTCTTGTAGACATCGATTTATCAGGCTTGCCTGACGAAACATTTAGGGCGCTTGCCGCTTTGTTCATACTGCAATCATTAAAAGAAAGGATGAGGATAGAGGGATGGAGCGCCTCCAAGGGAATTAAGGCAATAGTTGTTCTTGATGAGGCTTGGAAGATAGCTGGCGACGAGAGAAGCGATGCTGTAACTATAGTAAGGGAGGGCAGAAAATATCAATTTGCACTAATAGTTGCTTCCCAAAATCCTACAGACATTAACGAAGCTATATTCTCAAACGTTGGCACAAACATTATATTAAGGGTAAAGTTCGAGAGGTTTATGGATTACCTGCAAAACTCGCTAAACTTCTCCTCGTTTATAAGAGGGGAGATAGGCAAGTTTGGCGTTGGCCAAGCTGCTGTCGACATGTCATTCCAAACATCTGTAAAGTTCCCTGAAACATTCTTGCTTGATAAGATTATAGGAGAAGTACCGCTTGATGTATATACGCTCATTATTAAAGATATACTTACCAATGATGAGCTTAAGAATCCAAGTATATCGAGCGAATATTACTTCGAGAAGATAAGCTTAAAGAGCAGGCTTATCGATGTTAATGTGCCGAATGAAGCGATTGATAAGCTTTTTGAAATACTCGATTCGCAAGACAAGAGTATCGACTCAAAGAGTTTTGCAAAACTCCTTCTAAGCTACGGTGTTGACAAAGAAAGTATTATTTCATTCTTCAGATACCTTGGCGTAGAAGATGCACTTATAACCAGGATCTTTGCAGGCTGATCAAATGGGAGAGACATTCATTGTAAACAGAATTGAACTAAGGAGAAGCCTTACCATTCTGGGGGTAAGCGAGCTTAATATAGACAAGCTTGAGGCTGAGCTTGATAAAAGACACAGGCATGTAAATGCTGTTGCATTTGCAGAACTCTTGCAAAAAGCGGGCTTAAGAAGGGAAGAGATAATAAATATATTTAGAAGGATAGGAGTTGATGATGTAAAAATAACAGATATAATGAATACACTTGATGAAGAAAAGATAAATGAAGCTTATGGCAGAGTGGTCGAACTTGATGTAGGTGATTAGATAAGGAGCTATTGCATAATCTGTGGGAAGGAAAGGCAAGGTAGAGAGATAGAAGAGGATTATTTTATAAAGGCGATAAGATGGTTCAAGAGAAACATAACAAAGAATGAACAAGGTAATAAGCTAATTGTTTGTAAAGAATGTTATCCTAAATACTTAAAATATAGGAGCAGATTTGTAAGAAGGCAGATGCTTTACCTTGTGCTGGGCTTCCTCTTTTTGGTGTTTGGTCTTATAGTCTCGCCAAGGCTAAATACACTGCTTATAGGCATTCTGCTTATTCTATTTCTTTATATACTCTCGCTTCTAAGCTATATGCCAAAAGTTAAGGGAAGTAGCAAGGATAAACAAATTTATACCTTAACAAAGAAATAAGAGTAGTGGTTAAGTGCCTGAAGAAGCAATAACTCCTAAGGTAGAGGAGATTGTATTTGCAGGAACAATTAATGGAAGGATAGAGGATCTGCTACCACTTATTTCACAGCTTCCCGCTTATACGGCCAAGATAGAAAAAAACAAGCTTGTGGTAGCAAGAGTTGAAAGTAGAGATATACATAAGAAACCTTTTCTCTTCTTTGTGTTCAAGATAAGTGAATCTGGGGTAGAGGTTATATACTCGATAGCACCGGATACAAGCGTAAGAATGAGGAGGCTGTTTGTACTTAAGAATTTACTCTCTGTGCTTTCGGTAATTTCTGATTACTTCAAGATAGATGAAAAGAAGTTCTACCAATATCTTGACTCTGCTATAGATGATGTATTAAACAGTCTTTCAGAAAACTACAGTACAATATTCAACAGATACGAAGCGTTGCTAACAGAATATAGAGAACTAAAAAGACTTAATCTTGAGCTCTCTGCAGCGAATAGAAACCTTACGATACAGACATCCCAGCTCAACGAAGAGAACAAGCAGCTTAAGGCTCAACTTGAGGCGTTGCAAACATACTCTGATGAATCGCTTATGGCTATGATACAGGACTGGATAGAATCACACAATAACTCCATAGATATAGATGAGTTTGCAAAGATATACAAAGTACCTTCGCCAAGGGTGGAGCAGATTCTTAACAAGATGGTCTCTCTAGGCTACATCGAGCTTAAGGGATAAGCATGAAATACTATGTGAGTATTAACAAAAGGGCTAGGAATGTAAGAATTTATAGAATTGTTAAAAAGGTAAACGAAAATACAAATAGCATATCTAGATTTATTGCAAAGCTTGTGGATAAATACATTGCTAAAAGGAAAGGGCAGAGTGAGCTATAGTAGCATAGTAGCGAGTATTATTGAAAGGATGTTATGAAAGTTTCAAGGATCTTAATTATTGGTATCGCAATCATATTAATAATAGCATCTTTTTTATTTGCGATCGCAACGTATATACATTCGCATTTCCAAATATCCACGCCAACATATACAAGCTATGGTAGACCTTACTTCAACTTTAGCATATATACGGAAGGTGTTTTGGGCTATGAAAATGATCAGTATGCTGTTCCTTTTGTTGTTTTAAATTATACCGCATCTAACGTGACAAATGCTACGATCTCTATTAATTTTTATACCAGCAATCCTGTTAGGAACATTTATTATGTAAGCAGCCCAACCATGTGCATAGGTTGCTTTAATGACCAGGAAGTTATAACATCATTAAGATATTATCTTCAGAGATACGCATTGCTTAATGATGCAACATTCAATCTTGTAAACATTGGCACTATAGGCTCAATACCACCAAATTCTATTGTTATCTTAGCAACGGGCCTATTACCAATCACCCTTATGCCAAACAGCAGTTATAATGGAAATACAACGCTTCTAACCCTTCTTTCAAAGGGCGATACAGTAGTTTATGTAGGTGATAATTTTTCAAGAAGCATTGGAGTAGGCTCTATAATATTCGAGACAAGTTCTCAGAGTATACAGCTGCTCAACCAATATGGGCTAAGCTGGGGTATGCCTTCAACAAGCTCTAATCTATTTTATTTTAGAAGCCCAACATTTTCACTTGCAAACAGGTATGGTAATGTAAGTTATGCAAATGTGCTAAATGGAACACTTATAGCCTTTTCAAACCAGCCAAGAAGTGCATGGCCCAATGCTAGCTATATGGCGAAGGACATAGCGTTTGCGCTTTATAGCAGGTTCTGGATACCAGAGATAGCATATGGCAATTATACGATTAGCAATCCAACAAGTGGCTCGCTTGGCGTATTTGCGCTCCAGAAGTTCATGAATTATAGCAGTATTGGTAGAATAAACTATACCTACCCTTTGATAAATGTAGTATTCAGCAATTCAACAAATTACTCTATAACATATAAGAGGTTCAATATATATGCTGAGCTTAATGGAAGCCTTAGCATACCTTCACCTATAGCAGAAACCCAAACAGTACCTATTACAATAGGTATGAACATAAGCTCGCCAGCAAAAAGACTCGTTATACCCCATATCGATCTTTATACGAGCAACATGAGCTATGTTACTTCTATACCTATTGGCTTCTTTAATGCCTCTACAGGAATAAATATAATCAAATATGAATCGTTCGGTATGCCGAGCGGATATTATATAGCAATACTTAGAGACTTTAATAATAGACCTTACGCCGCTTCCTTGTTTAAGCTTGCAGGAATAGAGATAAGCCCAATAGATCTGAATTTCAGGAACGGAACATTCATGTTTAGCTTATCGAGCCTTGGCATGCGGATAGCAAATTCAACATATTCGATAAGCTTAGACAACAGCTACCTTACAAGTGGAATAACAAATAATAGCGAGATAATATACAAGCTACCAAAGGGTAGTGTTATAGGCTATGGCACTCAAACGTTCGAGATAAATATATTTAATACCAAGTATAAATATGTAACACAGTACACAAAAGAGATATTTCATATTCCTGTCTATTACATAGAGTTTGCTATTGTAATAATAATAGTTATAGTTTTGAACCTTGTGATCAAAGCGCCAAATAGAGATGAATATTATATAGACATACCTGAAATTCCACGTTCTAGGAAGACACACGTTGTAGTGCCAAAGAGAGAGATATTGGGCCTGTTTGATAAAATAAACATGCATTACCATTGGAAGTACATGCCGCTCTTACCAGAAGAGATAAAGAATGGTATAGCGGCAAACTTAAGGTATAACAACATGCCTATATCTATAACGCTTCAGAATGCCAATATAATATTAACAAAGCTTATCAATTCGGGCGATCTTGTAAATATAAAAGACTATTTTGCGCCAAAAAGATGGATCGACGAATCTGGCTATAGTATAGAGTATTTGGCAACGTTTAGGAGGCTTAGAGATTATTTTGTAACCGCAGGTATATCATTTACAGATCTGGGCGCAGCACAGGATGCAGACATAGATATAACAAAGAGTGGCGTTGAGGCACAGATATTCATATATGCTGAGACAGGCAAAAGGAGTAAGATATTGATTGGTGGAGATACAAAGAAATTTATTGTATTCTTCGATGAAGAAAGAAAGCTCAAGTTTATCGAGGCACTCTATAGTTCTTTCGGAGATGAAAGTGAAGCTCTTAAGACCGCTATAGCAAACGGATTGATAAAGTTAATCGATACAGAGCATCTTGACCAGCTTATAATATAATTAGCTCGCTTCTTTGCTTTCATCCCCGCTCGCTCCTTGCCCTCCCTGTGTGCTGCCAGATTGTTCATCTGTTTCGAAAAGCTTTTTGTACTTCGTATCAACAAGCCTCTTAAGCTTCTCCTCTAAAATTTCTTGCTTACTCCCTGTAAGCTCGGAAAGATCACCTGAAAGTTGTGTTATATAGCGCATTATTGTTTTGTATTTTGATTCTGCAAGGCTTCTGCTCCTTACATTGCTTATGTAGCGCTGAATACCTCTTGCGGCATCCATTACTGCTAGCTTTATCTCATCTATTATTGTATTTTCTTGTGCTATCGCCTGCTTGCCGACGCCAGAATAAGGAATAAAAACGGAAGATACATTTACAAGAACACTTACAGGTTCCTGTTCAAAATCTTTAATACCATATCTCTTCCAGTCTATGCTCCTAACAGCATATGTTATAGCACATATTGAGCTATCAAACAATAGAGGAACCTTGTTTGCAAACCTTATAATATTGCCACCAGCTTCCTCACCTTCACCACTCTTTCTCCCAGCGCCGCCGCCATATGCAATAGCGGCTTCTACCACAAAGGGAATGCCCCCTCTAAACACCTTTGGCTTTCTTTCCACAACGGAGATAAACTCAGGATTTATGATATTTTTCATAGCAAGCTCCAGGTATTTTCCACCTATCGGCGATACAGAATCAAACTCTGGCGCAACCCATTTTACAGACTTAAATGCATTTATCAGCTCCTCCGCTTCCTGCCATGTGAGCTCTTTTGGGCTTTTTGAAAGATCAAAGTTTACAAGTTGCCTTAATTCATTTATCTTTGTATTAGATACCCTAGAGAATGTATCCATAAGGAAGGATGATATACGCCTGCTTTCGCTTCTGTGTGCAAACTCAACGAGATCACCAGGCTCAAGACCAAGAGGATGAGGCTTTACCACCTTTGGCTTTTTGGGCATCGTATTTACTGAGCGCGGGAATGCATATTCTTTTCCTGTTGGATCAAGAAGAGAGATGCTTGCATGCGGATTAGCAAGCGCTGTCCTTCTTATATATTCAAAAATACCATGCTCACTATTTTCATATTTTACATCTGCAAATTCACCATATACCTCTAAGCCCCTAAATTCAAGACTAACATCTTTTGTATTTGAAACTACTGGCTTATTAGCTTTTATGTCGATAGAGATATCGCATTCGTACGACTCTCTTCCTGTTGAAGACCTTACATGTATAGGCTTGCCTGTTGTTATCTGGGCAAAAAGGGTGCAGCTAGATGCACCTATGCCCTGCTGGCCTCTCTGCTGCATATATCTATGGAACTTTGTCCCCGCAAGTATTGAAGCGAGGGCCTTGCCAACGATATTTTTTGGTATGCCAGGACCATTATCTCTAACAAGTACACTATACCTATCTTCCCCCATCTCCCTTACTTCAACCCTTATCTCAGGAAGTATGCGTGCTTCTTCAGTAGCATCGAGCGAGTTGGTAACATACTCATGAACTATTGTTGTTAGCGATCTAACCTTACCAGCATAGCCTAGCATCTGCCTATTTTTCCTGAAGAATTCTGCTATCGAATTTTCTTTGAACTCCTTAAAAAGCTCATCAGCTATGCTCTCCATCAATAAACACCGAGCCTCTTTCTGGTAGCTTCCATAACCCTATACGCCTTCTTATGCGTACCACCATCTATTAGCACATTTATTGCAGATTCTGCTATTGCAATCTCTTCGTTTGTCCCTATTATGCTTATAGTTCCGCCGAATATGCTCAGTTGTGCACCACTTACCTCTTCTATATATTTTTTGCTCTTTCCCTCCTTTCCTATAATCCTACCTTCTATCCTCATAATTCTATCTTTACTCTTAAAGATTTCTTTTAGATTTATCGACTTAAAGAAATAATTTTCTGAGAGAAGCTTGTATGCATTGTTGAGATCAAAACCCCTGCCAAACGCTGTGATCACATTTCTCGCATTGTATTCATCGTACGGCTCACCATCTATAATTATCGCGTTCTCATCTTCTATTCTTATCTTGCACCTTAGTCTTTTGCTAAGCTCTGCTAAATAAGCCTTAAGCTGCTCAGCCCTCTTTCTAGGTATAAGAAGCTGCTGCATATATTCTTAATATATCTTACCACAAATATATAAAGATTTGAGAAGCGATCTGATACACTAAGCAATTAACTTTATTCTCTTTCTGATAAGTGGAAGTTATATAAAGTAGCAAAATATTTAAATATCTTAACCATTACAAGTATAAGTGATTCTATCATGATTCTTTCATGAATGGTTTGTGCATGCATCATAAAGGCATCATAGAAGGATCATGAAAAGGTGTGGTTGTGGATAAAAAGGAAATCAAGGAGGAGCTTGAAAGGCTCAAGAAGGAGATAAGCAGGCTTAATAGCGATGATGCTTATCCTGCTGATGTTCAAGAACTAATCAGATATATGATAGCTGAGAGGGAGAGGACAAACAGAATCCTTGCTAGCATTACAGAGAAGATAAAGGAGCTTAGTGAAAGGTTAGATGGGCTTGATAGAGGGCCAGCAAAGCTAGAAAAACCAAAAGAGGTGCCATTATCTAATACAGACGTCAAAATAATTGAGTTTGTACAAACAAAAGGTATCGCGTGCGCAGACGAGGTAAAAGAGTTTATGCACTATAAAGGAAGAAATGCGGCCTGCGCGAGGCTTAATAGACTTCATATGCTGGGCCTTCTGGATAGATACCAGCTAGGCCATAAGGTTTATTATAAATATGATGCTGGCAAGGCGATCAATACACTAATTTTATCACCTCCACAGTAAACTACTTAGGCCTGCTTACCCCCAAAGCAGGCCTTTTCCCCACCAAACAAAAAACTAGCCTTTTTGCCTTTTTTAGATAGGAAGAGCATATCCTGTAAGCCTCCATCGCTGAGAGATATTCCTAAGAATTGGTATCTTTATATTTTTGTCAACGCATGCTGGATGCTTAAGCAAGACATGGATCTTATTCTTCTTCACAGATTTTACAAAGCCTATTGCTGTTGCTGTGCCTATACCCAATATTATTGGCTCATTTTCCTTTAAAGCTTGCTTTGGTATGTCGTCCCTTTCTATCAGATGATACTCTAAGTCAAGCTCATTCGTCTGTGGGGGCAGCTTACTTACCAATCCAACAACATTTCCAACTAGGTTATCTGCCTTTGTAAACGATGGATCAATCCCTGTGCCAAGTGCTATGAGGCCGCCTGGTAGAGCCTCTTCTATCTCGCCCATACTCGTTGAGATTGACCTTATTGTTGTTATTATAGGCTTATACTCTTCTTTCTTCTTCTCCCTGCTTATGTTTATTCCAGGCCTTATCTCTATCTTGTCTCCTTTCTTAAACTTACCTCTTATGAGAGATCCACCCACCACACCGCCAAGCAGTGCGTTTATCTCGGTACCGGGCTTATTAACATCAAAAGATCTTGCAACATACATCAGCGGATCAGCATTGATATCTCTATCAGGTATCTTTATCTCGCATATAGCCTTTAGAAGCACATCTATGTTAATATTCTTGCTTGCTATCACAGGTATTATAGGCGCATTCTCTGCTATCGTTCCTTTCACAAACTTTTTAATTTCCTTGTAATGCTCCTTTGCACGCTCTTTTCCAACAACATCAATCTTTGTCTGAACTATTATTATATTCTTAATTCCGAGTATGTTTATAATCATGAGATGCTCTTTTGTCTGAGGCATAGGACATGGCTCTGTTGCGGCTATGACAAATAAAACAGCATCTATTATGCTTGATCCTGCAATCGCTGTAGCCATGAGCATTTCATGTCCAGGTGCATCTAGTATAGAGATTCTTCTTATAGGCTTTGCTTCGCCGCCGCAATTAGCACATTTTTCGCTTCTGGTATAAGCTTCTGGTCCATTACAATTCTCACACTTCCTTATCACCGCATCAGCATAGCCCAGCTTTATTGTCATGCTTCTTTTTATACTCTCGCTATGCCTATCTGTAAAAACACCTGTTATTGCCTTGGTTAGTGTAGTTTTGCCGTGGTCTACGTGACCAAGAGTTCCTATATTAAGCTCACCTTGCAAAAGCTCCAACTATTCACCTTCCTTCTTAGATTTGAAGATCTCTTCAACAGGAATAGAGCCATATTCAACAATAACGGTGTTTATCTGCACAGTATCTGGAGCTATTGTATTACCCCTTATCATTCTTTTTCTTCTCTCCCCTTTTTTAGGCTTCCTAATTCCAGGACCAGAGCTAAGAAGAGGCCACACCTTTCTTGTACCCTCTATCTCTATCCTAGAAGGAGCTCCTGTTTGATCGCTAAGACCAGTTATTTCAAGCTTATAGCCATCTAAACCAATTATTGAGCCGTCTATCTGCTCTTTCATCTTTTTGCCTATCAAAAGCACCTCCTTCTCCTTTGGCACATCGCGCTGTGCTGTCTTTCCAGTCTTCCTATCAGAATAAACAATCTTCAAAAAATCACCACCTTAATTAAGCATCGCAATATATTGTAAACCCTTCTGTCTTACCTATACATGCTTGTTGGCTCTTCCTTAAACCTCTTTATCCTCTCTGTAACCTCTTTTGGTATTGTAGGTTTAACCTCTTGTAAAGCCCTCTGGAAGTCTTCTCTGGTTACGTAATCCCTGTTAGCTCTTATCGCATTCATTCCTGCTTCTCTACAAATATTCTCAATCTCAGCACCCGTATAGCCATCTGTCTGATTTGCAAGCTCTTCGAGATTAACACTCTTGTCAAGAGGCATATTTCTTGTATGAACCTTGAATATGGCTAGCCTTGTTTCAGCATCAGGCATAGGTATCTCAATTATTCTGTCAAACCTTCCTGGCCTAAGAAGTGCTGGATCTATAGCTTCTGGTCTGTTTGTTGCTGCAAGCACAACAACATTCTTAAGGCCTGCGAGCCCATCTATCTCTGTAAGAAGTGTGTCTACAACACGTCTGGAAACACCAGAATCAAACTCATCTTCGCTTCCCCTTGCACTTGCTATCGAATCGATCTCATCTATAAATATAATGCAAGGCGCCGCAAGCCTCGCCTTTCTAAAGATCTCTCTTACTGTTTTTTCGCTCTCTCCCACATACTTGCTTAAAACCTCTGGCCCTTTTATTGATATGAAGTTTGATTCTCTCTCTGTTGCAACAGCTTTTGCAAGAAGTGTTTTGCCAACTCCCGGCGGTCCTACAAGAAGAACACCTTTTATAGGTCTTATACCCATCTTCTCAAAAGCCTCTGGCTTCTTTAACGGCAATTCCACAGCCTCTCTAAGCTCAGCCTTTACCTTATCTAAGCCGCCTATATCGCTCCAGTGTACATTCGGCCTTTCTACAAATACCTCTCTTAAAGCACTAGGCTGTATACTCCTTAGCGCCTCCATAAAGTGCTCTTTTGTAACCTGGAGCTCATTCAAGATTTCAGCAGGTATATGCTGCTTGTCTATTATCTTTGGAAATATTGACCTTAGCGTTGCCATCGCCGCCTCTCTAACAAGGGCGCTAAGATCCGCACCTGTGTAGCCATGCGTTATATTTGCAAGCTCATCTAAATCAACATCTTTTGCTAAAGGCATGTTCCTTGTGTGTATCTGTAAAATCTCCTTCCGTGCGTTTCTGTCAGGAACACCTATCTCTATTTCTCTATCAAATCTGCCAGGTCTTCTTAATGCTGGATCTATAGCTTCTGGTCTATTTGTTGCTGCCAATACAATTACCTGCCCTCTCTTTGAAATACCATCCATTAGTGTAAGAAGCTGTGAGACCATTCTTCTCTCTACCTCGTTTGTTGCTTCCTCTCTTTTAGGCGCTATCGCATCGATCTCATCCATGAAGATTATGCTAGGTGCCTTCTCATTAGCTTCTTTAAAGATCATCCTAAGCCTTTCCTCGCTCTCACCAACAAACTTACTTACAAGCTCAGGTCCTGAGATAGATATGAAATTAGCATCACTCTCATTTGCAACAGCTTTTGCAAGAAGTGTTTTGCCTGTGCCTGGTGGTCCATAGAGAAGAACGCCTTTAGGTGGTTCTATACCTAGCCTCTCAAAAAGTTCAGGATATCTTATCGGTAGCTCGACCATCTCCCTTATCTTTTGTATCTCGTTCTTAAGCCCACCAATATCTTCATAGTGAACCTCGCCTATCTTTACTAGAGACTCAGAGACAGGCTCCTCCTTAACAATGAAGTCTGTTTCTTTTGTTACTCTTACTATTCCATGTGGAACCACTTGCACAACAAGGAAATTAAATACAATACCAAACATCGGTATTGGAACCACATCTCCTTTTGACATAGGTTTGCCCTCCCACTTCCTTTTAGCATATTCCGCAAAATCAGGTGATAACGGCATCTTCTGCCCTGGCGGTGGCGCTAAAACAATTCGCTCTGCATCTTTAACACTCGCTTTTGATACGAAGACCTTATCACCAATACCAGCACCTACATTCTGCCTTATATAGCCATCTATTCTTATAAAGCCAAGACCTTCATCGCTAGGATGTGCTTGCCATACAACAGCTGCTGTAGATTTTATCTTTCCTTTTATTTCTATTATGTCACCAGAAACAACATCAAGAAGCTTCCTAGACTTAGAATCTATTCTAGCTATACCTCTGCCCGAATCTGTTACTAGCGCATCTGCAACAGTAAGCTCTATACCATTAGCCATACCACCACAGCAATCTAATAATATTAGCAAGCAAATTTATATATATATTCTTTTAACTCTGCTCGCGAGAAGTCCCGAACAATCGGGTGGAGCTCAAGAAGCCCATCCGTAAGGGTGGGGTAGTTCACAACAGTCCACGATAAAAGGTTGAGAAGATATAAGCTATTAGCAGCATGAAGAAAAGCCATATTATAAAAGAGATTATCGGAATAACAAGTAGGAAGAAGATGAATGTTGCCAAGAGCGTTGCAAAGTAGACAGGCTTGCTCCACCTTAAGATCTTGCTGCCATCTAATGGAAAGATAGGAAGCATGTTAAAGAATGCAACCACAATGCTTATGAAAAGAATCATATTCAAGATGTTTTGTATGAATGATAGTTTATATACAGTGTTTGGGGAAAATGTTAGCAGTACATTAGACAAGAAGTGCGGAAAGAGAATAAGTCCTATTATCAGAGAAAAAATGAAGATCGTGAAGTTTGTCAGCGGCCCTGCAAGAGAAACGATTCCATCTTCTCTTCGTGTAAATGAATTTGTATATATCATTGTTGCGCCTGGTATGCCAAATAGGAATCCGAAAAAGCTTGTAAGAAGGGTTATTGCAAGCCCGTAAGGCGAAGTTCTAAAGCCAGCTATAGCACCGTATTTCTCTGCAGTGAATTTATGCATCATCTCATGAAGTATAAAGGATAGAGATACCCCAATAAATGAGATAGGAATGAAATAAATGAAAATGCTAAGGGAATATGTTAAGCCACCTATGCCACCTATCATAACGAGCGAAAATGCGAGCGTTAGCGCTAGATCAGCTATAATTAGCTCTTTTATCTCCTGCTTAAACACAATGTTTCTTCTGATGTAGTACTGCACAACACCACTCTCAATAATTGAAGTATTGCTTCGTGAAAAGTGATTAAAAATTAAAAAGCTATTAAAGTTTAAATATATAGATATTTATAGATATTTGTTAGCTCCATCGTCTAGCGGTCAAGGATAACGGGCTCTGGACCCGTTGACGCCAGTTCGAATCTGGCTGGAGCTATTAGTGATTTTATGGAAGGCTACAAAGATCATGTAATTGTGTGTGGTTATGGTATTGTCGGAGAGCGCGTAATCGATATTCTATTAGAACACAAAGTGAGTGTTGTAGTCATAGAGATGGACCACAAGAAGGCGGAGCTCCTCAGAGATAGGGGCATACCTGTAGTTGAGGGCGATGCAACAACATCGAAGGCTTTGAAGGAAGCGGGTATAGCAGATGCGAAAGCGATAGCTATAGCAATGGATGATGATGCTAAGAATCTGTTTGCCACAATCACGGCAAAGAGCCTAAATGAAAACATTATAATTGCGACAAGGGCGAATGATGAGCTCTTCGAAACCAAACTTATCGATGCTGGTGCAAACTTTGTAGCAACGCCAAACAAATCAGCGAGCGACGAGCTCTTCAATGAGATAATAAAGGGGCTTTAGAGGACTTATATGCTAGAGATAACCGAAAGATCTGGCAATGTAATAATTTCAGCGACGATAATTTCACTAATCATAATAATTTTCTCTCTTATCGCCCTCCTTTACATAACCCATAACATATATCTTGATGCATATTATATTATAGATACTTTCTTTGGAGCACCTAATAGCGCAGCAACATGGGATCTCGCGCAACTTTCACTCTTATTCCCACCCCAAAAACTTGCTATAATTTTGAGCATAGTAATTATTGATAATATAGGCAAGTTACTTATAGTAAGCTTCGTAATAGCGGCTGTAATCGATATAGTCTCATATGCAAATCTTGAGAAATACATAAGTGCGGCACATGCAAGAAGGATGAGGGACCATATTATAATATGTGGTTATAATCCACTCGCAGAAAGGCTTATAAGAAAGTTAAATACTCTTAAGAAAAAACACAAGATTGCTGTGATAGATAATAATGAAGAGATCGTGGTTGAGCTTCACAGGAGGCGTATACCCATTGTGGAAGGGAGTTTTACTAATCCAAAGATCTTAAAGCTAGCATCTACAGACAAAGCAAAGATCATTGTATTTGTAGAGCAGGATGATGCAAAGAATCTGATAGGGGTTGTAGAGGCAAAAAAGCTTAATAAGGAAATAAAAGCGCTTGTGCGAGGAACAAAGGAAGAAAATATGACTAAAATGTATAGAGTCGGGGCGGACATGTGTGTCTTGCCAGAATATGTTGCTGGGATAAGCATTGGTGAATTTTTACTAAAGCACATAGAGGTGCATAAATGAGGATTAGAACTGTTCATAAGGTGCTTATACTTGCATTATTTATATTATATATAGTATCGGTCTTAATAATTTGGAGTATCGGCTATAGTTTGGGGATTGCCCTCTTATGGAATCTACTAACATTTATAGGTGCAGACTTCCCTATCGATCTCTCTCTGCCTGATAAAGCGAATGCACCTGTATTTTTGAGCAATGTTTTTGGTGTAATAGGGAGCCTTATTCTCACCATTCTACTTACATCTTTCTTTTACCAGCTGCTGAGCAAGATAAATATAAGGGAAAAGATAGTAATGGGCAGAGTTAAAAGGCTTAAAGGCCACTTTATAATAACCCCAGCTAACAAAATAGCAAGCTATTTGGTTGATGAATTTAAAAAGAATAAAATAGGTTTTGTTGTTTTAGATCCATCGCAGAAAAATATTGAAATGCTTATTAAAGAGAGAATACCTGCTGTGAAGGGGGACCCATTGAATGTAGAGGCGCTTGAGAATGCGAATATTAAAAGCGCCGTCGCATTGCTTTTGCTAAACGATGATATAGTGAAGAATGCGCTTGCGGCTGTAACTGCAAAAAGGATAAACAATAAGATAAGGATAGCTTCAAGGATAAAAAGAGCTGATGAGCTCGCAAAGATGAAAAGGATTGGAATAAATTATATTGTTATGCCTGAGGTTGCGGTAGGCGATCAATTGGGTAACTTCTTACTCACGCATATGAAAAAGTGAAAAGGTTAATAATATTAAATTTATTTGCTAAAATGATAGTGTTTATATGGCTGAGGATATAACAAAAACCAGTATAGATGCCCTGGTAGAGTACCTGAAGGCTCATGGTGAGACAGAGGCCTCTGTATTGGCCAAAGCCCTGGGTGTTAGCGAAACCCTTATAGAAGAGTGGAGCAACATACTGGAAAAATCAAGTATTGTCAAGATAAGCTATAGAGCAGGAAAGATGTATGTAGCACCTCTTGCTGTAACAAAAGAGGGCTTGACCGAGGTTCAGCACAAGATAGAGATTAAGAAGGAAAATATAATAAACGAGGCAATGGCAAAGCTAACGATGCTAAACCAGCTAAACGAAAAAGTTGAGAATCTAAGTAAGTTTGTATCAGAAGGAAATAAGCTGCTTAAAAAGAATATAGGGCCGATGAAAGAAAACCTCGATGAGCTATATAAGATAGCAAATATTGCTGAAAAGAAATACAATGAAGTCAAAGAGAGAAAAAAAGAGATTGACAATATAGCCGAAAGGCTAAACAAAGAGATCGATGGGCTTAGAGAAAGGGCGAAAGCAATAGAGCATTTTCAACTGAACACATCAAATGCTGAAAGACTTATAGAGGACATGCATAGTAAGATTGAGCTGATGCGCAAGCTGCTTGAAGAAGAAGAGGCTAACAGGAAAAGGGCGCTACAGCAGCTTGAGGAAAGCGAAAAGAAGCTTGCGGCAGGGATAAGGGCTGAGATAAATACAATAAATGAGATGATTTCTGCAAACGAAAAAGAGTTAAACGAGAGTAAAATGAAGAGCAATGAGTATAAGAGAAGTGCGCTTAAACTTGGAAAAGAACTTGAGGAGCTAGGAAAGAAGGCTACAGATCAAGTCTCCAAGGACAGAGAAGAAATGGAGAGGTATGTAAATGTTATTGAAAAAAGCTATAGCGATTTAAAAAACAAGATAGAAGAGTTGAAAAAGGATATAGGAGATATTACTAAGATAGATGAACTTCTTAGGAGTGCACAAAACACTATAGAAGAGGTAAACAAGGCGAAAGGTCCATTAACAGATGAACTCAATAAAATAATAGAAGAGGCCAAGGCGATAGAGACACTTTCAAAAGAAGATATAGTTACAAGCACCAAGAAAACAGAAGAGCTTGATAAAAGGACGAAAAAAGTGAGCAAAGAGATAGACAAATTAGATAACAAGCTTTCAAAGGCTGATGAGGATATAGGAAACGCTATAAAGTGAGCGTATGGCTGAGAATGAGAAGGTTTATGATGCATATGAACTTGATGCACATGGGTTGAAGGTAAATGTAAGGATAGTGGATAAAGGGGACTTTGTACCAATTTATGAAGTTACAATCCCAGGAATAGGCGAGGCTACAAAAATACTTCTTATCTCAGAAAGGCAAGAGCTTCTTTCGCTAGTACCAATAGATCCAACAAGGATAGAAGATAAAGAATACATTGCCGAGCTAACAAATAAGTATATCGAAGCCTCTGATGTTATAATAGATAAATACCTGCCTGGTACAAGCAGTGAGGTAAAGAAGGTACTCACCGCCTATATAATCAATATTATGCTTGGGCTTGGGGATCTAGAAGCACCACTCGCAGATGATAACCTAGAAGAAATAGCGGTAAACACATCTAAAGAGCCTGTCTGGGTATTCCATAAAAGGTATGGCTGGGGCAAAACAAATCTAATGCTACCTAATGAAGAAACGATCTATGATGATGCAGAGCAGATAGGAAGAAGGGTGGGCAGGCAGATAACAAACTTATCTCCGCTTATGGACGCTGAACTTCCTGACGGTTCAAGAGTCAATGCAACACTTTATCCTATATCACAGAAGGGCAATACAATAACAATAAGAAAATTCGGAAAAAACCCTTGGACGATGCCTGCTCTCATTGCAAATGGTACTGTTTCTAGCTACCTAGCTGCGCTAACATGGCTTTGCATACAGAACGAGGTAAGCATGATAATTTCTGGAGGAACAGCTAGCGGAAAGACGAGCTTTTTGAACGCAATGAGTATTTTCATGCCACCAAACAGAAGAATTATATCTGTAGAAGAGACTAGAGAGCTTACCTTGCCCGAATTCTTACACTGGGTACCAATGGTTACAAGGCAGCCCAATCCAGAAGGTAAAGGAGAGGTAACGCTATACAACTTGATGATAAATGCGCTAAGACAAAGACCAGATATAATGCTTGTCGGAGAAATTAGAACGAAGAGCGACGCTGAAACACTTTTCGAAGCAATACACACAGGCCATGCTGTATATGGTACAGTACATGCTAATGATACACAAGACACTATAGTTAGAATGACCAACCCACCTATTGAGGTGCCAAAGCTTATGATTAATGCAATTGGTGGTATAGTAACCCTTTTCAGACACAGAAAGCTTGGCATAAGAAGGGTACTTGAATTTGCAGAGGTAAGCAGAACAGGAGATGCAACAGTGCTGTGGAGATGGAATTCAAGACAAGATACCTTCGTGCAGATAGGAGAAATGGCGAGGCTTGCAGACACTATAATGCTTTATGGCGGCTACACAAGGAATGAGATGCTAGAGGAGATAGAAGAGAAGCGCAAGATATTAGAGTGGATGGTCAAAAATAGGGTTTTTGATGTAGATGCAACCGGCTATATAATAGCAAACTATTACAAAGATAAGAGTAGCGTCATTGAGATAGTGAATAAGGATTTGCCTTACTCGAGTGAGATGTTTAAAAAGGTGTAAGGATTGGAATACTTAGAGGTAAATGATCCGAAGATTATAGAAGAAGTTGATGGATTGGGAAAAAATAATAGCGTTGTTGAGCTTGATTTAGATAAAGCGATTGCAAACAGGATTGAAATTAATCAGTATAACTACGAGGAAGCGATCCAGAGCCTAGTTGGTGTAGAGGCAAAGGAGGAAAAGATAAAAGAGCTTGTAGAGAAAGGAACAACGGCACCACAAGAAGGTATAGAGGTAGAAAAGGCAGCAAATGAGATAAAGAATGTAATTGGATCAATCGGCAGGGAGTTCGAGAAAAGTATAAAGAGGGAAACAGAGAGGATAAAGGGCGAAAAGCTTGTGCTACCAACTTTATCTTTGCAGGACCAGATAAGTGAGCTAGAAAAAATAAGCGAAGGCTTAGACGAGCATGTGTTTAGCGATGAACAGATAAAGATAATAAAAGACGAGGTCTATGGATTAAGGGATAAGGTAAAGAGTGAAAGGATAAGCGCAGCAGATGAATTTCAGAAGTCTTTAATAGATTTGAGGAAACAAAAGATAAATGAGGTAATTAAAAAATTAAAGTAGCGGTTATATGTTCGGAAAGAAAAAGGCTAACATAACGGCGCAGCAGCCTATTGGGTTTACTAAGCAAAGGAGGTTCTTGTTCTTTAAAATAAGGTCAAAGCCCATATATCAGGCTCAGTCGCAAACACAGCAAACACAGCAGCAAGTAAAAATTTCAAAATTTCAAATGTACATTGCTGGCGTAGCTGCCAAGCATAAAGGGCTTGATCTTGCATTGAGAGAAGCAGGTATAAAAGAAAGCACTTATGAGTTTATCAAAAAAATGTTCATAAATTCAATAATTGTTAGTGCGATGCTAGTTGTAGCTATTTTCGTTTTGCTTACCCATTACTATATAAGCTATGCAACTAGTGCAATTTTATCTTTAGTACTTGGAATAGCAGTATTTGAAGTCTTTTTCAATAAGTTTGTAAACTATCCCATAGATAAAAGCAAGAATGAGGGCAAAGAGATAGAGAAGAGTATACTTTTTGCAGCTAGAGACCTAGTTATAGGAATGAGATCAGGCATGCCTCTGTTTAATGCCTTGACAACTGTAAGCACAGGTTATGGCGCGGCGAGCAGGGAGTTCGCAAAGATTGTAGAGCTGGTACAGCTTGGTATGCCAATAGAACAGGCAATCGATGAGGTAAGTAGTAAAAGCCAGTCAAAGACATTCAAGAACCTTATGCTGCAGGCATCTGTAAGTATTAAAGCTGGTGCAGATATAGTAGGAGCACTTCAAGGTGTAATCGATGAAGTTATGCAAGAAAGAACTATAGAGCTTAGAAGATACGGGCAGAGGCTTAATGCGCTTGCTATGTTTTACATGCTCTTTGGAGTTATATTCCCAAGTATGGGCATAGCTGTAGCAGCTATTCTAACAACATTCATAAGCTTATTTACTGTAGATGAATCAACACTAATATTTACACTTGTAGGAATATTCTTCCTGCAGCTTATATTCCTAAATATTATGAGGTCTTCAAGACCAACATTTGCAATGTGATTATATGATATCATTTGAGAAGCTTGTAGCAAGGAATGTTGTGGTATTTATTTCTAGGGAGCTTGACCTTGCGGGGCTTAAGATGACTGTAAACAAATTCCTAGAGATTGCAATAGTTGGCGGTTTCCTTATCCTTACCATATTATCCTACTCTCTCTTTTTCCTTAAGTTTAATGTGGGCATTGCGGCGCTTGGCGGCATTGGAGGTGCTGTGCTTTTTGAGGTAATGCTTTATATGCTCCTTGAGTTTAACATAGAGAAAAGAAAGACATTCGTTGAATCGATACTTCCAGACTATTTGCAGATAGTTGCAGCAAATGTAAGAAGCGGAATATCACTTGACAAGGCCATGGTCCTTGCGGCAAGGCCAGAGTTTAAATATTTCAGCGATGACGTTAAGCTTGTAACCAAGGCCTTATACGCTGGATCAACATTACAAAGCACTCTCTTTGCACTTGCAGAAAAATATAGGTCACTTCAATTAAAGCACACTGTAAGAATGCTTGTCGAAGCGATACAATACGGTGGCGGAATGACAGATTTGCTTAACCAAGTAGCAAAGGATATAAGAAATCAACAGATGATACAGAAAGAGGTATCAGGCCAACTATTTATGTATACTATCTTCATTGCCTTTGCAGCTATAGTAGGTGCACCCACTCTTTATGCTCTTACCACAAGGATGATGACAGTAACTGATACCGTCTGGGCAGGCATATTAGCACAAAACCCCGGTGGCTTGCCAACAGCAGGAGTATCTTTCTTAAGGCCTAGTCCACCTAAGATAACAATCAGCATGTACCAGAGCTTCGCACTCACCGCTGTTATACTAATAACAAGTTTTGGTTCATTTATAGTATCTGCAATTTCTACAGGCTCTGTAATAAGAGGGCTAAGATATTTGCCCATATTCGTATTAGTCGGGCTCGGCGTTTTCTATCTTGTTGGCGCAGTAATAGGAACAATGTTTTCAAGCATAAGTGGTGTTTAGCCAACAAGATTAAGGGCTTCCCTTTCATTTATTATACCTGCAACTGTAGACAAGCCATTATTAGGATAAGGACCATAGAAAGGAGTATAGTAAACGTTATAAGCTTTGCCATTATCGCCATTGCCGCTATAATCGTTTGCATTGCCATTTAGTGGCCACCACATCACCAAGTTTTGCTCATTTACAGGCAGGCCTTCTATTCCATTCTGATATATTTGCATTATTTGAGAAGGTCCAAGAGAAGTGTTATAAAATTGATAATTTGCCATTTGGCCAGTAAAAGATGCACCACCATCACCACAATTGGTACTATCAGAAGGGCCAAGCGGATAATACATTAAAGAAGAACCACCAGGTACACTTCTGCTTCCTGTACCGGAATTTTTATAAACACCATTTATATAACCACTATAACTTAGAGAAACACCATTATACGAAAGCGTCATAACTATGTTTGACCAGGAATTGAGTGGAATAGGACCAAGATTAACGCATCCCAAAGCCCAAACCCTAATCGTAACATGCCCATTTACAAGATCTATCCAAGTATCATGCCAGCCAGTATTTATTGCACTTTGACCTAACTCATCTACTATATCACCATTTGGAGAACTCGGATTTACCCATATAGATATTGTTGCTTGCTGAATAGCGTTATTCATAAACCCGAACCCGCTTGTTTGTTCTATGTAATTGTTCTGTCCATTGAACTGTGCCGTATAAAAACTAGGAGAGGTTTCAAGAGGCAACCTACTTATATATAGCGCAGAGTTGCAATTCTTGCCACTTATGCACGACAATGTGCCAGGAATAGGCAATGTATTAGGCGTAGGCACAATGTATATAGAATCTCTTGTATAGTTTATTAAATTATTAAATTTCACATTAGTTGCAACACCGTTGTTGCCGTTGCCGCTATAGTCGTTTGCATTGCCGTTAAGTGGCCACCAGCCAATAAGACCCGCATTTGGCAATGGCAAACCTTCAACGCCTTCTTGATAAAGCGCTTGAACCTGGCTCGGCGAAAGTGAAGTGTTATAAATTTGCACATTTGAAAGTTGCCCTACAAAATAATAGGCGTAATCGCCAAGACCTATAGCACTTACGCTCTGTATGTTTTGCCCTACAGAACCACTCGCAACAAGGCTCCCATTTAGGTAGAAGTTCCATATGGTATTAGATCCGGAATCTTGTGCGGTAAATGCTACAAAATACCATCTGTTGAACCCTATTGTTGTGCTGATCACTTGGTCATTATGCGAACCTGGATCAAAGTATATTTGATTTGCAGAATTAAAGCCTATGCGCCAATACGCCTCTGGATTGCTGTCTATAGGGAATTGATAGTTATTTTGAAATGATGTCGAAATAAACCATCCAGCTATAGTCAATGCATTTGGCGCTGAATAGCCTTTGCTTGTTAGTATGTAAGATGAACCAGAAGCTCCGTTGAACTGCGCTGCGTAGCGGTTTGAACCTGAAAAGGTGAATATGCCATTAGGCGAACTTCTCAGAAAGTTTGCATTTGCTCTATCAATATATGATGGCAAAAATGGTGATGCAAAATATGAACCATTTTGTATAGCGTTTCTGAGAGCTTCTATATTTAGCAAGTCCATTCCGGGCCCGTAGAGAAGAACCTTTGTTCCATTTGGAATGTAATTGAGTATATTTGTAGAACTAGAATACTGAAGCCAAGGAATGTTTGGTGGTGAGCTTATACTATTTATAGAATATGTAACTAAGCCGCCAAACTTATTTGCGATTGTGCAGGTTGCGTTTGTAATTAAGTTTGCGTTAGGAGTAGCCAATATAATTGATTTATTAAGTGGCGCTGTATTTGCCCAAGATGGGACATTGCTCGATAGGCTTGTACATGTAACACCACTGGGTACATGCAATACAATACCATATATGAAAGCATTGCTGCTAGAATTGCCATATGTTGCATAAGCACCCCCTACAACACTTGTGAGATTATTTATTGAAGAAAACCTTATTGGTCTTTGCACACCCTGTTGAGCATAGAAAAGATCATAGGTTCCATTGAGAGGTATAGAAGCAGATACTGGAATAGAGTAGTTTTGTGTCCCAGAAAGGGTTGCTATTGAAACATTCTCTACATATGAAACAGACAGATTATATGGGCTTGTTTGATATATTATTGGCTTGGACTTGCTTATCCTTACAGCTAGTGGAGAAGGCCTGATATTGTTGATTATAGAAGCATCATATGCCACAAAAGTTGCATTACCCATCCACATTGCCAATGCATTTGCAGCTAATGAGTTTGGCGCTACATTCGGAAGCGTTCCGTTAACAATAAGGTAAGAAAGGTATTGGCTTAAATTGCTAACAAAATTTCCTTTCCTCATACTTGCATTATATTCATAGCTAGTTAGAGCAGATAAAGCTCTTGAAAGTGAAGCAGCTGCAAAGGCTTGCGAGGAAGAAATAAGCGAAGATGCATAATTTACAGATGATGAGGCAAGCAATGAGCTCTGCTGTATTTTGTTATAGCTTATATTTAGCAGAGTAAAAATAAGCAGTTCGGCGATCATGAGGGTAAAAAGCACTACTACCAATACTGTCATCAAGAATCCTTTCCTGCTTCTTTTTTTATTCATCACTGCCATGAAATAACACTAACATTATATATATAAGATGAATTTAAGAACCAATTATAAATCTGCATAGGCACACTTATCTTGCTAGCCACATGTGCATTGTAGAATTTTGGCGGAAGCGGAGCGCTTCTAAGAAGCGATTGGCATGAGGCTCCGATGTAGCCAGTATTGTTTAGCGCATAAACATCATCTGCGCAGCCATCAGGATACCATGCAATTAAGCCATTTAGTATAGGAGAGCCGCTAGGACCACTTAAATACAATAAGCCAACCTGCTTGGGGCTTAGAACAGTATTATAGATCTGCACGTTTGAAATAAGCCCATTAAATGTAGAACTACCAAAAGGAAGATAGCCTATATAGAATGGGCTAACTCCATGTGCTACTGGAGCAGCCTCCTTCTTTGAACCAATCAACGTTCCGTTAACATAAAGGTAGAGTGTATTTGAGGGCTGACTATATTCTGCAACAATATGATACCATCTATTTAAGTTAATTGTAGTGCCAACTCTAGAGTTTTGGGCACTAACATTATTGGTAAAAATGAGAACCTGACTTGAAGAAATGTTTGAGGATTGATAAATATAAGGAAAGCCATTCCCTAAACTATTCTGGCCCATTATACCGTTGTTTGGAAACCAAGAATATGGATAAATCCAGAAAGACCATGAGTAAGAAGGAGTATCTAGGCTTGGGTTTTGTATATATGTATAGGTATTGCCATAATATGTTGCACTTAATGCACCGCTTGTGTTCATGCCTTTTCCAGAAACCGTGATAGTATAGTTGTACATTGGATAAACAGAGCTTGCAAGCTCTTCCGCGCAACCCGTTTGGCGATTTACATATAGAGAGGCAATAGTATAAAGAATAGAATGGTTTGGATTTATATTTTGTATGTTGCAAGAGCCAAATGCAATAACCTTGTTGCCGGTTATTGCAAAGAGTTTGCCATACGCTATAGCAAGATAAGGTGAGAAGGTAAGTGGGGAAGGAAGCTGATAATACCAGATTATGCTCCCGTTCTTTAAGCTTTGAGCTGTTAGATTGCCAGCCCAAACAGCATATACCATGCCACCTCCAACAACAGGCGAGGCATTTATCGGAGCAGGACCATAAGAGATTGGCTCGCTCCAAAGCTGCATACCGCTTGGAGTTGTTGCTAAAATTGATTTTGTGCCCTGATAAATAACAATATTGTTATATATATCAACACCCGCTACCTGTGAACCAGCTGATGTGCTGAAAAGCGGCGTACCATTTATATAACTTGCGTCTGCATTGCTTGAAGAACCATAATAAAATATATCACCCAAAGAAGCGATTGGACTTACGCTCGCTGAAGCCTTTAGATAGAGAAGTGTTGCTGCACTGCCTGAGAATACAATTGCACCTATATAGTTTGATGATGTCTTAAACGCCAATGAGCCGGATGTATAGCTAAAAGAGGTTGGTGATTGGCCAACGTTTACAGACCATGCGGTAGAGCCGTTGCTTAGATATAAGGCATAGGCGTAAAAGTTGCTAGCACCAAAAACAAGCTTATTATCATAAGTAATAAAAGGCGATGTTATTTGAATCTGTGAGCCAGCTATTGCAACTATATTTGCACTCCATATTAAGTTTCCATTCACTGCGTTAACTGCTGTTATATTTGTTGCATTAGCATATATTAGCATGTTATAATAAATTACTGGTGTTGATTGAATGTTTGTTTGCACGTTCTTAGACCATGCTTTAAGCCCTGTTGTTGCGTTTACAGCAAATAGGGAAGAGCCTGAGCCGAAATAAATATTGCCATAGCTCGCGACAATGCCTGTCTGTATGTTGCTTGGAGCTGTAAAGATAAATGATACAAAAGGATAAGCAGGTCCAAAATTTGCACCGGCATTGTTTGCATTGTTGGAATGCAGCATTGGCCAAGAGGCTGCTTGGGTATTTGATAGTGCAAGCATTTGATTTGCGAGCCTATTACTTTGTGCAAGATAAGCCAGATTTGTGCTTTCCAACTGGCTTAATATAGAAGTAGCCTCGCCATATCTGAATGAATAAGAGACCTGTGGTGTGTAGAAAAAGTAAAGCATGATAGAGATACTAGCTACTGCTATTATCAAGGCAAAGAGCGCATCAAGTGTAAATACAACACCCTTCATTACTCAACACCAAATGATGTGTTGGTCCAAACCATAACTTGCATCGTTGCGGGGACGCCGTTTATTATTATAGGCTTATTTACGACATAAATACTCATAGCGTGTGCTGCATATGGACTTAGTCCAATTCCAAAATTTATTTTCTGATAATTTATCACAATATAGTAATCATAGCCAACACCAACCACTTGTTTTGTTGCTTGATAATTTAAATTTGCCATACTCTGCAATGTAGCGATCTTCTCGAGCGAAACTTCGCCGTTGCTTCCTAGTAGACCAATAGATATATTTGACCAAGTGCTTGGATTGCTAGGGTTTACAATTGAACTCCATGAACTTGGTGATCCTGGCGTTAGCAATCTATTGGCAAGGGCTTGAGCTTGCATTTGCATAGAGCCAACACCATAACCATATGAAAGTGCGAATTGATTGCTTATGCTATACCATACAAATGCAAGTATGGTTATTGCAAATCCAAATATCACCATTGCAAATATAACGTCAAACGACCAAAACTGTAGCCTCATGGCGAAACACCCATACTAACTTCTGTACTTGCATATGCTGGATACATGTTATTATACAGTTCATTTATCTGCTGTGGCGTAAGAGCTTTGCTATAAATTTGAAGGTTCGCTATAGAGCCATTTAAGCCTTGGAAAGGTTGGCCAGCAAGATAGCCAACATTAAAACCTATTCCAAGATAGTGCGAGGCTGTGTTATTTTCTTCCTGCGAACTAAGAGTTTGATTCTTTGTATCAACATAAAATGTAGCAGTTCCTGTGTTTATGCCACCATTTTTAAGAGTAAATGCAACAAAGGTCCATTTTCTTAGTGGTACAACCAAGTTTGAAGTCGTCCCAACCCAATTATTTGTTGTTTTGGCGTTCCATACGCCAGCATATAAATTACCATTGGTATTTACTCCAAAAATCAATGTGTTTGCAGGGCTTCCTTCACTATAAATTAATGGAGAGCCTGCATATGAATTCATATACACCATAGCAGCAATCGTAAAATTAGGCTGAAGGTTAAGTGGTGCATATGATGCGTTGTATATATAGCTATTTCCATTGAAGTTAATTCCATAGCCTCCGAAAGAATAAAGATAAGATGGCTTTACTATCTGTTGCTGTGTATATATAACGTTTGCCGGCACGCCGTTGTTGCCGTTGCCACTATAGTCGTTTGCATTGCCATCAAGTGGATACCATGCAACTAAGCCCGCATTCTGCAATGGCAAGCCTGCTATGCCTTCTTGATAAAGCTGCTGGATTTGACTTGATGAAAGAGGAGTATTATATATTTGCACATTTGCTAATGTTCCATTGAAGTATGAGCTCCACGCCTGCTCATATCCTATTATCCACGGATACTGCGACGTATACACAGAAGGCAAAGTTCCTGAAGTGCATGAAGGTCCAGGACCGTAGGTACCGGAATTTAAATAGTAAGCAACCTTTTTACCATTCACATATAATGAGAAACCATATGACGAATTATATTCGCCCACTACAAAATACCATTTATTATACTTATAAACTTGATAACTTGATGCAAAGTCTCCTACACCGTTTGTGTCGTAGCCAAAGAAGAAACCAAACCCGTTAGAGGTAATAGGTGATGTGCCCAATGTGAGAGAATTGCCACTTCCGGGCCCTCGATCATTCAGCACCACATTTGAATGACCACCACCACACCAACTTATACTACTACCTGAAACATTAACCCAAGCAGCTTCAGTCCACCCAGTCTGCGTTACATTCATTTTGATAGTGGTATTTATATTACTGCTTTGCCCGTTGAACTGCGCTGCAACTATGTTTGAATAATTTCCGCTCTGCGTGACTAAATTATTTTTAAGAAAATTAAGATTACCATATAATGCTCCGTTGTTACCGTTACCACTATAGTCGTTTGCATTGCCATCAAGTGGATACCATGCGACAAGGTTAGCGCCGCTTATTGGCAAGCCTGCTATGCCTTCTTGATAAAGTTGATCTACCTGATTAATATTAAGTGAACTTGAATAAAGCTGCACATTGGCAATAGAGCCGTTAAAATATGCTATGTTGTTATTCCACGTACCAGCACCTATGCTCCAGTTTGAAGGTGTGCATGTTTGTGGTGTTAGAGAGACTGTTGCAATCATTACACCGTCTAGAAAGAGGGTTTGCTGCGATGTTGTTTGATTTATAACTACAAAATGCCATTTGTTATCTGCGACAAAGTAATTTGTTGAAAATGCAAGTGAACCGGTAGAAGAAGAATCACCACCAGCAAGATAACCCTGAGGCGTTACATAAATTACTGGCGAATAGCAGCTGGCTATGCTTGGCGGCAGTTTGTTGCCATTCCATAATACAACGCCACCACTTGCAGTTTTAAACCAAGCTGCAACAGTCAATATAGAATTAGCACTAGGCGATGCTTGAGGCAGATTAATATAAGAGGAATTTGTGTTGAATGTTGCATAGTAGCTAGGCATATCCCAGAAGGAATTTTTCATGAAGCCATTTATGTTTGAGTTTGAGCTATATGCGATGCCACCAACCCCAAGGTTTAGAGGCCACCATGCAATAATGCTATTTGCTACAGTATAATTGCCGTTGTATGCTGTAGCCTTTACAAACGCTTCTCCAGGCACGTTGTTAAAATTAAGAAAAGATGTAGCAACACCATTTTGGTTTGTGAAGTTTGATTGAGGAACCATAGGACCATATGAAGATGCAAAGCTTACCAGTGTGTTTGAAAGAGGTTTGCCGTTTCCATTAAGCACTTTTGCAAAGAACTGAGATACACTAGTAAACAAAATTGGACCGTGTATTACACCGTTGTTGCCATTGCCACTATAGTCGTTTGCATTGCCATCGAGTGGGTACCATGCAACAAGGCCTGCATTTTGCAACGGCAAACCTGCTATACCTTCTTGATAAAGCTGCTGTATTTGACTTGATGAAAGAGTAGTATTATAGATTTGAATGTTTGCAGCGCTACCATTTAGAAACTGTCCATCAGAATTTCCGTAACCAATCTGCCACCCTACTGTTTGGCTACTTATACTTAGTGGCCCCGAGTAAACTTGTACACCGTTAACATATACCACTTCATTTCCATTATATACCTCTGCCAAAAGAAAATACCATTTGTTTTTATTTAGTGCATAAGAAGATTGGTAATTAGTAGCAGTGCCCCAGTTATAGAAGCAAATATCTAATGAAGAGCCGCATACCCCAATGCCATAGGCATTTTGCTTTGCCATAAGCCAATCCCAATATCCAGAAGTAGGCCCTTTATAATTTACCCAACCCCCGAACGTTACTGTAGATAACTGTAAATTTGGGGAGTTTGGTATTTGTATGTAGCTGCTCTGACCGTTAAACTGTGCTACATAAACGTTCTGGCTTGAAAGTGCTATGTGCTCTGCTTGATTGCTCTGCGTAGCACATTGATAATCTATGCAAACCTTGCCGAATGAGTTCTGCAAATATATCGTGCCGTTTGCAATTGGTATTAGATACTGGTTTGAAGTGCCACTTACCAAATAGCTTGGATTTGAAACGACGTTTTTTGCCATGCTGTATGCTATGGCTTTGATAATCTGCTTTCCCACCTTAGCTTGTAATATTACCATTCCATTCTTTGTTATCGTTACATTGTATGGTATTAATCCTATGAGATTTGTCACCGCTAAACTGCCAGTGTAGCCGTTACCAGCTTGCAAAGCAGAATCCATTGCACTCGCTATGCTCTGCGCCTGTAGCTGAAGTTGCGCAAATGTCTGATCGCTTAGCCCAAGGCTTCTCTCGCTAGATATTAATGCAAACATGAAGATAAAGACAAGTAGCACAAAAGAGAATACAATAAGAAATTCGAGCGAAAGCTGAAGCTTCATTCAAACACTCAACATAATCATGTTAATGGTGTTATATAAACGCAAGGCATATTAGGCGATGTTGGGCATGAGCCCAAAGCTGTTATATTTATAAGGTATGTACCTGTAGCACTTATACCACCAAGATTGCCGCTCACATTTACAGGCGTATACGCGGTTACAGAACTATAACCTGTAGATGACCTTACCATGAATATAATCAGATGACCTGGTGCACCGCTCTGTGAGCCAACATAAATATATTGAACTCCTGGTGGCACCTGGATCTGTATAACTTGTTTTGCTGGCGGGCCTTCACTCCCAACAAATGATGCAACACTTGCAATTTTAGAAGCGGCTTGCTGCGACTCTATAGCTGAGAGCGATGAGCTTGAGCTTGCTATCTGCATAAAAGCTATTACAACTATTGGGAGCAAAACTGCTAAGCCAAACGAAAGGGTTATTAAAAGCTCAAAGCTTGATTGCGCTTTCATGTGACCACTACATTATCTTTGAACTTGGTAACAACAAGCTCCTTCTTCTCCTTTACTTCATTGTAGAGTTTTTCAACCAGATCTTTTAATACGCTGCTTAATGAATAACCTGTGGAAATTGCTGCTACAGAGCCGCCTTTCTTTAATACAACTTTGCTACGAATCTCATAATTTCTTAGCTTCGATCTTTTTACATTCACCGTTACATAATCTACTTTTATCTTGCTAAACCTGTTTATCTTATTTACCATATCATTAAGCTCTGCCTTTATCTCTTCCTCATACTCTTTTGTATAATCATCCAAACCAGAGATTATTATCTTGTTTTCTTCTTCAGTTGTAGTAGACACTATAAGCCCAAAAACATCTCTTACGGTTATAATACCTACAGGCTTATCAGATTTGGTAACAACAAGTGATGATATGTTTCGCTCAACAAACTCCCTTATCGCTTCTTCTAGTGGGCTATCTTGCTCTATTGCAAGTACACCCTTCTGGCATACGCTACTTACTGGGGTATTACTTAATGTATAGAAATAGTCTCTCCTCTGCGGGGATCTCTCTGTAGCTTTTGCAAAAATTTCCACTATATCTTTAAATGATATGATACCATATAGAGAACCATTCTTCATCACAACAAGCCTGTTTACCTTGTTTTTCTCCATCGCCGTCTTAGCCTGCGCTATGTTTGCATCAGCATCTATGCCTATAACTGGTGAGGTCATCGCATTCTCAACCCTATATTTTGAGAGAAGGTGCAGCGAGAGGATTGCCTTAAGTATCTCATTCCTTTTAACTATACCTATAATCTTATTTCCCTCTGTGTAAGGAAGTGCCTTCACCCCTTCATAGTAAAAGTAGAGTATAGCCTTTTCTATTGTTGTGGACCTGTCAAGAAGAGGCACTTTCTTCGCAAACTTACCTATCGACTGCCTTTTATGGAGCTTGAGTGCACCCTTCCTTACAATGGTTCTATCATCCACTATACCATAATAATCATTATTTTTATTAACGATCACAGCTGTGTACTCTTTGATCTTACTTATTGCCTGTGTTATAGGGTCCTTGTAATCATAAGTTACAGTTTGAGAAACAAACTCGCTTGGTATGGGCTCTATAGCTCTCATCCAAATCACATCTATATTTAAAAATTGAAAGGTTAAATACCTTCCTTACACATATTAAATAATAAAAAGCTATTTAAAGAAAAGTAAAATTTCTTTGCCAGGATGGCAGATCGGCTATGCGGCCGCCTGCAGAGCGGCAAAGGAGGGTTCGACTCCCTCTCCTGGCTTGGTCACAAGAGGTTCAACACCTTTCACAATCAGATTTATAAATTGGCTAAGGGCAAAGGCATATTACAAATATGCCTAGCTATCCTAGCTATTAAACAATGAATTAGAGCATGTGGACTGCAGAACATTGCTTGGTATGTTTTTAAAAGCATGTTATAACGAAATCCGATTTCTGAAACGATATTTATAAATAATTATAAGTAAAAAAAGATAAAATAGGGAGAGAATGACCCTCATCTTGGCGATAAAAGCAGACAATGGAGTAGTTTTAGCTGGAGACCAGCGATTTATCTACTATGCTGGAGGTGAACCAGCATTTGCATCCAAAGGTATAAAGATAATGAAAATAGGAAAAAACACAATTATAGGTTTTTCAGGAGTGTTTCAAAATGAGGGCGAACTTTATAATTTGCTAAAGAAGCATTCTGAAGATTTGGACAACGATATACCTAGTGCATTGAATAGCCTAGAAAGTGAAATAAGAAAAATTACCATTCGATCTGAGTTCCTGCTAGTAGGCAAGGTAAATGGTGATCTCGGAGTTGTTAGATTAACTGTAATTAAGAGTGATGAAGTATTTGAAAAAGATATTACAGGACAACAGGTAGTAGTAGTTGGAGACGTTGGTTCTGCGTTTGGCCTTATAAATTTTATAACACATGGGTATATAGAATATTCGAAAGAGGCAAGAAAAAGCTTCACTGTAGATGATGCCGAACCCCTTGCTTATATAACTATAATGGCGATAGAAAGATCTGGCGCGCTGGAGATAGGTGATGGAGTAAGTATTTTGCCCCTGGTAAAAGATGGTGAAAACATTAATATTGAGGAACCATCTACCTGGGAGCACGACCTATTAGAAACAGGATATAAACATTATGATAAGAAAAGGTTATATCCGCTAATTGAGACAATAGAAATTATAAAGACTCTAAAAGGGTCATATAGGAAGGAAGAAGAGAAGGTTAAATCACTGAGTTAAATAATCCTTTACACAATTCAAGGTATTTGAATCAAAAGCATAGAGAGCTCGTTAAATCTCTTTACTACTCTTTTTGGTATATAATATTTTGCGTTTTCTTCAGTTAGATTTATATATATAGGATTGCAATTTAGTTTGTCCTGTGAAGAATAGAGTAACTGCTGAAAGGTGATGAAGCCTATATCGACTGAGGACGAGGGTATGGAAAAAATCTATATTGCAGTATTTGTTCTCTCTATTGTAATAATGCTTGCAAACCCATTCTTCGCTACACCAAGCAGCATACTTGATACAGATCCATCAACCTATATAATAGTGCCTATTGTTATGCTGCCTTTGCTTTCAATTTTTACTTTTAAAAGTAAGATTAAGCCAAAAGCGAAGAGGCTAGACCTGTTGGTTGGGTTTATTCTATTTATCTTATTCCTATTCATCATTACATATTTGCGCTATACCTTCTCATTTTTATTTATGAGCTATAGGCTAGACATGCTCATCCTTCCTCTTGCTATAGCAAGCATAGCAATAACCATTTTTGGATTTAAGGAGATAAACAAATTTAAGGCTCTAATGATATTCGCGCTTTTCGCATCCCCAATAATTTTAACACCCATATTCTTTGTCAATCAAAATTTTGCTGAGGTGAATGCATATATAGTGTATGTTGTAATGCATGCCTTTGACAAAAGCGTTGCGTTTACGCCACCAATAAGCATAAGTGGTAATGGTTATGCTATTGGGATAGGAGAGAGCTGTGCAGGCATAGGGGCACTTATAGGAATTATTATGTTTCTTATACCAATTGCATATTTGCTAAATGGCAAATTACGTGCTAAAATATTATGGGTCTTATCTGGCTTTATCCTACTTCTTATCCTCAATTTTATAAGAATGGTGACTATTGGGTTTACATGGTTATGGCTAGGGCCAAGTCAAAGCACATCTTTTGCACATAGCTTTGCTGGCGTGCTTATATTCTACATAACAATTATAGTCATAATTTTAGCCACGCCGCTCTTCAAGCTAAAGGTTCCGAAGGTTACAAAGCCATCTGGAAAAAGAATAGCTAGAAGAAAGGCCAGACATGCCTTATCGCCATTAATACTTCCAATAGTATATGCACTTTTGTACTTCTTATTAACAACAAATTATGCAAATTCAATATATGTCTCACCAGCACTAATGCATGCAAATGCTGCATTGAATGGAAGTGCTTTTGAAAATTTTATATCAAGTAATGTAAATACAACAGGCTTTACTACTGTTTCATACTTATTTTCAAATACATCTGATATACTGCTATTTGTTAACCAAACCTTCAATAAGACAAACCCCATAGCGATGCTTATAACAGCACCAAATATAAAAGCAGAGAAAGAGCTGCTTGCGAATATGAGCATATTAGGAAACGCTACTTTTATGAATAAAAATGGTATAAACATTTACTTATACAAGGTCTATTCGAACAAAACAATATATTATATGGGTTTTGAAGAATTACCATATGTATTTGATGATGAATATTACGTAGAAAGTGAATACTTTATAATGCCAGAAGTAGCTGGATCTCTTAACCTAAAATGTGGCTATTCAAAGTTTACTTACCTATTCAATATTCTTAATCCAAACTTCTATAATGCAACAAAAATGAATGAGTTAGAAAGCGCATATTGTATAAACGAGAAAATATTCAGGTAGTTTTATGAAGCTTGAGTTTTCAGCAGGAGCGATTATATATAAAATAAAAAGTGGTAATGTAAAATTTCTCTTTTTGATCTCTTCAAAAGGAGACTTAGACATACCAAAAGGACATATAGAAAAAGGTGAGGATAGCTACAGCGCTGCAAAACGTGAGATAAAAGAAGAGTCTGGGCTAGATGTAAACTTTATTCCTTATTTTAAGTATGTGAACAAATACTTCTTCTACGAAAACAAAGAAAAAATCCTTAAAACAGTTACAATATTTATAGCAAAAGTGAGTGGAAATAGTAAGGTAAAAATTTCATGGGAACATAAAGGCTATAAATGGCTTACATTTGAAGATGCAATTAAAGAGGTTAACTACAAAGATATGAAAGTTCTTCTCTCCGTAGTAAATGATTATATACAACGCTATGAAGCAATAGAACAATTGAATAAAGAGTATAGAAAACTCAGCGATTTGAAGGGCTGGAACCTAAGCAAAAGGTTTGTGCCTGGAGAAGGACCGCTTAACGCAAAGATTATGCTAATAGGGCAAGCACCAGGCGACGAAGAGGATAAGCAACAAAGGCCTTTTGTGGGAAGAAGTGGAAAGCTGCTTGATGAAATGCTAAAGAAAAGCAGGATCAAAAGAAGCGAGGTTTATATAACAAGTGCTGTGCAGTTCTTTCCACCAGCTAATAGAGTTCCAACAGCTAAGGAGATAGAGCTTTGTAAGCCTTTTCTTGAAAAGCAAATCAATATTATAAAGCCAAAATTTATTATACTGCTTGGAAGCGTAGCTTCAAAAGCAACCTTGGGTATTGAGAACATTGATGAAAACCATGGAAAAAGAGTGAAAAAAGAAGGTATTACTTACTTTATAACATATCACCCAGCAGCGGCACTTAGATTTCCAGAAATAAAAAATAGAATGTATGAGGATTTTGAAAAATTTAAAAAGATGATAAGCGCGTAGTTGATAAAATTATAAAAATCTAAAGAAATAATATAAAAATAAGCTTGTGAATAATTCAAGCAGGGCTCGTAGCTTAGCCTGGTTGGAGCGCCCGACTGATAAAAGCTTGGCAATCGGGAGGTCCGGAGTTCAAATCTCCGCGGGCCCACATTTAACTCTGCTCGCAAGAAGCCCTCTTTCGTAAGAAGAAGCCGCATCTGTAAGGACAGGGTAGTTCACACATCAACCAAAACATGTATGCGCCACTTCTTTGCTTTTTCTACCTTAAGCTCATGTGGAGTTATTGCCTTAACCTCCAAAAGAGAATAATCTTTATCTGTATTCTTGAAGAAAAGCTTGCCTGAAAGTTTAAGCTTAGCTTCGTCTATATTTATTATTTTAAAATCGAATGCCTTTAGGCCTTTTTCATCGACTTTAGAAAGTATATCCTGCAGCGTATACCACACTAAGTCTTCTTTTGTTCTTGCAGATTCTTTTATATTTATACTTCCCACTTTGCTATTTTCCCTGCTTATTCTTTTTATATCTAACATTACATTGAGCAGAGCACGCACTGCGTTTTCAAAAGCTTCTTTAAATGTATTACCATATGAGACAAACCTTATATCTGCGGTATGTGGAAGGTATCTAAACCTTATTTTTGACACTTAATCATCTCATATTTATGCTAAAGCTTCCAGAGGGTATATGCTGAAGTATATAGTCAATATCATCAAACTCTAGAAGCTTTGAAAGCTTTTTAGCTGTGTCTGATTTCTTTGTATTTCCTGGTCTGAGCTCAACAGCTTTTTCTGGTTTTATCTTATCATAGGTTAGGCTAGGTACTATTTCAAACCTTTTCGAATCATCTTTAGTCTCTGTAAACGCATAAAGTATGAGGGGCATAGCCTTAAACCATTCCCTCTCGCCACTCATCGCAAAGCTTCCTGTAGCCAAGTAGCCTTTATTTGTTGATTTGCTAACCTGCTCTCTCTTCAATGAATAAACATCAGCATAAGCTATACCAGAACTCCATGCCCTTGAGAATGATGCGGCAAATTGTGCCACCTCCTCTTTTATATCTCTGCTTGCCTCTACGCCATTCTTTAGCACAACTACAGATGCACCAAATATATCGGCATGGAAGAAGAGGTCTTTTTCGTCGAAGTACTTTGAATTTATTAGCTCGTTTTGCATAGCATCCCTTCCGCCTATCGCTAGCATCTTGTTGCTTGTAAAGAACCAGTAAAACTTCTCAAACCATTCCTTCTTGCTTATCTTTGATATCTTCCTTACTTTTCTTTCTTCTCCTTCGCTCTTTAGCTTGTTTTCAAGCTCTTTTATAGCTTGCTCTGCTCCAGCCTTTTTCTTCCTCGCTTGCTTTGACGCTTCGAAGTAATCACTTGCATTCTCCTGTGCGCTCTTTGTAAAATCAAGCTCGAACTCTTCATGCATAGACTCAAAGCCTTAGACTATTAAACTAACAATAAGTGAGATAATATAGCCCAGTATTCCTATAGCTAGGGTGCCATATAAAACTATCTTAACTGTTTTTTTGAAATCGCTCATGCTAGGTTTGTAGCTTATGCTCATTACATGCTTTGAATTTTCATAAAAGTGCTTAAGCCTACTCAGCATCGATCGCTTGCTAACCTGATATTCCATAAAATCTATTATTATTGTCCTGTATTTATTTTTATACCTTACTTAACCCTTTTTTCCTCTCTGCTATCAAAGATCTCATCTAAGTCAATCTCCTCTTCCTGCTCAGCGATCCTCCTCTTTATTCCCACTTCAGAATAATCTGCAAACTCCACGCCGCCTAGAACAACCATTACCTTTATCGCACTCTTTTGCATTGTTGGCTCTATCCTCGCGCCCCACTTTAGCATTGCTTCATCACTTATCCTACTAGCAACCTCTTGGAAGATTGTCTCTGCTTCTCTAAGGGTAAGATCTTCTCCACCTATAATATTTACAAGGGCCCTCTTTGCTGTAGAAAGATCTACATCGAGCAACGGGCTTCTCAGAGTATTCTCTATTGCTATTATTGCTCGGTCCTTCGATTGAGCTGCAGAGGCTTCACCAACACCTATAACAGCATAGCCTGAATCCTTAAGAACGCTTCTCAGATCAGCAAAATCAAGGTTTACCATTCCGGGCTTTGTAACCATCTCTACAATTCCTTTTGTAGCATTAGCAAGAATTTCATCGCTTACCCTAAAAGCCATATTTAATGGTAGATCAGGAGCGACTGTAAGAAGCTTATCATTGGGTATTACTATTGTTGTATCTGTAACCTTTTTAAGTTTTGAAAGACCTTCTAGTGCGTTTCTCATCCTGAGCCTGCCCTCACTAGAAAAAGGCAAAGTTACTATTGCGACGCTGAGTGCACCTATTTCTTTCACCTCGTGAGCAATCACAGGAGCGGCACCAGTGCCTGTTCCTCCACCAAGACCACAAGTAATAAAAACAAGCTGGCCATCGCTCAAAACACGCCTTATCTCATCCTTACTTTCTTGCGCTGCCTCTTCGCCAAGCTTTGGATCACTTCCCGCACCGAGCCCTTTTGTTGTCTTCTTTCCAAGCAAAATCTTTCTTGTTGCCTTGGTTCTTGCAAGGTGGGGTGCATCTGTATTAGCAGCAACAAGGGTTGCACCCTCTATATTTAGTTCGGCCATCCTTGTTATGGTATTAGAACCGCTACCTCCTGCACCAACAACGTATATCTTTGGCCTAGCCGATTCAATAAATTTAAGAAGCTCCTCATCATCAGGGGAAAGATTGGTAAGATCCATACCAGTCGCCCTATAATATTACTTATACAAAAAGAGATATAAAGCTAATTCCTAACCATCAATAGTATCTTACGTTTCTCTGGCTTTGTAAATATAAAACATAATTAAGAGCTGTAGTTATCTTTTTTGTTTTCTTTTTACTTTTCTTCTATTCTTAAACCTTGATTAATCCCATTTATCTCACTACCATTCGCATCGTATTAAAAATGAAATCATGAGCTTTTGCTATGCGTTCTGTGAAAGAATGATATTTATTATTTTATTCAACAATCTTATAAGTGATTTTTATGAAAAAGAAAGATTTGCTAAGAGAAAGCGTAAAGGATGTTAGACTTAAAAAAGATATGAAAGTTAAGGAGCTTATAGATAGCATGGATCATATAGGAGGCTTCTCAGCACAGCATATGATAAAGGGTATAAGAATATTAAAAGATATGATAAATGACAAGGATTCTTTTAATTTCCTTTCATTTCCTGCAGATATAATCGCTACTGGTTTAAGGGGCATGATCGCTGATGCTGTTAAGTACTTTGATGCTATAGTGACTACCGGAGGCACTCTTGACCACGACCTTGCAAAGGCTTATGGTGGCAAATACAGCCTAGGCAGCTTTGATGTAGACGATGCCTGGCTCCATAAGCTAAATATATACAGGCTTGGAAATATATTCATAGAAAGGAACCAGTATGGGCTTGCTATTGAGAACTACTTTACAGAGATAATGAATGATATCTACAATTCAAAGGATTATAAGGAAGAATATAGTGCTAGCGAGCTTATTTATGAATTTGGCAAGAGGATAAAAGATGAGCACTCCATAATAAGGCAGGCATATCTCAACAATGTAAAGATTTATTGCCCTGGTATATTAGATGGTGCATTTGGTACGCAGCTAACACTCTTTGCACAGGACCACAAGTTCAAGCTTAATCTAATAAAAGATGAACTAGAGCTAAGTAATATATCATTCGACAATAAGACAACAGGAGCGCTTATGATAGGCGGCGGTATAAGCAAACACCACGTAATATGGTGGAATCAGTTTAAGGGCGGGCTTGATTATGCTGTCTATATAACAACAGCAACACAATATGATGGCAGTCTTTCTGGTGCAAGGCTCACAGAAGCAGTTTCTTGGGGCAAAGTGAAGGAAAGTGCAAAGTATGTAACTATAGATGGTGATGCAACAATAATACTACCTGTTATGTTTTCTTACCTTAATCTCTTTTAGTCCAAAAACAAAAACCCAAGAACCTTAAAACAAAAACCTTAAAATTAGGTTTAATTTTTATTTTTATCTTATATTTAAATAATTTATTTGATAAAAAGTTTTAGTGGTTAAGTGGATGAAAGACCAAATATAATTTTTATAGTTCTTGATACACTCCGCGCAGATATGCTAAGCATATATGGTGGCAACGTTAGGCTAAGCAATATAGAGAGGTGGGCTAGAGAAGGAGTATTTTATGAGCATGCTGTTGCTCCTGGTACATATACAGTGCCAACCCATGTATCGCTCTTTCTAAACAAGAGAGTAAGAGAGATAAAAACGCTTACAAAAGATCCGTTAAAGTATAGTGATGAAAACACAGATCCATTTCTAAAAAGGTCTGTTTACATAAAGGAAAATGAGCTTACGCTTGCAAAACATCTTTCAATCTTAGGCTATAGCACTGCGCTCTTCTCAAACAACCCGTTCCTCTCAAGAAGCACCGGGCTTGGTACAGGCTTTGAGCACGTAGAAAACCTTTGGTTTAGAGATAAGATAGATAAAAATAGACCCTCTGTGAAATTTGCATTGAAAATAGTAGAAAATAAAATGGCAAAGAGAGGATTTGTTAACCTTGCATATTTGATTTCTAAGCTCATACCAAAAGAGAAGATTGACGATATATATCTTAGCCTAAGGGTAAAGCTTAACAAGTATTTTGCAAAGGAGTATGGTTTCTACGAACTTGATAAAGGAATAAGCAAGACAATAAAGTGTGTAGAAAACTACACCGAAAAAAGTGATAATAGACCGAAGTTCATCTTTGTAAATCTCATGGAAGCGCATGAAGGCTATCCAATAAACCTTATAGTAAATGATTACGTAGAGCAGGATAAGTGGCTTTACCTTAGCAATATAATAGACCACAGCGATGGTTCTATAGAAATCATAAAGAAGGCTTATGAAGAAAGATTAAAATACATGGATTCTAAGCTAGGCAAATTTGTTGATATGTTCAAAAAGAAGGGCTTGCTAGAGAATGCTGTTATTGTATTTGCAAGCGATCATGGACAGGCATTTATGGAACATGGAATCATGTACCACAATATGTTCCCATACGAAGAGGTTTCTAAGGTGCCACTTATAACACTTAGGTTTGAAAATGGAAAGATCTTAAGGTACAGAGAAAGGGTAGAGAAGAGTGTAAGTCTTACGCGGCTACACGATTCGATACTTGAGATCGCATACCGCAAGTCAGACTTTATAGATGGTTCGTTAAGGCAAGACCCTTTTGTCTTTTCAGATCATGTGGGTATAACTGAGGTATGGGATAAATACCTTCTAGAAAAACTAAAGAACAGGTCGTCGTATGCAAGTATGATATATAAGACAAAAAAATACCACAACATACCAGCAACAGCAATATATTACAAAAATTATAAGCTAATACACTTCTTTGGAAATGGACCGAAGGATATGCTTTTCGACTTATCCGAGGGTGAAGAAAACAACATTATTGAGAAAGAGAGAGGATTAGCACATCTTATGCTAAGAAGCTCAAACGCATAAATTAGATCTTTGAAGCCTTGAACAGGTCATAGATTGTAAATATCCCTACAGCCTTATCTTTCCTCTTCACTATCGCAGCACCCCAGTTCTCAAGAATCGACTTTATCATCCCTATCTTTGTATTCTCATCTATCTCAGGTAATGGCACATCCATTACTTCCTTTACCTTTATGTTTGCTCTTTTCGGATTGCTAGCAAAACCAATAAGGTTCTTTTGGTAAACTGTCCCTACAACCTTTCCATCTTCCATTACAGGTATTTGTGAATAATCATTCTCCTTCATTATCATTATCGCCTTTTTAATGCTATCGTTTGGCTTAACAAAGATAAGTCGAGCATGCATAAGGTCTTTAACCTCAACCCTATCAATAGTCTGTTCACCTAAACCAAATCTATTCAGCGCATTAACTATATTATAAACCATTGCATAGCTAGGGTTAAGCTTTCTGCACTCTTTCTCAAGTCGTGCTATTGTGCTTTGACTTACATTAGCTTCTTTTGCAAGCCTAGCCTGGCTTATGCCAAGCATCATCCTAGCTGACCTTATCTTTGAAGAGATAGTATCTATATCATCTAAACTAATAATTACCATTAATAATAAATCGTAAACCAATAATTATAAATATTTTTACTTGTAACTTAGTTTTCAGTGAATTCTATGAGACAGATATCCGTTGAGGAGGCTAGTGGAGATACTATAGAAAACAAAGAGGTTGAGTTTGTAGAAAGAAAGGGAATAGGGCATCCAGACTCTCTTATCGATGGAATAGTAGATAGAGTAAGCGTTGAGCTCAGCAAGGAGTATATGAAAGAGGCTGGTATTATACTCCATCATAATGTAGATAAAGGGCTTATAATAGGTGGCTCATCTAATGTAACCTTTGGACATGGCGAGATAACAAAGAAGATAGAAGTAATTGTTACGGGAAGGGCAACCGAATATTTTGACGGTAAGAGGATAAATGTAAATGATATAGCTAAGGAGACCGCTGCAAAATACTTGAAGGAACATACACGATTTCTCGATGTGGAAAATGAAGTTGTAATAAACTCTAAGATTGTAAGAGGCAGCGCAGACTTGACAGGCTTATTCATGCGTGGAAATGGCATGCCACTCGCGAATGATACCTCTTTTGGCGTAGGATTTGCTCCATTCAGCGAAACAGAAAGGCTTGTATTGGAAACCGAAAAATACCTAAACAGCAAGGATTACAAGCACAAAATGCCAGCAGTGGGGGAAGACATAAAGGTGATGGGGCTACGATATAAAGATAAGATCTCACTCACAGTTGCGATTGCGTTTATAGCTGAGAAGGTAAACAACCTTGATGAGTACTTGAAATATAAAGATGAAGTATCTAGAGATATTATTCGATTTGCTAAGAAGATAACAGATAAGGAGATAAGTGTAAGAATAAACACAGGGGATTCACCTGAGAGGAAAGAAGTGTATATAACAAAATCTGGCCTAAGCTGCGAATCAGGCGATGACGGGCAAGTTGGCAGAGGCAACAGGGTTAACGGACTTATAACGCCATTTAGGCATATGAGCCTTGAAGCTGCTGCAGGAAAGAATCCTGTAAGCCATGTGGGCAAGATCTATAATATAATGGCAACAGAGATTGCAAATGATATTGTGAAGAATTATCCACAGATAAAGGAGTGCAATGTTGCAATACTTTCTGAAATAGGACGCCGCATAGACGAACCTTCACACACAAGTATAAGTATAGCTGTTGAAAACGGATCAGATTTTGAGAAGGTAAAAAGCAAGGTGCATTATATTGCAGACTCATGGCTTGAGAGAATAGGTGAGGTGACATCTGAGATTTCGCTTGGCAAGTATAGTGTATTCTAATAGGAAAATTTTGCCCGATGCGTCGATCAAGCATTAAAAAGAAAAATATTTTATTTTTTTATCTATTATATAAATTATAGATTAGATAAGGGGATTTTTATGGCAAAGAAGAGAACTTTAGTGCCGACCATCTTCGACCCATTTGGTGTGTTTAGGGACTTCAGAGACTTCTTCCCGCGCAGCTTTTTAGCAAGTAAGTTCTTCGAAAATTTTTCACTGCCAGATGTAGACATGATAGATGAAGGTGACAAAATAAGAATCAAAGCGGATATGCCAGGCGTAGACAAGCAAAACATTAAGGTCAAGGTAGAGAAAAACAATGTAATAATAAGTGCAGAGAAGGAGCATGAGGAAGAAAAGAAGGAGGAGAACTACTACTATAAAGAGAGAAGCTCAAGACACTACTATAGGTCAATACCACTGCCAACAGAAGTGGATTCAAAGAATACAAAAGCAACATTCAAAAACGGCACACTAGAAATTGTATTGAAAAAGAAGGAAGAACCTGGTGAGGAGATAAAAGTAGAATAACACCTTTTCTTTTTCTTTTTCTCTTTATTTTACTCTTGTCTCTGATATGTTAAGCTTGTTTGGGCTTTTGACTTCGCTTAAACTCTTAAGTGCCCTATACGTTGCTAATGCCATATTGTAAATATCTCTTGTTCTACCACGAGAAAAGCTCCATAAATCTTTTACTCCTGTAAGCTCGAGAACCTGCTTTGCTGTTTTCCCAGCAACAATACCTACACCCCTAGGCGCAGGCTTTAATATTATCTCTGCTGTGCCGCATCTTCCTTTTACTATTATAGGAAGACTGTGCGGCAGACCACAGTTGCACTCCCAAGATCCGCAACCAAATGGAACTGAGATTATCTTCTTCTTAGCATCTTTTACAGCAGAGCTTATTGCGGGCTTTACCTCAACGTCCTTGCCAACGCCTATTCCTATATGGCCATTTTTATCACCTATAATAACTGTAGCTCTATACTTCTGCTTCCTGCTGTTCTTTGTCATCCTCTGAACAGAAGCTACCTCTAAAACCCTCTCTTCAAGATTTGGAAGAAGAGCGTCTACAATCTCAACTTCTTTTATGGGCTTGCCGCTTTCAAAAATTTGCTCTATACTCTTTATCTGTCCGCTTTTTACAAGCTCACCCATCTTTGTCTTAGGCTTCCATGCTTCAACATTAAATTTTTCTTCATCTTCGCCGTTCATTCAGCTACCTCTTTATTCATTATTTTGTTTTTAACCTCATTGAAGAGCTTTGGCAGATCATCAATATTTACTGAATCCTTTATATATTTACCAAACTGCTTTTTATATTTCTCTTCGTCAGATCTGATAATAGAAGCATATCTGCTTATCTCAGAACCATCATATAACTTATCATCTAACTCCAGGCTTGCTTTTATTTTCATACCACCGTCTATGCAGCCCTTTGCAAAGACAAAAGGTATTGAGCCCCTAACAGGAGATGCAAGTCCTATGTCAAGTACAAGCTCTTTGTCTACCTTATACTTCTTTGCTAAGAGAAGGCCCGTAAGGTATGCTGTAGGCCTGTTGGCTCTTACAGGCCAATTGTATTTTAAAAGCTCCTTTGAATTAACATGAGCAAGAACAACGTCGCCTTTTTCATTGTATCTTACCACCTGGCCTATAATATTTCTGTTGCTCTTTCTTACCACCACCCTATCTAATCCACTCTTCACTAGTGCAACCCTCTTCTTATAATTTGTAAGGCCAAGCCTTCTTCTTTTAAATGGAAGCTCCTTCATTATATCACTTATTTGTATCTTATTTTCAACGCTTCATCTATCTTCTTTCTCTCATCATCGCTTAGCTCTATTCCGTTCTCTTTAAGGTGGAGCAGCAACGACGCCTTGTCTGGAAATGCATTTCCTTTTATAAGCAGGTAAAACTTCTTAAAGTTTGAACTGTCTATCTTGCCCATTTTCTTCAGCTCCTTCAGCACCGCTCTCTGCGACCTAACCTTCTTTTCCCAGCTTATTCCACCTCTTGCTTTCCTTGTTCCCTTTCTCCTTCCGAAGCCACGCCTTCTGCCTTCTTCTCTTTTCTTCTTGAGTATCTTTGAATTCAGGCTTAGATTGTGCTTAGCCTTTATCGCGTAGATAGAGCCATTTTGGATGAGCTTTCTAACATCATCCTTTGTAAGCGCCTTTTTAATCTCATCAATAGCATTCTTGTTAAATCTTATCGCACTCTCTCCGCGGTTTAATATCTCAGCCGCTGCCCTCCTCACAAACTTCATGCTCATATCCTCACCTTATTCGCGACCCTTAAACCGTGCATCTCTGCAAGCCTCTGAAGCTCTGCCTTCTTCCTTTTTGATAATTCGCTTGCTAATACAACCTCATAATCTTTTTTGTCCAATATGGAATTAAGTTCATTTTTGTTATGCACAACAAACTTTATCAAGCCATTACTTTCTCTGAACCTTACCTCATCGCTGTTCTTATAGCCTATACTTGGCATCTTCCCATAGCCGCTCTTCTTTATTCTCTTCTTATTGTCTATCCCACGCTGGCTTCTCCACCTATCCTTTACCCTTTTTCTGTTCTTTGCACCGAAATTTGGCACAACGAACCTTGGGTGTCTCTTCTTCTTAAGCATAATCATTCACCAATAACCTCATATATTCCATCTTGGAAGATGCGCGTATCCTTGTTAAGTATTTTACAAGCCTTTTCGATATTTGCCACTGTTTGGCCAACCTCATATGGATCTACACCCTTAACCTTTAATTCCTGACCTTTTATCTCGAGCTTTGTGTTGCCTATTATCTTCGCACGCCTAGGCGCACGCTCACCAAACAAGTTCTTTATGAAAAGAGTATCTCCCTTGAGCTCAAGCGAAACTGGAAAGTGAACAAAAGCAACTTGAAGCCTTCTTTCTATTCCTTTATCCACACCATCAAAAACCCCTTTGAGCCTTCCAAGCAAGGCATTTTCTGCCATAAGTGCGACGCGCCTAAGCCTTTTCTCCTGTGTTGGTTCTATTATTATCTTATTGCCCTCTATTTTCACGTTTAGAAGTTTTTCGTTTATCTTTATCTTTCCTGTGCCAAGCTTTCCGCTAACCACAATGTAGCCTGATTCGATCTTTGCACTTATTCCATCTGGCATTTCTATCTGCTGCATCGCTATCACTAATATACATATGCTAACAACCTACCTCCAAGATGCTTTTCTTTTGCTTCTCTATTTGTCATTATACCTTTCGGAGTTGAGACTATAAGTATGCCAAAATCCTTGCTTGGTATATATCTTTTCTCGTATTTGTTAAATTCTTTAAACCTTACAGGGAACCTTGGCTTTATAACACCAATATTATTTATCGATTTCGAAAGCCTTACCCTCAGCTTCGGTATCTTGTTGTCTTTGAACTCTTCGTATCCTGCTATATAATTATGTGCCTTGAGTAGATCCAAAACCCTCTTCAATAGCTTTGTTGATGGTATTATGCACTCATCCTTTCCAACCATCTCGTTTACTTTTATCGCGTTTATTGCATTATCAAATACATTCATATGATCACTCAAGAATATTTCTCAAATCCAAGCTCCCTTGCATGTTCCCTAAAGCATCTTCTGCAAACATATAAATCATACATTCTAATAAGACCTCTGCTAGTGCCACAGATTTTGCATTTCCTTGCACCCTTCCCTTTGTGTCTAAGCTCATACTTTATCTTGATAAAAACACCCTTATCAATTTGTTAGCATCAATTTATATAGTTTGCACTCACTTAAAGAGTGCTTGATTTTTGCTAAGCTTACTAAGATATTCTATTATCTCTTCTCTCTTAACCGTTGCATGCTCCTTTCCTTGCTTGCTTCTTTTTCTTCTTCTTGTGCTTACTCTTTTGCCGTTCCTTGTGAAGACCGCATTTATATTCATACCAAACATGCCTATCTTTGGATCGTACTTTATTCCTGAAAAGTCTATATATTCTCTAATACCAAAACTTACAGAGTTGTCTCTTACTGCGCTTTCATTAAGCTTGCCAACCGCATCAAGCGCTCTTTGGAGCATAGAGAGCGCTTCAGCCTTTCTCAATGTCACATAAGCACCGATTATCTGGCCTTTTCTTATCTTTAAAGATGGATCCCTCTTCTTGGCCTTTGCTGGCGCAGCATTATGGCCTGTAAGCCTATTTAAAAGAGTCTTTGCATTGTCAAAGAGCTGCTCATTCGAGCCTATACCTATATTTATAACTAACTTCTCAAGTTTGATGTTTGCATTTGGATTTAAAGTTGAATTGCTGCTCATACTAAGCACCAATCACTATTATGTTGTTTACTGTTGTGATAAAATGCTCACCCTTTTCCGGCTTTATCTCAACTGTCGAATCCATAAGCATATTGCCCCTGTTTATCTTTTCTATTATCCCTACTTCTGGTGCGTGTACACCCTTGTATACAAGACACTTTGCACCTTCCTCAAACTTCAGCACTTTCTCTATCTTTCCATCAGCTAGCACAATAGAGTCATTCACCTTTATCTCATTGTTTCCATCGATTGTAGAACCATTGTGAAGCCTAAGCATTATCTTACCCTTCTTTGCTGTATATTTTCCAACAACCTTAAGAATGCTTTTCTTCGCTTCATCCTCATTAATCTTCTCAACACTAAATACACCATACTTGCCCGCTGTTACTCTGTAATACGCATTCTCAGGCTTTATGTATATTATATCACCAAAGCCTATCGGGAACTTTTGCTCCTTAACAACCTTTCCATTTACAATCACAGAACCGCTCTTTAAAACCTTCTTTGCTTCCCTTGCTGTCATATTTGATAGCTTTTCCTTCATAAAAGTGATAAGTGCTATACTCTCTTTTAGCGAATACCTTCCCGGATTTGGCTTTGTTACAAACTTACTTATCTTCCTATTTATCTTTAGGTATTTGCTTGCAGCAAGCCTTTTTATGTGGCGGGAGCCGCCTTTCTTACTCATTTGCTCACCATCTTATCAACAAGAGCCTTTCTATATTTGTCACTGAGATCAAGCTCTGTAATATAAAGGTTAGAAGGCCTTATAGGGATCATAATCTCTTTACCCTTTGAGGTCTTCCTAACTATACCATCTATATAAACAAATCCTTTTCTAAGATTTACTTTGCTAACCTTTCCGCTCTTCCCTTTTTGACCGCCACTCACCACTTTAACTGTATCGCCACGCCTTATTCCTATGCTCCTTGCTTTTATTCCAAGCCTCTCTGCAAGCTCTTTTGAGATATGTACATTCAAGAACCTCTGCCGAATATGGAGTGGCGCTGTATATCTGAATTTCCTTTGTTTTCTGGGTTTTGAACTAGCGATCATTTAAACCAACCTAGAAGCAATGCCAGCTACCTTCACAAACCTCTCTGCAACCTCCCTGGCCATAGGGCCCTTTATCTCTGTGCCTATTGGAAGGTTGTTCTCGTCAACCATAACACCGGCGTTGTCTTCAAACCTTACCCTCATTCCATTTGCACGCCTCATAGGCGCCTTCTGCCTAATTATTACAACCCTCACTGGCTTCTTTAAATATTGAGGTGTTCCTTTTTTCACACTTGCGATTACTATATCACCAACGCCAGCTGCGGGAAGTCTTCTTTTTCTACTTCCCTTGCCTACGTTGTGTATAATCATAAATTCATAAGCTCCGCTATTGTCAGCACATACAAGCCTTGATCCTGGTACTAATGTTTTTGAGATACGTGTTGAGAGCCCTTTCATAGAATCAAGCCTTCTTTAATACTTCCATAATCACAAAACTCTTAGTTTTGCTTATGCGCCTTGTCTCGCCGATCTTTACCAGATCACCAACCTGAGCATTTATACATTCAGGATTGTGCGCAGGTATTCTAGATCTTTTTCTCAGAGATCTCTCGTACTTGTAAACATACTTTGTATACTCTCTTTCAACAATCGCTGTTTTTTTACCCTTGTTGCTTACAACCTTTCCCACAATCTGGGTGCCTCTAACCTTTATGTGTCCATGTATAGGGCAATTTGGATCATTACATTCAGTCAATCAATCAGCCTCCTTAGCTTGTAGTATTTAAGGGCTTTTTTAGTCCTCTCTTGAGGTCTGAATGAGATTTCCTCGCCCCTAACTGTAAATGATTTATTTCCAACATAAAATTTAAATACTGCTGTTTTTTTAATGACCGTTTTAATACCATTCCTTGTCTCTAATATGAGCGTATTCTTTGTTTCATCTATTACTTTACCCTCCATCCCTTTCTGTTTTTTGTCTGAGCATTCTACAATCTTAGCCCTTAGCCCTATAAGCTCACTTAGGACTATGTTCTTGTTATTGTATTGCATGTATAGAGATGACTGGTTGAGATATTTATATCTAAGCGATTAAATATAAATATTGATAATAATATTGATGATTAATCTATAAAAACCTTTTAGCATTATTTGCTATAATAGTTGAGCTATAATAGTTGAAAGATTTATAAAACCCACAGTTTCACTATACGAAAATTTTATCACCTTGCAAGAGGTGCTAGCTAGCTGAGCCACAGCATCTCGTGCACATATTTGGTTAGGTTTTATCAAAATCTTGCGCGTTCCAGAGCTGCAATTCCTGGTAATTCTTTTTCCATCAGCATTTCCGTAAGCGCTCCTCCTCCCGTGCTAACATGGCTAAATTTCTCTGCATAACCAAACAGATTTAATGCTGCCACAGTATGTCCTCCTCCTGCAACAGAAAATGCGTTCGAATCAGCAACCGCTTTAAGTATCATTTTAGTTCCATGACCAAATAAAGGCTCTTCATATACTCCAGCTGGTCCGCTTACTATCACACTCTTAGCCCCGCTTGAAATATCTTCTATAAGTTCACATGTCTTCATTCCAATATCTTTTATTGGCAGATTTATAGGCAAAGTACTTATGGGAAATTCGGATCTCTCATTTTTATGGGTTTCTGCAGCAAGATCTTGAGGTAAAATTATCCTTTCTTTGTATTTTTCATACGTAATTTTTGCTTCTTCGTATAATGAGACTGCTCCCTTTCCTTCAAGCAATTTTTCATTAATTTCTCCAAGATTATAGCCCACTGCCTTCAAATACAAATTGCCAGCTAATCCTGCCAAAAATATCCAATCAGCTTTTCCTGTCTTGCCTAAATGCTCAACCATGCTCACCGTATCATCTAGCTTACTCCCTCCCAAAATGTAAAGCCTTGGTTTTTCGCTATATTGTAGCAACCATCTTAGAGCTCTTACCTCCCACTCCATCACCCTGCCAGCACATGAGGGCATTACAAAAGGGTAACCTGTTAGCGAAACATTTGCTCGATGGGCTGCGGCAAACGCATCGTTGATATATATATCACAAAGTGCTGAGATGGTTTGAACCTGCTTTGTCTTAGCCTGCTCTTCGAACGATCTCTTTACCATCTCATCAGGATCCGTTCTTACGTTTTCAAGCATGACTATCTTATACGCACCTTCTTTGAGCTTTTTCAGAGCCTTAACCGCCCTAGGCCCATAGAGATCTGGAATATAAATCACTTTAGTTTTAAGTATATTAGATAGTAATTTGGCGTGAAGATCTGTTGTTGTAAAATCAGGATCGCCTGGTCTTCCTTGATGAGTTAAAATAGCAACTCTAGCACCTTTAGCTAATAGCTCAGTTAGCGTGTTCTCAGCCAATACTTTCATCTTTGTCAAGTCTATCGGCTTGCTAGTTTTGGGATCCAATGGAATGTTTAGGTCTGCTCTAAGCAATACAACTTTATCTTTGAAGTCAAAATCATCCATTGTTTTGAACCCTACCTTTATCTTATTCATTTGTTCGCGTATCTCTTCTCTAACATTTCCTCTTGAAGTTTTGTAGCCCATTTCAATAAAACCTCTTAACTATATTCAAGCTCTTATCTGTTAATTCTATTGATCTTCTTGGCTCCACCTCAATCCCTGTTAGTGCTCTAATAGCATCAATATTTTCAGGAATTACGTTACTTTCTTCAGGTGTAGCCCACATTAAAGTTAAGTCGTTTTGGACCAAAGCAATACTTTCTAGCCAGATGGGTATCTCATAAACATCTCCTCTGCTTCTACCAAGTTCTCTTCCTATTTCGAAGATTGTATTAAGTGCTTCAACCTTATCAGCACCACTTACAAACACCACTCTAGGTTCTTCTTCAAAAGCTCTTACTACAGTTTCCTTGTCAACCATTTCTTTTAATTCAACAAAAGCAGTATGGAAATGATATAAGTTATGGCTGCCTTTTGCTGCTATCGTAATGATATCTAAATCCTTTATCACTGTTTGTGCATCTGGGCCGTGATGAGAAGGTACCTCAAGCTCAGGCACTACAGTATTAATTATTCCCTTTTTATGTGATTCCCAAGGATCTGCCGCTCTTCTAAATATTGCTACCCTTGCCCTTTTCACACCTATCCTTTCATGTATTGCCCCTATTACTCTGCATATCGCGGTTGTGTTGCAACTAACTACTCTTGTAAATTGCCTTCCAAAATTTTCAGAATAATTCCTAGCGGCAACAAAACTAGCATTTGTTAAAGCATGCTCCTCGCCACCTTGGAATATTGCTTTTACGTTATATTTTTCATAATAAGGCTTATTTTTAGCTCCCCATCCTTCTGTAGAAGCATCTACAACTATATCAACTTTTTGAAGCAATTCCTCAAAAGTTCCAGCAGGCTCAAAATTATGCTTCTTAAATTCCTCAATCCTAGGGTTTTGTGATAGATAAATTTGTATTCCTTTCTTAGCCATCAATGCGGTGCGCCAGTCAAAGCCTGGACCAGCAATGCCAATGAGCTCCATGTCTGGCTGAAGCCTTACAGCATCTGCGACACGTTTTCCTATAGTTCCATATCCGCCAACAACAGCCACTTTTACTTTTTTCACGTTTAGGTATAGCGGGGTATGTTTTAAATACTTTTTCTCGTTAAATAAGTCATAAAATATAAGAATCATATCATATATATTATGAAGTCATGTGATAATTGACATTCTCATAAATTCATAGCTTCTGCTATGCATTCTGTAATGGTATATGCACCTTAAACTACAGTTGCTATCTTATTATGACCTTGTCAGAAATGTCTACAATCCTATCAATCTTGTAAGCGATTCTTGTACCAAAGCTCGTATTTATAAACACTAGCCCTTTCTTTACATTCACCTCAGCTGCCTTTCCTATAAGTGCGCCCAACTCATTAACTACAAGCTTATCCTTTATCCTTTTCTTGCGAATCGCTTCTTTCCTAAGATAGCTTGTAAGATATGAGATCGCAATGCCAATAATTATTGCGATTATTGTATAAAGAAGGAATTGACCAAAGAATATCTGGCCTATGATCCATGCAACGAAAGAATATATGAGGACCCAGAAGATTATTGTTGAGCCTATATACATGCCGTAGTTTAATCCTTTGAATATATATCTTCTGCCTTTTACATCTATTATCCTGCCTATAAGATAAAGTATTAGTGAGATGGGAAGAAGAAGCAGAAAGCCTTCTATAGTATATGCCCATATTGTAAGTTGATTGTTTGTTATGCTAGATTCTGCAAAGTAGTTTCCACCAGCGATGAAAAGAGATGCCACAAAGAATACAATTGCGCTTAGATAGAAAACAAAACTCATCCTATCTATACTAAAGCCAAAGCCCTTAAATGAATCAAGTAGCACCTCTTCCAAGCCAAAGCCTTTTATAATGAGGTATAAGCCTATTAAGCCAGCTGGAAGCTCCCAGCCAGTTCCTATAGCATAGCTTATAGCAAATAGCAACAATAGCAATGCGGGAATTCCAAATACAATCCTTGCATAATGAGGCTCTTTGAGCTTCTCAAGTATAACAAAATATGTATTCTCAAAACTCTCAGCCTGCTTCATTGTAACCAAATTTACACTATTGATCTTTATCCTTGATTCTATTATAGGTAATACTCTATTGTCGCTTGCACCATCTGTAACAAAAACGCATGCATCAGCTTTGTATTGGTCAAGTACAAGCTCAAGCTGCCTCGCAACCTCCCTATCTGCTGCATAGCCTTCTGTTTCAGAGCCTGTTATTGTAGCAACATTCACAAGATAGCCCTCTTTTTTAAGCTCATCATATATTTTCACAGCCTTAAACATCGTATTCGCGTCTGTCTCTTCAGGATCTGCAAGCGAGAGCTGAGTAGCAGCATTCAAATTTTGAACACGCCCGAGAACAGGGCCGGAAATTCCGGTCTTTCTGTATAAATCATTATCTATGTCTACCGCCAAAACGAGAAGACGCTCATCCTTATTCTTTATGCGGGTTTTCTCCTGCATTGTATCATATTATTTTGATAAGCTAATATTTAAATACTGTTTATCCTGAGCTTTGCTCTTTTGCAATTCATTAAGCGATAAGAAGGATTAAAAATACTTAATGTTTAATTATTCTTGTGATTATATGGGATTCGGAAGTGATTTAGGATTAGCATGGAGCATAATAAAGAATCCTGGAAGGTTTGCTGGCAAGCAGATGAACTATTTATCTGCTCTGAAGCTTTATTATGAAGCAACTATAATGCCGTTTATACTCTCGCTCGTTGTTGGCATACCTGTAATTCTAATTGGAGTAAACGTGTTTCTCGTGCCGTTCAGCAATGCATTTATAGGTGCGGGGCTTACCATTGCGTTTGTAATAGGCTTAATACTCTCACTATGGATTATAGTGCCGATAGGTATATTCATAAACGCATTTATTTATCATCTCGTAGGAAAGTATGTCTTAAATGCGTGGAACAAAGATTATGAAAAGACTTTCGTTGCCACACTTTTTGGTACATTGCCAGAGGTATTTCTTTACTGGCTTCTTCCTATTCCTTTACTTAACGTTGCTGCTATTGTTGCAATGGTTGTATGGAATTTAATAGTTCTAACAATAAGTTTGTCACTGCAGCATAGGACTAGTAGAATAAATGCGTTTGTAGCAATAGTTGCATCTGTGCTCCTTGTAATAATAATTGCATTTCTCTTTATGGCACTTCTTTACTCTATGATAGTACCTGCAGTGGGCATCATGCCACATTTTGTCTAAAGGCTTCATTATCTTTTATCTTTCTTTTTACCTTCATCTTAAATTTTAAATCTAAGAAACTCTCTATCATCTTCTCGTAATGTGAGATAACCAAAAGTAGGAGAAATAGAAATATAGATAGCAATACTACTGCGGTAAGACCATAATTTAGGTATTTAAGGACAAGATTTAACTCTTTTGCATATATGTGCAGAGATACAAGCGTAACAACCGCTATACCAGCATCAAAGCCAAGCGAGCCATATGCTATATATTCAAGCAATCTTCTTATCTTCTCTATCCTTTTAAGGGTTGAGTAGTGCATATTATTTTATGTATAAAAAGTATAATAATATTGAGTGCAAATGCTAAAGTTTCTCTAGGAAATTAGCAACAATCTTATTGAAATCATCAGGCCTGTCCAAGTAGCATGCGTGGCGTGCTCCTTTTATTATTACAAGCTTGCCTCCGAGCCTTTCTAGCTCTTTACTCGCAGATTCGGGATTAGATATGTTATCTAAACTACCCCATACGCCGAGAAGCTTTACGCCGCTTAAGCTAATCTCATTTAGATTTACAGCACCAACAAGAATAAGGCATTTGACAAGCGATGGGTTTTCTTCACTAAATTTAGCTGCAAGGTAGCCACCAGCACTAGAACCAAGTAAACATGAGCCACCAAGCTTTGTTATAAAATCTTTAAGAAAATCAAAAAATAAATCGTTGCTTATCTGTTTGTTCCTGCTTTTAGGAAATCCAGGCTCATCTACTGCATATACATTATATCCTATTTTGTTTAAGGCGGTTGGAAGGTTTATCTTGTCCCATACGCTTGATTCAAAGCTGTAGCCATGTAGAAGAATAATATTCTTTTTGCTTCCAGCAGCTTCACTCTTAAAATAAACAATCTTATTTCCTTTGTAATTTGCTATTTCCTCTATCATGAAACTCAGTCCTCTACAACTGTGCCGCTATGCGCTTTTCCAAGAAGCGCAAGCTCAAGCTCTTTTATTTTGCTTCCTATGAAATCTACTCTTACCTTTGACCTCTTTGCAAGCTTGCTTGCAACTAAGTCAAATACAAAATTTACCTTTGCCTGCCTTGTATCAAACTGCTCTGCAAGTCTTATTAGCTCATCATGGCTTATCTTCTTTAGCTTTATAGCGCCCTTTTTACCTGGGTCTATATTGTAAACACCACCCTCTTTGCTAATATTGATAAGCCTTTTGCATCCTAACGCTTCGCAGCTTATTATCGCCACCGCGTCTGTTGTAAACCCAGGTATAAAACCAGAAGTAAATATTATCTTGCTACCACTTGCATAAGCCTCTTTAAGCTCCGCAAGATTAGAGACAACATTTGGATACGCTTCTTTGAAAAATGATTTAGCAGCTATTGCATTGACCTTTGTAAAAGCAATGCCTATTTCATCAAGCACATATTCGCTTACGCCACGTTTCCTTAGTGCCTCTATATACTTTCTGTTTATATAACCACCGCCAGTCACAATAATAAAGCGCATATCTTTGAATACACGCTTGCTTAGCAACTCCGCCATGCGATGCAGATATTTAACATTTAGCCCATTCTCATTAGAAACAACGCTTCCGCCCAAGGAGATGCATATCGTTTGCATACAGATAATAAGGAGGGAAAACTTAAAATTTTACCGCACTGGGGTTGCTGGGATTTGAACCCAGACTTGCGGGTAACTTCTATCACAGATCAAAGCTCCAAATCCTAATCATCGCGAACGAACGCTCAATAATACAAACATCTGGAGCCCGCCGCGCTGCCAGGTTACGCAACAACCCCTTTGTGTTAATATTTCCATTACAATTTATAATCTTTTTCTGAAAAATTAGGTTGCTATATATCGATGAGTTATTTGAAAACCTAAGATAATAATGCGCAAACAGTATGCTCTGGTTTAAATTTGAGTGGTTTTTAGGTACATTCAAAGTAACCTGCACTACATGTGCTTACGCTACCTACAGGACAGTTTGACGGACATGTGCAATTAGTAGTTGCGATGACACATGTGTAGCATGGGCAAAGATTAGTTGCTACGCTTGTTATTGATGAAGTTGATGATGTTGTTGTTGATGAAGTTGAGGAGGTTGTAGAGGTTGATGATGTTGAGGAGGTTGATGAAGTTGATGAAGTTGTTGAGGTTGAAGAAGTTGATGAAGTTGTTGAGGTTGAAGAAGTTGTAGAGGTTGATGAAGTTGATGAAGTTGTTGAGGTTGAAGAAGTCGTTGTTGAGGTTGTAGTTGAGGTTGTTGATGTGGTGGAGTAGAAGTTGGCTTGCTCTGTTATAGGGCTATTCATTACAACTGTTGCTGTTCTGTTTTCACCTGTATAACTAACATTGCCTGTGCCTACCCAGTTCTGGAAGATATATCTATGCGTTGGTATTGCACTTATATAAACTATACTACCAG
>Ga0081529_118232_pt1 | contig 61787 bp, 68 predicted proteins | sample EchGeymetagenome_FD_71012 | JGI IMG/M metagenome (GOLD analysis project Ga0081529, IMG submission 71012) | Ferrous microbial mat and aquatic microbial communities from Echinus Geyser, Yellowstone National Park, USA - transect B T=78-80 C v2... ...
CGGGTGCGGTAGTTAAACCACTCCCTTCAAGGACATGGAGAGCCTCATCGAACCCATCCTCCCCCTCACATTGTTCATCGAGTTCACTGTAGGGTTTTCTTTTACATGATAGTATGTAATTACAAAATTTATAAACTTTCACGAGAAGAGCTAGGAATGTTAAATAATATCAAATAACATAAAATTCACGGTTTATCTGAAACTGTTGTCAACGGCATATTTGCTTCCCCATCTTCTAAGTTCCTCATAAATGCTCCTCAATTCCCTACCTTTTTCAGTTAGTTCGTACTTAACCCGAAAAGGTCTATCACTGACTATGGTTCTCTTTATTAAACCCGATTCTTCTAATTCCTTTAGGGTAGTTGAAAGTGTCTTTGAATTTAGTCCAGTCAGTTTTTCCAGTTCGTTAAATCCCTTACCTCCGTCGAATAGATAATAAATTACTATCATTTTTCTCTCGTTTCCGAAAATTTTAATTGACTCTATTACGGGACATAATTTACTTTTTTCACTTACTTTCATTTCGAAAGTCAGTTATTTGTATATCACTCACTGTATAAATATTTTTCCTTATCTATTATAACTTGCAATGTCTAGGTTAGTAAGGCATGACAAAAACTTTCCTTATCAAGTAAAGGCTAGTAATGGAGAGGTTTTTTACATATGTGCGTGCGGTTTGTCTAAGAATAAGCCTTTCTGTGACGGTTCTCATAAAAGGACGCAAGACGAGAATCCTAATGAAATATACGTATATGACAACGAGAATAGAGTAAAAATCTCCACCTTTTACCCGCAGACGTAAGGTAAAAATGTTTAAGCAGTTTCTAAAATAACTCTCTTTTTCTCAACTAAAGTTTTCTTTAAAGTATCTCTAGTGTTCAGTATGAGTTTATGTACATCTTCACTGAGTTTTTTGCTTACTAATTCTTTGTTAGCCCTATACATATAAACTGGTCTTCCCTTCTTACCATCAGTTATTATCTTCTCTCTCTCGATTAGTCCTTTACTTAGCAAGGTGTTAAGTGCCTTGTTAACCGAGGCTTTGCTTACTTTTAGTACTTCCGCTAGTTCGTCTGCCGAATACTTTTGTCCTCTGCTTAACAATATGTGCAATACTTCTACTTCTCCTATTCCGAGTCCGTACATGAACGAAATTACTTCATGAATGTCTACTTCTCTTCCATCGGGGAATTTTATCTTACTTGCCATTTGTTCCACTAATGGTTATTTTGCATTAAGAAACTAAAAAACACTATATATTTAAAAATATACATTTGTGTACATTTTAACATAGTATAAGGGAGCGTTACAAGTTTTTCGTAAATTAATTTATAGGCTTTATTCTTTAAACTTTGATAGAACGTCTTGTAGTTTGGTCTCTAGCTCTTCTTTTTCATGAATAACATTTACATATTTTTCGAGAATTTGTAGGAGTTTATTTCCTTCCTCTGTTACACTGTAATACGAGTTTTTGCCCTCTTGCTCTTCCTTCAAATATCCATTTTTCACAAGTATTTCAAGATATTTTTTTAGCTCTGCAAAATTCAATGCCGAAGCGTACATAATTTTTGTCTTGTTAGTCCTCTCTCTGCACGCGTTTAGGATACTATATATTATCTCAGCTGTGCTCCTTTTCTTAGTCATTAGTTTTGTGATAGAAAGATCAATAATATAAAGTAAACTAACATCTATCAAAATTATATCACTGTATTAATAGTAATTAATTACTTTTGATTAACTCTAACGCTTTATTAAATATCGTGCATTATATGCTATCAGATCTCAGGCTAATAGATAACAAATTTGTAGAGTTATTACTAGAAGAGTATTTCCTAGATAATAACTCTGTTGTTAATGACTTCTATATAGTCAAGGTGGCTGAGGATGTAAGAAGAAAGGTTTACAGATTTAAGGTTTGGTTGTTCAGGTCTCTTGATAATAAAGTTGACGGTTTCGTAGGTTATTTATTCTTTTATAAGACGAAAGTAGTGATTAGATTGCCGGTAGTTAAAGACGTAGATATAAGCGAGGAGTTAATAGATAAGGTCGTAAATCTTTACGAAAAGATCTATCTTAGGAAGAGGATTTATGAATAAGGAAGTCTTTAAGCCACTCTATAGTTTTATCGTCATTATTATTTTCTAAGAAATTTATGAATATGTTAGTGAAATCTTCTTTTGTCCTAGTCCTTTCAGAAATGTCTTTTATTGCTCTTATTGCAGTTACTTTAGCAATCTTGTACTTTTTCTCTTCTTTTTCTCTCAGTAATATTACTGAATCGTTATAAAGTATAATGCGTAAATATAGCAATTCATTTTCATCTATCAAGTCGTATTCGACTCCGTATACTCCCTCAATTAACTTGCTTCCGTCATCAAAGTTTTTCAATATTTTTCTATAATTATCAAAGCTACCTTTTATGATAATTATTCCTAAAGGTCTAAGATATATTTTTAAGGTTTTTACTATTTCTTCCTCTTTACAAATAAATTTCTCGTGTTTTATTAAATGTCTTATATCATCCTCAAATACAACCTTCCCTTTGATCAAGTTACTATTAAAGAGAATGTCAAGTACTGTTAACGCTTCTTTTTCGCATTCCATATGGCTTATTTTGAATATATCTTTTTAAACCCATTTTACCACTTGACACTGTAAATTTCTTGTAGGTTCAAATAATAAGGAAAAGTTCTTTTCAGTATCATTCGTTGAATATAAACCATCCTGTATAAAGCTTTATTATTTTCCCGTAAGTTTTTTCGAGACGTTCTAATATATCTTCAACGTCTTTATATCTGCTTTCTACTTTTATTCCCGTTAGTTCTGTTCCTTCCTTTACAGCCTTGAATTTTATTCCTCTTTCTTTAAATTCTGATAGTAATATCGCAGTTATCCATGTCTGTAAGTGGACGAAGTCGTTCTTAGGTAGCTCTAATATCTCAGAGTTCCCTTCTAATTTTTTAAGGGTATTGATATTATACTCGTAAGCATTATATTCATAATCAAAATATTTCTCATAAGGGAATAGCCCTATTGCGTTTTTTATTTTTTCCCACTCTTCACCTACCTCTTTCATATACTTATCTCTTTTTTCAAGACCAATACCGAAGAGTAAGAACACAAGAGATATTGAAGACTTAAGCCCTATGATGTTATATTTCTTCTTAATTAAATTAACTACTTCTGAGAGTAACTCCTCTTCAATCCTTATATAATCGCTTAATCTTAGTAAGTCTCCGTTTATGGTTCGTCCATTTTCTATGAGAGATTTTAATTTAATATTCCTACCTTTATCGTCAAGATTTAATATTGCAAAGATTTCTTGGTCTTGAATGTCTCTCTTTATTAGGCACTTACTAATCTGCATCTACAATAATATTAACTAGGATATTAGTATTTAATTTTTACGATAATATTCTACACTAACAATATTTAACTTATTATAGTAAAATTAATATAGCACGTATAATTTACCTTTAATTTCCGGCAATTTCATTACTATTACAGAAAGGTCTCTCCTAACACTCTTAATTTGACTCCTTATGTTACAATCAAAATCTTCGGGAACAATTATAATTACGTTCTTTACGTCTTTTGGAATACTGAAGTTTATGAATTTTCCCCAATCAATTACCAGTGGAATACTCACAGATAGTTCATGAGTGACATTAAATTTCGAAATGAGTTCCCTAATCATGTCATTCTTTATGACTTCCAGTATATCTCCATCTCTGTAGTCTTATTACATAAGCGGTTTACACAATATAAGTATTTTCCATAAATCTTTTATAAAAAGCGGTAGCAAAATTTTAATTTGTCTATAAGTAAAATTAGTTAGACGCTGGGATACTGAGCGGTGATTACAGGACCACCGGACTGATATATGATGTTTTAGGACAAACTCATTTAAATTGAGAACGAGATAGGAGTAACGTGAAATGTGCGTTCATATTCAGGCGTGATTTAAGAATATATGATAATACAGGGTTGGTTGAAGCTTCTTATGATTGCGATGAAATAATCCCTTTGTTCATAGTTGATCCTAGGCAAATGTTACACAACAATTACAAATCGGAGTTTGCGTCATCTTTTATGATAAACTCGTTAGTAGAGCTTGACGCAGAGTTGAGGACTAAATGGGACGCAAAATTAAACGTGTTCTTTGGTAATGCTGAAGAGGTTATAAAGAAGTTAGACGTAAACGCAATCTACGTTAATGAGGATTACACACCTTTTGCTATACAAAGAGACGAAAAAATGAGAGAAAACGCTTTGTCTAAAGGGATAAAGTTTCTCTCATTTACCGATGTGTTATTATCTCCTAAAGAATTAAAGCCAACTAGGAGTTTTTCAGCATTTTATAAAAAGGCATTACAGTATAAGGTTAGAGAGCCTAGAGATGTTAGGGATGGAGTAAATTTTACCGTTATGGAAGACAGCATGGATGTGGACTTTTTGAAATCTTTCATAAAAGTTGAGTCTCCACTACTTAAAGGAGGTAGGTCTGAAGGGTCAAAGTTACTTGAGAGAAAGGTGGATTTTAAAAGGAGGGATTATCCTGCGGAGAAGAACTACACTATGTTGTCCCCCCATTTGAAGTTCGGAACTTTGTCTATTAGGGAAACTTATTACAAGAAGAGGGATGATCCTGCGTTTATAAGGGAGCTATATTGGAGGGATTTTTACACGCTATTAGCTTATTATAACCCTTATATTTTCGGACACTGTTACAGAAGGGAATTTGATTCGATAAATTGGGAGAATAATGAAGAGTATTTTGAAGCTTGGAAACAAGGTAGAACCGGTTATCCAATAGTCGATGCTGCTATGAGGGCTTTAAATAATTCTGGCTTTATCAACGGTAGACTTAGAATGATAGTTGCATTCTTCTTGACGAAAGTATTGTTTGTGGACTGGCGGTGGGGGGAGAAGTATTTCGCAACTAAACTCATCGATTATGACCCAGCGATTAACAACGGGAATTGGCAATGGGTAGCGTCTACCGGAACGGATTACATTTTCAGGGTTTTTGACCCATGGAGGCAACAAGAAAAGTTTGATCCCGAAGCAAAGTTCATAAAAGAGTGGATAGAGGAATTAAGGGATTACCCCCCTTCGGTTATACATAAGGTATATGAGTATAATATACCGGCTTATCCTAAACCTATTGTTGACTGGAGAGAAAGAGTAGAGTTTGTAAAAAGAGTTTTTAGATTTGAACAATAGTACAATTTATGGAAAAACCTGGGAATGTGAAACTTTTTATTTCTAGTCTTATTTCGTTACCAATCCTAGTGTCTTATGGCTTGATATTCAAGGATATTTACGTAGTCCCCGGAATAATAGCAGTAGTACTCAGTCTTAGATCTGCCTACGAAAGAAAATTCTCGAAATACACGTTCTTGGCATCAGCAATTTCAAGCTTTGTCAGTTTCCCCAGTCCTTTACTTGTGTTCTCTATTTTGATAGTAGTTTACGCTTTTTATGAATATTATTCCGGTTCTCTAATAGCTGGGATAATTGAGATTATCCTAATAGCAATATCAACTTTATACGCTGTTATTCCTCCCTATACGGTTCCGTTTTACATTATAGGTCTTGTGACTTCTTTACCATTGACTTATGTAACCGTTATGAATTTGAGGGCATATAAAGGTAAGGACTTCACAGTTGTAACGTTTAAAGCTAATGGCTTGCCTAAAGGTCTATCTTGGTTTGTAGATCTCAACGGTAGTGTAATTCCTACATCCGATTCGGAGATAAACATAATCAGTAAGGGAGGCTCTTGGGTCACATGCCCCGTAAAAGACGGTAACGAGTATTATATTCCGTTAAATTACAAGGGTTTTGTAAGGGCTGGAGACTCTGTCGAAATCGTATTCAAAAAAGTTACAGATGTGAGTACTTTGAATAAATATGAAGAATGTGTGGTCGTCTTTGTTCCGGTAAACTTACCTAAGGAGTTAAACTTCTCTGTCTTAGTAAACGGCCATAAGTATACCGGAAGGGAGAGGATTACGGTCCCGGTCTTTGACCATACATTTATTAAATGGGAAGTGGACCGAATAGCCTACGGTGACGTGGTTTTTGAGCCTAAACAAAAAACCGGTACAACTATCAGAGGCTCTGTTGTAGGTTTAGAATTCGAACCGAAAATAGATAAGAGGTCATTAGACATTAAAAATTGGGATCCTAAGGCGTGGGTAGGCTCCAGGCTTTACGGCTATAGTGTAGTAGACACGGTTAGCGAAGGCGGTAGTAGTTACGTCGTAAAGGCTGAAAAGGACGGAAAGTATTATGCCGTAAAAATACTTAAGCCGAATTTTTCGAGGTCTCAAACCGTAGCGATTAGGGAGTTTACGGACTTGTTCAAAGAGTCCAACAACCTAGTTAAGTTAAGTAATAACAGTCCCTACCTCGTTAAGATCTCAGGGATCTTTGCAGATGTTAACCAAATAAGCTCGGTTCTAAGGGGCGATACTGAGACTTATTTGAAATACCCTCCTGCTATTGTTATGGAGTTTATGGACGGAGGGACTGCTAAAGACCTTTTTCAAATTTATTTTTCTAGCTCCAAGGAGTGGTACGAGATCGTTAGGTTTATCGTAAAGCATACAGCAATAGCATTAGACTATATACACTCTAACGGATACGTTCACTTAGATGTGAAACCTCAGAACATATTCTTGTCAGAAAAAGTTGGCGGAACTTTAGATGATATAACGAAAGCGTTGAGTTCTGGAAAAGTCTTAATTAAACTAGGTGATTTAGGTTCTGCTGTGAGAATAGGAGAAAAGTTCTTTCAAGCTACACCTGCATACTGTTCTCCTGAGCAGTTAGAGTATGCTATATTAGGCTTAGGCGCCAAGGTAGAATTTGATATTTTCAGTCTAGGAATGACTACATATTACATGCTTACGGGTAGGGAGTCCCCCGTTAGTAGATACTTAGATGAGGCAATAGACCTTTATAACGGAAATGATGTAGGTAGTGCATTGAAACGTATTGACGAAGCCAAGATTGTTCTAAAATCTTGGAATATAGACCTTCCATCTAATGTACCGTTTAATTTAAGAAACTTTGTAGAAACCTCAATAAAATATAATGTAAAGAGTTTGTTTAATCTAATCAAAAATCTATGATTTACGCGGTTTTAACATATTTTAATTTTAGGTGAAAATAAGTTTTATCAACGTAAATATAATTAAGCAAGAAACATAATTGATTAAATAAGGTATAAATAGATCCTAAAGGGGAAATAAGTACAATGGGGCGTAAATTATACTCAATGTCGTTTTATGTAAATATAAAGAAATTAAGAGTAATAGGATTAATTAAGTTTATGAAAACAAAACAATTCTACGAGGTAAACCAGTTTGAGTGAAAATTTTATATCACTATTAGGGCTCACAACATTTACATTAGCTAATAGTGTAATTATATACAATTTCAGTAAGAAATTAAAAAGACACACAAATTACTTATTAGGAGAAGGGAAAAGAAAACTGATCTTAAAGTTCTTGGAAGAAGGAGTAGAATTTTTTTCTCAGAGTAGTCTATTAGAATTACTAGAAGAAATACTGATAGCCAGTAGAGTAGAAGAAGAAATAAAGTTAGATGATATACAGAAAGAAGTAGTAGATAAAGCTAAAGTTATGAATGAAGAGATAAAGAAAATATATAATTTGTCGAGGTTAATGATTAAGATAGACAATATAGCAAAAGAGCTTTCGATCTTTTCTGAACAATTGAGAATCATTTCTATTTTGTTATTCTCTTTACCACTAGCAGATTCAATCTTAAACTTCTATCCAGAGTTTGATAGTTATAAAGTTGACATTCTCTCTTTCACAATAGGAAGTGACCTTCTGGCTATCTTTTACTTAATATTAATAAATTGGTTTTATATAAGAAGACGATTGAAGAAAAGCTGTAAGGAGTTAGAGATTTAGACTGATTTTGTGTATCTTATACTTTCTTATACCTTCGGACAATTTTTAATAATATGTTGTTTTTATTCATCCTATGGTTAAGTATTGTCCCAGATGTGGATATCCAAATAACGACGAGTCCTTGTATTGTCCCAGATGTGGATATCTTCTTGTAACTTTTCCACAGCAAAACACACCAACCACTATGAAATTTGACAATTCTTCTTCTCAGACCGTAAACTTTTCCTCTCTAATTCAATGTCCTAGATGTGGTACTCTAAATGTTCCTCATGCTAACTTTTGCAAGAAGTGTGGATTTCCTCTAAAGCAACCACAACAAGCACAGAGCCAATCACTTCAACAACCGACAATATCTTATCAGCCACCACAACAAACTCTTCCCCAAGTACCTTCCCCACCTCTGCCAGTTAATACTCAAGATCCTGCTTCATATCAAGAGAGTGTAAAAACTACTAAGAATAGGAGGAAAAAGGTCGTTAAGGCAATAATAGCCGACGTCGCTGTCGTATCTATAGCACTATTACTCCTTTCAGTTGTGTTACCGTATTTCTTCGACATAATTTTACTTCCACCTCTTTACATACCTCCTCCTGCTATCTCAGTGCACAATCTCACCAAATTCCAGTTGGACAGTGTACTAGGTGCTTCTGGTTGGTCAATAATTATGAACACTAGTAATTTATCTACAATATATTATTACGTCATAGGTCATCAAACTTCGTCTGTGCAAGGGGTAATTGCAGGTAGTTTAGTTGAATATAGTAACTCTGAAGTTAACGTTTATTCCATCTACCTTAATGCGTCTACTAACCAAGCTGCACAAAATATTGTGGCTTATATAACATCTAATGGACTCTATTATTCTTCTCCTAACACATTAAAATATACTACCCTAGTTAATGGATACACTGTTTATATAGCAAAAGGCGGAAACTTATTAGTTGGTGTTACCGCTTTCGGAAATTGGGTAGTGATGGTGCTAATATATTCCTCTCCTTCAATTATGTTAAGCTATTCTAGCTCACAGTTAAGCTCTTTAATCGCCGATATGGAAGTAACTAAAACTCTGTAAGCCGTGTTCCTTCGTTATAATTCCTCCCACTATTATAATGGGCATAAAAATAAGCTTTGTTCTTAATTCATTAAAAGTTGATCGCTAGTTCTCAAGTTAATTTTAGATTGTTATAAAATAACAGTTTTAGAGTTTCCTAAACTTGTTAGCTTGTAGGGGATAAGGAGGACTAATCTGGTATTAGCCTTAGTTGTTACTTGTTGTAGAAGAAGGCTGATTTGTAAACAATGTAATTATTAAGCTAGAGAAGGGAGTATAAATAATTTTACCGTATAATAATTATTTTCTTATCATCTCGTCTCTTGTTTTTACTCAAATATTGGAGTAGATTTCCACCAACTCTTTGAACAAAAATGCACTCGGTCTGGGTCTAAAGTCCAATTCAAATAAGCCGAACTTCATTTCATAGCCAAAGTTCCATTCGTAATTATCTATTATAGACCAGTACATGTAAGCCTCTACTTTAACCCTGGAATTTTTTATTGCCTCCAGATGTTGAAGAAGGAAGTTTGGTCTTAGTTTATCCTTGGAATCGGCTATTCCGTTTTCGGTAATATATATAGGTTTGTAAAATCGACTTACTTTTCTTAATACTTCTTCTAAGCCTTTAGGATATAATTCCCATCCATAATCCGAGGTCGGATTACCGTCTAGAGAAGTTGAGTTAGGTTGGCAAAATACACCATATCCCTTCTTAGGGCTTCCGTTTTTATCATAGACTATTCTTGAGTAGTAATTCACTCCTATCCAATCTACTTTTACCTTCTCTAGGAAGGAATAAACAGCTTTTTCCATTCTGTCGTTTCCCTGAACATATGGAAAGTTGTAGACAAGTCCTACTTTTAAGCCCTTAAATTCATCATATACTAAGTTATGAGCTGTTATAACGTTTAATAACGCTTTCTGATAGGCAATTTTGCTAGTTACACCCGGAGGGAATATTCCGCTAAGATAAGAGAAGTTAATCAGTATGTTGGGTTCGTTAAAAGTGCACCACAAATCAACATATTCTGAATAAGTGTCACGGATAAACTTTGCAAAGGTTAGGAATTTTCTTACGGTGTTCTCGTCGTACCAACCCAGTTTTCCTTTGGTAAGAAGATAGTCGCGTGCGATAATGGGCTGATGTATCCATAGAGGAAGGTCGAAGTGATTTAAGCAAAGAATGATTGTAAACCCCTTGTCTTTTAAGTCTTTCAAGATTTCCTTGTATTTATTGACAGTTTCGTTATCTATTTTATCTTCTACTTTAAAAAGCCTACTCCAGCTAGGGTTAAACCTCCAAATACTCGCATTAAGTTTTGAGGCTAAATCGTGTATAACGGAGTACTTTGATAAGTAAGCATTCATGTAAGGTAAGTAGGGAACCACTTTACCCGTGGATAAATTAACGTCGTCGGTTAACCATTCGTACCAGTCTGAATTTGTGTTTGTCTCTTCAAACTGAAAAGCTGACGTAGAAAATCCGAATTTCACAAATTATAAAAACGTTCATAATATTTAACGTTTTAAAATTACTCGACTAAAGTTAAGGAAGACAGTGAAAATTTTCTATTTAATAATGTACTCAGTTCAGGTATTTTAACATCACTTAATTTTTTATGACGAGTAAAAGTATTATCTACTATGCCTTACTATAATAGAAGACTAATTAAGGCGTCCATTGTCAGTATTTCCACCCCTATACTATTACTCTTGTTTTTTCAGTCGTTTTCCTTTCTATATGTTACATTGTTAATAATAACGTCATTGATTTCTATATTAGCATCTTTTAATCGTAATCTAACGTATATAGCCTTTATACTATCATTTTCGGTATCACTTCTCTTAGTTATTTCATCGGGGAACACGAGCATTTTAGGGATTCCTTTTCTGTCTGTGCTACTTGCAGTAATATTAGGTTTACCCGGTTTAGCGATACCATGTGCTTGGGAAGTTATTACTATTGCTTCAGCCCTAGTGGCTTACGAGCTGTCCTCTTATGAACCGTTAATTAATGATTTCACATTGCCATTACTATTACTATCGTCTACATTTACTACTTTAGCCTTTGCAAATATAATCGCAGCTAGCGGTAAAGGATATCCTATAGTAATTTTGCAAAAGGGTATACCTGATGGTTTTCAGTGGGAGATAGAGATTAACGGTGTTGTCAGAAAAGTCACCGGACGAATGCTGGTGTTGAACGAGAAAAGGGTAGAGTTTCATCTCTGTCCCTCCTTCGTGCAAGGTAAATACTATTTGCCAGACAAGATAAGTGGGAACGTGAAAGAGGGGAGAAAGATTGAAATTAATTTCGTTACCAGCGGTACAATACCATACGATAAGTATCCTCACTGTTTTGCTACCTTTTTAGTAACGGGTCTTCCTTCCAATATCCAGTGGAGCGTTAACGTAGGAGGTTATGATTACGTTTCGAGTAGTTCAGCGTCTCCTATCTTAGTTCCTATATTGGGCTCAAAAAACGCTCCGTGGAAGGCGAAAGAGATCAGAATAGGTGAAGTAGTTTTTAAACCTAATGTAGAAAGCGGAATAATAAACAGAGGAGAAAAGATTATTATACAATACACAAGCGTTGTAGAGCCTAAGAAGCCCATTATATTGCCTCCTTTGGATAAGTGGGATCCAAGGGTTTGGGTCGGTAATGATATCTATGGTTATAATGTTCTTTCCGTCCTCGGGGTAGGGGGAAACGGGTACGTTCTAAAGGCTGAAAAGGACGGAACATACTACGCTATAAAAGTATTAAGTATGAGAAATGAGTCTTCACAAACAAGGGCACTAAGTTTCTCATCTTTTGATGACTTATTTCGTGAGTCGGAGAACCTGAAAGAGTTGTCTAAGAACCCACGGTTTGTGAGAATTTACGGCATATATGTTGATATAAATAACATTACATCAGCCTTAAGGGGGAATAGTGAAGCCTACTTCAAATATCCACCTGCAATAATTATGGAATTTATGGAAGGTGGTACTGCCGCAGATCTGATAAAGACTCAATTGGTTAATTACCCGCAATGGCCCATAATTGTTAAGTTAATTATTAGGGAAATAGCTATGGCTTTGAGCTTTTTACACAAAAACGGGTACGTTCACTTAGATGTCAAGCCTCAAAATATATTTTTCGCAAAAAAGGTTGGAAACCAAGTGGATGAGGTCTTGAGGAATCTAACCGTAGTAGGTAACGTGAAGTTAGGTGATTTAGGGTCTGCAGTAAAAGCCGGGCAAAAGTTTAACCAAGCAACTCCCGCTTACAGCCCTCCAGAGCAATTAGAAGCGATAGTGTTGGGAAAAGGGGCGAATCCGTCTATGGACGTGTTTTCCTTAGGGATTACAGCTTACTATCTCCTGACACTACATAACGATAACCCTGCAATTCCCTATCTTAATAAAGCCTCTGATCTGTTTATCAGTGGTAGAATAAACGAAGCATTGGGTTACATTAACCAAGCTAAGGTTGTTCTAGCCTCTTGGCGCCCTCAATTGCCTCCTAATACTCCTCAAGAGCTTGTCAACGTTATTTACGGTTGTATAAGTACCGATTTCACGAAGAGGTATACGAGTGAACAAGTCGCTTATCTTCTCTCTAAATGATTTTTTAAACACATACGATTCTACATACTTTTATGGAAACAGATGTAATAATAATAGGGGCGGGTGGTGGAGGATATCCGGGTGCATTCAGACTAGCCAGATCTGGGTACAGAGTAGTAATCATAGATCCTAAAGGAGAACTAGGAGGTAACTGCCTTTTTTCAGGGTGTATCCCGTCAAAGACTATTAGAGAAATAGCACAGATAGTCTGGAGAAATAACCGAATTCTGAAAGCTAATTTAAAACCGGACTTCTCCCTTATTCAAGATCACAAGGATCGTGTTCAGGAAATAAGGTATATGCAGCATAGAGAGGAATTAAAGGAATTCAGAGACAATATAGAGCTAATAAGAGGAAAGGCAAAGTTAATAGATAATAAGACAGTAGAAGCCGAAACTGAGAATGGAATGATCGAGGTTAAGGGTAGGTACTTAGTCATATCAACTGGAAGTGAACCTGTTAAACCGAAATTCCCTGGGTCTGAATTTTCAATAACAAGTGACGATCTTTATGGCTACAGAACGTCCTTGAGAAGACTTCCTGACGATATAACAATAGTAGGAGGAGGTTACATTGCACTCGAGACTGCTACTATCCTTAAGGCGTTAGGCTACAACGTTAGACTGCTAGTAAGGAGCGATAAAGTACTCAAGGGTTTCGAAAGCGAAATAGTAAACACGTTATTACCTCTATTAGGCTTAGAAATAATGTATAACTCCCCTATCCTAGAAATCAAAAAGATAGGGGAACAAGAGTTTGAGGTCTTCTATAGTGACGGTAAGGGGAATAAGAAGAGTTTAAAAACTGGACTAGTTATGCTTGCTACGGGTAGGAAACCCGTTTTACCCGAGGGTGCTGGAGGAATTCTAGCACTAGATAGTAAAGGTCATATAAGTGTCGACGACTCCATGAAAACAAACTTACCTAATGTCTTTGCAACTGGTGATGTCAATGGAAAGGCTCCATATTTTCACGCTGCTGTAAGGATGTCGATTGTAGCAGCTTATAATATTATGAGTAATGGCACGCCAGTGGACTACGTGGACTTCAAGAGTATTCCAGTAACTATCTTCACAATTCCGCCAGCTTCTTACGTAGGAATTATGCCTTCCGAAGCAAAAAGAATGGGGATCAGCTTCATTGAGGCTTCTTACGAGTTAAAGAATGATCCTATGGCACAAATGTATGACGAGATGGGCGGAGTTTTAAAACTGTACTTTGAACGTGGTAGTTTAAGGTTAATAGGGGCTTGGATCATAGGTGTTCATGCAGGGTTTGTTATTAACGAGTTAGGACAAGCCGTAGCCCACGGATTGACAGCTAAGGATTTGGCTGAATTCGCAGACCAACACCCTACGACGAATGAACTTATAGCATATACTGCAAGAAAAGTTCTATGACTCTTTTAAATACTTTTAAAAAATTCTCCTTGAAGCGTAAGAATATCCTATCTCAGATTTAAGACCTTCTTTGTACGCTACATAAGAGATTACATACCCAATACCGAGTGCTATAGCTATGATGGCTATTACGTCTATAATGGAAAAGTCACTGGAATCTACGGCTCTCCTTATGCTTTTCCAAGCTGAAAGGAAGCCCGTGATATATTCCCACGTATCTGCTATAGTTGCAAAGGCGTTATAAACGCTTATTATTCCAGCTGTCCAGCTTCTTCCCCTTACTGTGGCTACAACGCTTAGGGTTGTAGCTATTACTCCCCACATTATTATTGCTAGTCCGAAAAATAGGAAGTCGAATCCTAAAATGAATGTTGTAGTTGATACCGAGATGTAACCCGAGTATGCTAGTATAAATGTGATTATTGTCGCGATTACATAACTTACTGGCAAGAATCCTCCCAAAAAGAATACTAAAGTTCCTAATCCTTTTCGGTAACTAGATATTTTCCCCGCATTATAACTGTTCCATATAGAGATTGCAAAATCGAAGATTAGTATTAATATTCCTATTATTAACCCTATATCCATGAGTAGTCACTCGATATTCTTACTTTAAAAGTTATTCGAATAATTTAAACCTAGTTGAGAATCTTGCAAAAGTTCATTTATAGGTTATGAGAATCCTTCTAGAGTTTGTTATAATCTAAATATAAGTGTGGAGCTATAACACTTAAATAATTACGTAGGGTTCAGCAGTTCGTCATGAAAGTAAGTTGCTTAGAAGTCGCTTCACGAAAGTTAAAAACCTCCATAAGGTAAATTAATCATAATGACTATCAGGGATGAAATTACGTATGCCAGAATAAGCTACAACGACTTTATTGCGTCTTATTACAGATTAGAGAAAGGCGATCTAAGATTGTCAGCATTTAGGGCGTATAAAGCAGAGAGGAGGCTGTTACAATCATTAGCTATGCGCCATAATCTTCATAGAAAAGATACAAAGTGTGCAGTGCCAAAAAAGGAAATGTTACAAGTATCGAAACAGTTGGATAAAATTTATCGCAATATATATCAGTTTACGGAGATGGCTCTATCCTTATTCGAACAATATAAGGAAAACAAAGTGGATAAAAAAAGTATAATCTTACTTCTGGTCTCGTTAAACTATGAATGGGTTTCACAATATCTCACGTATGAACAAGTTGATAGAATAAAGATGATTAAATGCCAAATGATGAAAGGTTTAAAATAACAACTTAAATGGAGAATATCGTTAACTTAGAGATAATCTGGTTGTAATGAAATTAGCTCTTGTTAAGGCATATCTCGCTAAAATATCTTTGTATAAAATGTTATAAGTTGTTCGAGGTCGTTATAAGCTGAAGAATAGACAGATATTGATATACAGTTATGTTAAAGCTAACGGTTTTAACTATAGTTAGGACGGATATATTGGAAGTTTGGTTAGAGTAACTAACCCAATAACTTGAATTTCCAATCCAATAGAAAGGTCCTTCAGTGCCGCTGAAGCCCTGAGTACTTGAATAGATCTCGTAAGGGACCTGGAAATTAGGTTGAGTATAATAAGCCTTAATTATAAGTAAAGTGGTTTTGCCACTGTAATTATCTTCATAAAAATACACGAAAGCCTTGGTAAACTCGATGACATCACGATTATTAGAACTATTCAGAAATATTTCTCCTAAATTTGATTTGAGGAAATTATTCCTTTCTAAGGTTAATGAAGTCCCGTTAGAAAATGTAATTACAAACATAGAGTCTTGTCGAGATACTACAGCACTAACAACTTGAGTCCAGTTACCTTGCGTAATTACGTTAAGTGCGCCGGTGTTAATAGACGGTGGAATTGGTACTGAGATAAGCGTCGGGGCTAAGAATAACGTCGATATCATAACTAGAATGGAAATTACGAAAGAGAGTACAATATTTACTGTATTCTTGCCACTACTTGTTTTATAGCTCATTTTTATACTATCTAATCGTCTTAGCTCTAACGCTAATAAATATTAAGTTTTGACAATATTTTCTCCTTGCTGTATTCGGATAAAGTTAATAGATTTGAAAATAGGAAATTTTGCTAATGAAGAAAGTATTTCAAGGTGTAAATGTAAACCTTCAAATGTTAGCTGTACAGCTTTTTCAGTGGTTTAGTTTTAAAGGGTATCAGTCTCAGTATTACGGTGCAGGGAATTACTATATAGTTCAGGCTAAAAAAGAAGGTTTTTTGAGACATTTTTTTGCTGCGGATAGGGCTTTCACAGTCAAGCTCTTTGGTGGCCAGGGATACCTTGAAGCAGAAACGGGAGTGGCTAACTGGGTGAAAGCTGAAGACGTTACTGAGGCATTCTTAGGTGACTTAATATTAGGACCTGTAGGACTCTTAGTAGAAGCTGGAGAAGGACTGTGGAATATCGAGATAGAGCATGAAATCATGAAAGAGATAGAGAGGCTTATAAACAGTGGTGCCGTAAGATCTATGCCACAGCCTGGCTATCAGTATGGGTATCAGACCACAATGCCTTATTATGCTCAACCTTACACTCAACCCTACCAGTTTAACCAGGTCAAAGTATGTCCTTCATGCGGATATCAGAATCCTGGAAATGCTAGGTTCTGTACTAATTGTGGAAGTCCGTTATAATTTTTTATTTTTAAGAAAAATTTGAAATAAAACTAATTAAAGAATAAGTTAGTAGTCAGAAGATAATTTAAATATATACGTTAAAAATATTGTATGGTATCAAACAGAACACTGCTTCTATTGGTTGTAGTATTAGGTGTATTAATGGGTGCTGTGGATTCTACTATAGTCATCTTAGCACTACCTACAATCGTGACAGTTCTTCATTCTAATCTCTTCACAATGATCTGGGTTATATTAATTTATTTATTAGAAGCTGCTGTGTTAACTACCCAATTAGGGAGACTAGGAGACTCTTATGGAAGGGCTAAGGTATACAACTCAGGTTTCATTATCTTCACCATCGGTTCTGCCTTGTGCGGAGTATCTCCTTCAGCGTATTTTCTCATCGGCTCTAGAGGTATTCAAGCTCTGGGAGCCTCTATGATGCAGGCTAATAGTGGAGCGATTATTTCAGACCACTTTCCTCCTAATGAAAGAGGCAAGGCCTTCGGTTATACTTCAATAGGTTGGAATGTAGGGGCTGTGTTAGGAATAGTGCTAGGTGGAATAATAACAACGTTGATAGGATGGAGATACATATTCTACATTAATGTCCCTATAGGTGTTGTAGCATCCCTTTTAGGGTATAGAGTAGTGAAGGACGTAAATAGGGTAAAAAGAGACGTTGATGTATATGGGGTCATCCTCTTCGGAACGGCGTTATCTCTGATAACTTACGGAAGCGCTGAGATGGCGGGCGAAGGATTAGCGTTAAAAAATGAGATACTAATATTAATAGGATTAGGACTTCTATTTTCCTTTATAGTGATAGAGAAAAGAGCTAATGCCCCGCTTATAGACTTTAGTGTCTTTAGAAATAGAGTCCTTACAGCTTCTTTATTGGCATCGTTTTTCCAGAGTACGGGGTACTTGTCTACAGCCTTTTTGTTAATCATGTATTTGCAAGGAATAAGGGGCTTATCTCCTTTGAACGCTTCTTTATTGCTTGTCCCGGGATATGTAATAGCGAGTATGGTAGGTCCTTTAGCTGGTAGACTTTCGGATAAGATTGGGGCTAGAACTCCTGCCACAGTAGGGATAGGTTTGATGACATTAGTATCGTTCCTTTATTCCTATACGTTAAATTTAGACACTCCTCTAATCTATATCGTAGGCTTATCCGTTATAGGTGGGTTAGGTTCTTCTCTTTTCTACCCAGCTAACAACAGCTCAGTAATGGCCAATACACCTAAACACTCTTATGGTAGTATTTCTGGTATGTTAAGGACTTTAAGCAACACGGGTATCTTAATGAGTTACGTGATCTCGATTACAGCGGCATCCCTTACAATTCCGCGTTATGTAGCTTTTCAGGTCTTTCTGGGCACTTCTTACCTTATAGGTGGTGTAGCTGGCAAATTTATAAACGGTTTACATTCCGCGTTTTTAGTGTCTGTAGGAGTACTCGTAGTTGCGTTAGTGTTATCGGCCGTGAGGGGTAAGAAAGTAAGGACTACTCAAGTTGATGTTGCAAGGAGGGCAAATTGATAAATCCCTTCTATTGCTCCTTAATAATTACTTTAACTTTTATTAGTTACTACAAAAATAACTATATATTCCAAAGATAGAAAATATAAGATAAAAGATTAAACAGATTAAAAATACCCCTAGTGAAATTTAATCCAGTATTCATTTTGAACGCTCTTTAATTTAACTTTATATAAGGGTAACTGGAGTATATTAGTATGCCTTTTGGAGTAGAGGAAATCGAGGAAATATTGAGAACATTATCCGTGGATAAGAGAAAACTAATATCAAGACGAATTCCTAAATCAATAATTCGTGATTACGGTAAATTTTTCAGACTAATGTCAAATTCAATTCCTTTCAAAACTATAATATTCGTAGTACCTACTAAAGAAGATGCTGAAAATATTGTTAGGGTCTTTAACAGAATCTTCCCTGACAGAGAGGTGTTAGCTTTTGCAGAAGAAAGTAATACTAACGAAATACTAATGTTAGTACAATTAGGACAAGTCAATGAGAAGGCGAAGGACCTAGGAATAGGAGACAGTATCAACTTAACAATTCGGGATAACTAGAATTTAAATCGACGAGACGATATAGAAAGCTCTTTAAACTCCGATAATTAGTTAGTGAATAGACCTTAATGAACTTGGTACTTGATGCCACCAATTACATTGGTATTGTAGCTTTTTCTGTTTCTGGTGCAATTAAAGGGATTAAGAAAAACATGGATCTTTTAGGTGTACTGTTGTTAGGCTTCTCTACAGCGTTAGGTGGTGGAATAATAGCAGACTTACTCCTCGGCAAAACTCCTCCTACCAATTTAACGTACTTGCCTTATCCTACTGTTGCCTTACTATCAAGCTTGTTCACATTCGCGTTCTATAAGGTCTTTTCTCATGGTCAAAAGCCCTTACTTTATGCTGACGCTATAGGTCTAGCAGCTTTTGCAGTATCTGGTTCTTCTCTGGCATACTCGGTTTCTGAAAACGTGGTATTAGTAATTACTGTTGGGACTATCACAGCTACGGGTGGTGGTGTAATCAGGGATCTTCTCTCTAACGAAGTTCCCATGGTACTTACTAAGGACTTTTATGCTACAGTAGCTATTCTAGGCTCGGCAATTTACTTCTCTCTAAGACAGTTAGGATACTCGGATCTCGTAACGACAATAGTAAGTTTCACCATTGCTCTGGTAATAAGGGTTATGGCAATAAGGAATAAATGGGAGTTGCCTAAAATTAAGGTTTAGATTAAGTAAAGTTCTATGGTCTCTCCTTCTATCCCTTTTTTCTTATTATTTCAATAATTCTTAGTTAGGGCTTTTTAGGTTTATTTTCTATTTAGTTTTTAAGACTATATGAGCATTAAGTACTTCTATTTTTTAATAATATCTATGAGATACAAGAATTTCATAGGTTTAATTATTTATAGATCGTGAATACGACTTACTAGATCAGACGCTCAACTAATTTTTCAAAATCATAAAATTTTTACATCAATGTTTCTATTGTAAAGTAGTAGTGATATTGTTAACTCTAGAGTCTACCTACCTTAAATCTTACGGCTTATATTTCCTCTTACTGACCTATTTTCAAAAATTAATGAGGTAACAATATTTAATTCGTAAAACCTACTCACTACAAGAAATATTTAATTATTATTACGAGATCTGAGCACAAACTCCCACGTCCAAAAGAACTTCATAAAAGCTTATTTCCCGCGATGGTGCTGTTATGCCTATGTTAAGACGTGGTTTAGTTATGGAGTGATGTAAGCCCCGTTAATTTGTGCAGTTAAGTCGCAGTTAACTGTACACTGTATTATATGGTTCCTATAAAGAGAACAATAAAGACGTCACTTCCACTTGAAATAAGGGTAAAGACATTCATAACGTGATTTGAAAGTAATACACACCTTGAGTATTCCTTGGTCTCCGATATTGGAAGATATAACCAAGATATCTAAACTCCTTCTAATAAAAATAAATGAAAAAGGAGAGAAATTGTGACAATTTAATAAATATAGAGCTAGAATGACAAATTTATTACACTCAATTTAATGAGATTAACAATGCTCTAGTTTGACTGAAAAAGAAAAATAGGTGAAGAATGATGGTAATAATATGAGGTCTGACGAACTCTGGTCCGGCATAAGAGACGTTTATGAAGGTATCCTAACTCACCCTTTTATAAAGGGTCTCACAGATGGCTCTTTACCTCTTGAAAAGTTTAAGTATTATATTATTCAGGACTACCATTATTTGAAGGAATTCGCTAAGGCATTAGCCCTCCTTTCCGCTAAGGCTGAGAAATCAGAGGAAAGAGAGTTATTCGCAACTCACGTAACTCACGCTCTCGATGTAGAGAGGGAGCTTCACCAAGGATTTACAAAAGAGTGGGGAATAAACCCCGAGGAATATGAGGTTTCGCCTACTAACCTCTTATATACGTCCTATTTAATATCTGTAGTATACTCGAGACCCTTTTATGAGGGGGTAGCAGCAGTTCTCCCTTGTTATTGGATATACATGGAGGTGGGAAAGGAGTTGAAGAGGATGGGTAGTGCTAACAAGTTTTACCAGAAGTGGATAGACACTTATGGCGGAGAGGAGTACGAAAAGGGAGTCAGAGCTGTTATTCAAATCATAGATGGATTTGAGGTGACTAAGGAACAAGAGGAGAATATGATGAGGCATTTCAGAACTGCTTCGATATTTGAGTACATGTTCTGGGACTCTGCATATAAGCTAGAGAGATTTCCCTTTAACTTAAAAAGGGGAGGGTATTAGGCTTACTGCTTTTGTTGCTCTTCGTCTTTTCCTCCTAACTTTTTCATTTCTCTAATAGGTCCCTTCATTGCGTCCTTTACTCCTTCAGTCAGTGTCCCAGTTACATCTTTAGTGTGGTTTATAGCTTCCTTCACAGTCCCTTTAAACTCCTTTTCCGCTTCTTTCCCTACTTCCATTGAAGCCTTTACTACGTCTTTCCCTACTTCCATTGTCTCTTTAGTTACACCTGCTGCTGCAGACATTGACGCTTTTCCGACTTCCTTTCCAGTCTCTATCATCTCCTTCACGTTTTTCTTCATTTCATCCATTAATTCTTTCCAAACCATATGATTATTTAGAATTTACTATATTAAAAATTTTTTCATCAAAATGAAAAAACATTTTCATTTACTCAAGGTCTTCATAGGAATCCGTTTCTTCAGGATTTCTCTTTTTATACTCTTCATAAGCTCTCTGGTTCAGCTTAGGGTACTCGTTGATGTGTCTCTTATAAGCTTCTATGATTCTATACGCTATGTCTAACGCCTCTTGGTCTGTCAACCTAATTACCTTGTCTCCTTTGTCATCTGCTATGCGTACAAAGAAAGCACCGTCTACTACGCTAGTATCTTTAATAATGGGTGGTACCTCGTCGATTGAGATCCACACTATTCCTCCATCGTTTTTCTTGTGTACTTTTCTTACAATGATAGCCATGAGTTACAATCACTAGAGAAAGTTATAAAGCATTACTGTATTAGTAGCTCCGTCGTTTTTCTTGTCTGAACATTACAGCTGAATTAGTGTTAATCGTAAATGTATCTTTACCTTAATAAAAACTCTTTGATTTACAAAATGCGGTACGCTTCTTATTTCTGTCCTTTACATCACTTACATATAAAACTCACGGCGTTAATAAGTAGAAATGAGATCGTATGTATAGGGTAATAACACTGTAGATAATACCCAGTAAGTTTGACTAGTTTGGGCTAGCCCACGATTGCTATCGCTTATTAGTATTAAATATTCTACATCAATATATATAAAAAATATATTATTTTACAAATAGTATTTATGAAATTGTAAATACGCGATATCCTAATTCATTCCAAGAATTCACTTTGTTTATAGTTTAGAGTGAATTCTATTAAAAGATAATTGTTAGTATTTAAAAAGATATAAAATAACTGTTAAAATAGATTAGATTTACATCTTAAATAAGATAAGTCTTTACCATTAACTTTGAAGAAAAATAGAATTCGTTATGGTATTTCCCCGCTTTCGTATTATCCGTTAGAATTACTCCTTTGGGCTATCTCCGGTCAGCTAAATCTATATAGAAATAATATCTGTAACATTTTAAAAATCCGCTATATTATAAATTAACAATCAGGTATTTACTCGTTTGAAAAATATTTTAATTATCTTAAATTTTTATTAAATGTTAATTTTTAAGTTGGAATTTAATCATAATGTCTTGGTACCATTAACGTAGATTTGTAATGATCCAGTGTAGGATTTCATAGGTGCCTTTATAGTCAAGGTGAAGCTCATACTCTGTCCGTGGTCTATTGTGGTTGGTAAGGATGGCGATACACTCAAAAGAGTGAACGGAGCTGATACGTTAATCCCGGTTATTTCAGTGGGTAATAAGCCGTTATTTGCCATAGTCAGCGTTACAACAAAGGTTTGACCGCCGTGGAGAGTTAAGGAAGAGTTACTATACGACGTGTGGATCGTATTGATCAGGAAACTGTTCTGGTATTCCACGTAAATGCCTTGTACGTTAACGGTGTAGAAGTACCCGTTACTGTAGAGGTAATATGCAGCACCTGCCAATATCAGTAGGATTACGATAGCTACTATAGCTCCTTTCATTTCAGGGTGTTATTACGCTCCTCTTTTATTAAGATTGTTCATAAGGCAATCTTATAAAGAAGCTTTAAATCGGAATAACTTCGAATTAGAAATAATCATAATTTTTAAATAGTACTAAGTCTAATTTAATATAGGTAAAAGAAAAATGGAAGAAGAATTTAGAATGCCTTTAATAGGTGAAAAGTTTCCTGAACTAGAGGTTGAAACAACTCAGGGAAGAATAAAGCTACCAGACCAATACAAGGGTAAATGGTTTGTGTTATTTAGCCATCCTGGAGACTTTACACCCGTATGTACTACCGAGTTCGTGTCTTTTGCTAAAAAGTATGAAGAGTTTAAGAAGTTAAATACAGAACTAATAGGTCTTTCCGTAGATACTAACATCAGCCACATAGAATGGGTTAACTGGATAGAAAGTACTCTGAAGGTGGAGATACCTTTCCCTATAATAGCAGACCCTATGGGCAGAGTTGCAAAAAGACTAGGAATGATTCATGCCGAGTCATCCACATCTACAGTAAGGGCAGTATTCATAATTGACGACAAGAGCACAGTGAGGCTTATAATGTATTATCCCCTCGAGTTGGGAAGAAATATTAACGAGATCCTGAGGAGTATAAAAGCTTTACAGTTAATAGACAAGACCGGAGCTGTTATGCCGGCAAATTGGCCTAAGAACGAGATAATTGGTGATAACGTGTTGAATCCTCCTCCAAGAACTGTTAAAGACGCTAAGCTGAGGTTAGGGCAATATAAAGGCTATGCATGGTGGTTAACTTACAGAGAAATAGATAAGAAGGAAGCTGAGGAGACAGCTAAATACATCTGAACGATTAAACAAAAAGAAAAATATTTTTCCCGCCTTTATTTAATTTCTTTACATTAACTTTGTTCCGCAATTTAAGCAGAACTTAGCTCCGGGTGGGTTCATATATCCGCACTGGGGGCATCTTATTTGGGTTTGAGGCATTGGTTGTTGAGGTGTTGGTTGTCCCATTGGTGATTGCATCGTTCCAGGCTGTGGTCCCATTTGCATTCCCATGGGCATTTGCATGTCGAAGAGACCGTCGTTTATCTGTTTATCTATGTTACCGAATAATCTTCTGTTAATCAATTCTCTACCAATGGGTCCTATATGCTCTTCTTCTACAATTATGGTGAAATCGTTAGGATAACCCTTAACCCTTACAATTACGGTTTCTACGTGGTGAAAATGTCCTCTTTTTATAGCCCTTATCTCGTAATCCGCATATTGTGGCATAGTTGGTTGCATCATTCCCATTGATAATTGTTGGACTTGGCTTTCCCAACCTTCGCTTAAGAACATGTTATTTATCTCTTGGACTAATAACGGTATATTTACATATCTCCCTGTATACGTTTTTTGCATAGTATAACTCTATTTTCACATGATTATATTGGTTGCTGTTATTAGGATTGGAAACGGCATTCTGAGAGGTCTTCTTATAAGGTTTAAACTTTTCAACGAGAATTTTTTTAGATAATACATTTGAAATAAAAAATATTCATAAAGTCCAACTAGTTTATAATTGACAATATCTTAACTGTTTTCTTGTTTGTCGATAAAAAATTAAAAACCTTAAGTGTAAATCTCAGAAATATTTAAAACCAATTTAAGTTTAATAGGTGTTGATGCCTAAAAAGATCTGGTTCGATGAAAAGTGCTTAATTAAGTTAACAATAATCTTAAGTTTAACAATTTTTGTAATAGCTTTTTCACATTCGTCTTCAGCACAAACCACTAGCAATATTACAGCTGAAATTCAATCTTTAAACCAATCCATTTTAGCTTTAGAGAATCACACTGCAGACTATCCTTCTGCAGCGGTACCATCTTGGCTTGACACCGGAAGTAATGCGTGGATGCTTACGGCGGCTACATTCGTAGGTCTTCAAAGTGTCCCTGGTGTTGCACTCTACTATGCAGGCCTTTCTAAGAAGAAGTACGCTGTTAATTCCGCTTTAATGGTGTTTTATGCATTTGCTGCTGTCCTAATAGTTTGGATGATCGCTGGTTATAATGCAGGTTTCGGTTATCCTGCATTTATTCACGTTGGAAAATACGGTATTTTGGGTTATCCGTTACCGGCTTGGTTAGGTAGTTATGAAGCCCACCAGACAGTCTTCGGACCAGGGGGTGCTCCAGTTGATATACCTACATCGACCTTCATATTTTTCCAGTTTGTCTTCGCTGCTATAACCCCAATATTACTCGCTGGTGGTATTATCGAAAGAATGAACTTTAAGGCATGGATGGTGTTTGTACCTCTATGGTCTTTACTGGTTTACAGCCCCGTAGCGTATTGGTTATTCGCAGGAGGTTGGCTAAACCAGTTAGGGGCTGTAGACTTCAGTGGAGGTTATGTAATTCATGTAGATGCTGGTGTGGGTGCTCTAGCTGCTGCATTAGCTGTAGGTCCTAGATTAGCTAGTGAGAGAAAGTTAGAGGCTCACAGTTTACCTTTAGTCTTGGCAGGTGCGGGGCTTATATGGCTAGGATGGGACGGATTTAACGGTGGTGACCCCGGAGGAGCTACAATAGATGCTGCGATAGCTGTATTAAACACTAACATAGCTACTGCAGCAAGTGCCATAGCATGGATGCTTATGGATATGAAATTCTTCAAGAAGCCAACGTTAGTAGGTGCTACTTCAGGTGCAATCACTGGTTTAGTAGCTATAACGTCAGCAGCAGGATACGTGAATGGTTGGGAGGCAATGGCGATAGGAATTGCGTCTGGAACGGTACCATGGCTTGCCTTATACAAATTAGAGCCTAAACTAAAGGTAGACGACACATTAGGAGTCTTTTCCACACACGGGATTGCTGGAATACTTGGTGGTTTACTTACTGGTGTATTTGCAGACCCTAATGTCACACAGTACGTAGATCCAGGCTTAACTGGTGCACTCTATGGTAACTGGTACCAATTGGCTGTTCAAGCGTTAGGAGTTGCAGTAGTATTTGCATATGACTTCACAATGACGTTCGGTCTGTTGAAACTCATAGGTCTGTTCATACCGCTTCAAGCCAAACCCACTGAGCTTGCTGTAGGAGATTACGCAATGCACGGTGAGGTGGCATACTCCGAATTATTAGCAACCTTACCCGAGTCTGCTAAACAAGAAAAAGAGGAAACAGTAGAAGCGAAAGAAGAAGAAATAGAAGCGAAAGAAGAAGAAAAGGAAAAGAAATAAGTTAGTGTTAGATAATTTAAGTAAAAATATAGTAATTAAAATTAAATAAATGATAACAACAAATCTTTTTTAAGACATTATCTGTTTTTTCTATTATATCTATTTGTGCTTTGCTTTATTACTTTAGATTTTTAGGTTTAGGCATATTAGTTATACTATGGAGTACTTGCTACGAAATTTTTCGACCTTTAAGGAGATAGAGCTCAGATACCAATCTAATTCTTATCTTAATATAGCGATAGTTAATGGAAAACCTACTGGTCTTTACAAATGGTCTAAAACAGGGTACAGTGTTAGGGCTTTTGACGGTTCATCTCTTCTATTCTCTTCTTCACCTACTCCTGAAGGTCTAGAACTAAAAGGTTTACGGTTTAGGAGTTGGGAGAAAGGAATTTCTTCTGATAAAAGGGTTGGCGGAGAGTATTCAGTAAAAGAGAAAATAAAATTAGACAACATATCGACTGAAGAGAAGGTCAAACTCTTAGTAGATCTCTCTAAATTAATCTACTCAGATAAGAACCTTAAGTCTAAGGTTGTCTCAGTTAATTTCTATTACACGGAGTCAAAGGAGGAAAAGGAGATAATTTTTGAGGACGGTGTTAAAGTAAAGGGTTATGTGCCTAGGGTCAGTCTGTACTTTTCTATAACGTTGAAGAACGGCGAAAGATCCGCGACTATTGCTAATGGAGATCTAGGAGGTAGCGGAGGGTTTGAAATCGTTAAAAATTGGAACCTTGAGGAATTCCTCCTGAGCACTTTGGAGTCAGTTGATAGAGTTCTGGAAAAAGGAAAAGCGGTAACGCCAAGTAGAAAAGACGTAATCCTGAGTAATCAGTTAGCGGGGATAATTGTCCATGAGTCCGTAGGTCATCCCTTCGAAGCGGACAGGATTTTAGGGAGGGAGGGAGCACAAGCTGGGCTGAGTTATTTAGTAGGGAAGAATTTCGGAGAGAAGATAGCTAGCGATAAAGTCACTGTAATAGACGATCCTACGATCTACGGTAGTTCTGGTTACTACCTTATAGATGACGAGGGGATAGAAGCAAGACCTAAATATCTCATAAAGGAAGGAGTAATTAATGAGCTTCTTCAGGATAGGTTCTCTGCTTATAAGTTCGGTGTTAACAGTAACGGATCTGCAAGGGCTTCAGCGTATGACAGAGAACCCCTAGTAAGGATGTCGAATACGTTCTTTAAACCTGGCGACTTTACTTTTGAGGAGTTGATAGAGGACGTAAAGGATGGGGTTTACTTCAAATCTTATATGGAGTGGAATATTGATGATTTGAGGGTAGGGGAGAGATACGTAGGGCTTGAGGCTTATGAGATTAAAAACGGGGGGATTGGAGAGCCACTTCTCTTCCCCGTTTTAGAGACTACTACTTTTGAGCTTCTGTCTTCGATAGACGCGGTGGACAATACTCTCTCCTTTTATAGAGGGACTTGTGGGAAAGGGGACCCTGATCAACCGATCCCCGTGTGGTTTGGTGGACCTAACATGAGGGCGAGGAATATAACCGTAAAGGTAAGGGGTGAGTAAGCGTGGAACTGGAGAAAATACTTGACGGTCTTAAGGGATTTGACAGTGTAATAATAAAGAAAGTTAAGACTAAGAGGTTAATTGTAAAGTTTGTTTTAAGCGAAATAGCGGAAGTCCAGAGGTTAAATGAAGTTGAATATTCTGTCTCTGTAGTCAAAGGTAAGAGATTTTACTCCTATACTTTCTCTGGGGAGGAAGAACTGGATAAGATAATTACGGGAGTAAAAGAGGGATTTAATTACACTGTTGAGAGCGATATAGTCCCGCAATTGACGGAAAACGATGGTGAAGTGAAAGTAAAAGAGGATAACGCTGAGTTAAGGTCTGTGATAGAAGGACAAGACGTAAGTTTTATAGATTCAGTGTTGGCGAAGTCAGAGTTTCCGAGTTCTGGGATAGTGAACGTTTATGAGACGACGACTGAGCTTATGACGAACAAGGGGTTTAAAGGAACGGAGACCAGAATAAGGGCTGACGGTTATGCGAGGTCTTTTAACGGAGAGTACAGCGGTCAGTGGGCATTTTTCTCTGACTCGCTTAAGGAGTTTAACGAAACCCTGAAAAAGGCTAATGAGTTCGCTTCAATAACTGGTAAAGTGAGGATAGACGACGGAAAGTATAACGTTGTTCTCTCACCTCTGGTGGTGGCTAATTTCATGGTGTTCTTTGCTGACTTCGCTTCAGCTTTCAGCGTAATGACAGCGTCGTCCTTCCTCGCTAAATATAAAAAGTGTGAGAAAGTAGCCAGTGAACTTCTCACAATATCCGACGTCCCCAGAAAGGGTAGGATTGCAGAATTCGATGATGAGGCTACCTATACCAGAGATAAGGAGATAATTAAGGACGGGGTATTTAATTCGCTGTTGTTTAACAACGAGTTAGCCCAGATTTTCGGAGAAAAGAGTACCGGTAATGCAGGGTTAATATATCCCATTGCTTATTCTTTCGAGATTAACTCGGGAGAACAATCTCTGGACTCGTTATTGGCGAGTAGCAAAGAAGTGATCTTTCTCAATAACAACTGGTATACCAGGTTTCAGAACTATTATGAAGGAACATTTTCAACTGTAGGCAGGGATGCAATAGTATATTATAAAGAAGGTAAACCGCAAGGTGTTGCTGGTAGAATAAGAATATCTGACTCCTTCCCTAACTTGATGAAGAATGTCAAAGGACTCGGAAAGGATAAATATAGTGTGAGGTGGTGGGACGCACCTATACCTACTATCTCGCCGTATGTGTACGTAGATGGTGTTAACATAACTAAAGCTTGGTGAAGGTGGAATTAGCGTCCTATTTCTATTTCTTAAAATTTTATGCTAAGAAGAAATTCTACTTTTTTACTTGTTATTTTATATTTATTGAGTAGTAATTTATTGTTATGGACATTAATTCTTTCCGTTTTGATTCTGTCAGGCTATTTAAAGCGAAGAATAGCGGGAAGAAAATAAAGAATGTAGCTTATTCTGAGCTTTATAACTTGAGTTTACCTACGCAATCTTTGTTTGATGAACTAAAAGATAGGGACTTCGTTGCGACGTTATTGGGATTACAAAAAGTAGAAGATAACATGTATATAATTCCTTTTCCAGCATTACGTAGAATGTTAGGAATAACATTAAAGAAATCATTAGCATTAAAAATAGAAGGACCCAAAGTTATACAAAGCATTATAACTTACGTACTATATGACGGAACATTACTCTATGAAGTTTCTTTTAGAGTGATAGATCACTCTAATGGTAATTGTAGTTTGTCAGTAAGTTTAGTGATCTACTATGCTGAGACATTTCTGAAGAGAGAAGATAAAGTTAAAAAGAGACTCGAAATAGTTACGATGTCAATCATGGAGAATATGAGAAAGGTTTTAGCCCCTTACTTAATTACCCATGCCTAAACATATAGGTCTTTACTTTGTCTCCCTCAAGTACTAGGTACAAGGAGTGAAGAATTCCCTCGCTGTATTCACTCCCTGGGTTAAATATCATAGTCCTGCCCAGTTTATCGAAGCCCTTAGACTCATGAATGTGACCGTGGAGCCCAACTAACGGTTGATATTCCTCGATTATTTTTCTAACACTTATAGAACCTACATGAGTAAACACGATCTCTCCTCCCTTTACTACTGGTTTTAGATTCGAGTCGAGTAACGGCGCGTTGTCAAGATGAGTATTATAAGGGGGAGCATGAAGGTTATATATTGCCTTGCTCTGGTCTTTTATCTTATCAGCCATTTCCTTCAAGTCTTTATATAACGAGTTCTCGTCCTTCTCTCTTGGTGTTTTCCAAGGTGTAGGGTTTACATAACCGTACGAGATCATCTCATGTCCTCCTATGTCGATTATTTCTCCTTCGCATTTCTTCATTATATCAGACTCCTCTATTACTCGAAATAAATATTCTGGATCATCATTCCCTAGGTTCACATAAATAGGAATGTTAGCCCCTTTGAGCTTTTCCTCCGCAATCTTCATCCAACCTCTCACAACACTCTCCATAGCCTCCTTAAACTTCTGGTTTACGAGGTCTTTATTATACTGCATTTCCTCGTACTCTTTTTCACTAACTATAGTGTAATATTCCCCTCTCTTTCTAATCTCCTCTGTTAACTGCGCTAAACCTTCTTTTCCTACCTCTTTTTCTTCTATTCTGTATTTGCCGTTTCCAAGGTCAACAATTGCGTAAAGTGCTTTTCCTGCTAAATCTCCGCCAATTATAAAGGCGTCAACTTTAAATTGGAGTCCGGCATTGAGAAATTTTTTGAATACAATATCGGAACCGTGAATGTCACTTGTAAATAATATTTTAACTTGGCTGCTTTTCTTGTCAATGGTCTTATCAGAATTCCTCCTAAACAGACCCACGAGTTGAATATTTGTTTGTTTGTTTTTAAAGTTGTCCTATTAAAGGTTTTATGTTTTAGGATTCGTCTTAACTGCCTCAGGTCTGCTACTTTTAATTCCTTCTGTTAATGGACATTTCTCACTGAATTTTCATAAACAATTAATAATGCTACGGGAGAGCCATAAATCACTTATTCCGTTTTACGTTAAGTCTGCAAATCGTAGAGTTGAAGTAACTCGAATAAAACTATCTTAGCTCCACACTGTGGGTTTCCGTTAAAGTAAAATTTGGCTTAAATTCGTGTCACTATCATGAACTAGTTATTATGTAATTAAGTAAATAAATATTAAACTGTGATTCAATGAGTACACGCGTGGATAAGTACATACTTAAATTTCTAAAGAACACATCAGGAACGATAGAAGCCATAACTAAAGCTCCACCTAGCGACGAGTCCTTCAGGAAATTAATAAAGAGAATAATTATTGACGAAAGTGAGAGACTGAATAGCGTTCTATTCGGTGATGACATGGTTACCGCCATGAAGGCTGGGTACAAGACCGCGATACTCGGTTATCTCCACTCTGCTGAGGAAAATAACAGGTTTCTTATAGAGAGGGCCTCTCTTTCGGTCTTTGTGAAAAATACTACCGAGGCTTACAAAAGAGCGTTGGAGAGAAGGGAGTGGCACAAACTAGTCGATGACGGTTTTATAATTAGGTCTGGAGGAGAAGGATTAACTAGGATAAGGAAGTTCACTGGAGGCAGGGAGGTCAACGGTATAACTATCTATTTTGCCGGGAAACCTGTGTGTGAAAAACATTTGAAATGGGATGAATATTCGCTTTCAATCCATGAATTGTATAAAGAACTAGGTTTTAAGAAAAAGAAGGGCAAGGAGGATACAAAGTGTAAATACTGTAAACAAGAGGCTAAGTATTTCACGTTGGCAATGCCTAAAGCTAGTGCGTTAATAGCTCTAGCTTGCGAAACGGTAGGCAAGAAACCTAACTCCCTCCTCAAGATTTACGCTAATTTGTCGCGAGTTTTACACCCTTACGGGTTTACGGATTTGCCCAAAGAGAAAGTTTTTACCGTGTGGGCTAGGGATCTTTTAATGATATTGTTAGAAATCAATCAACTCCTTTTCCCTTGCGACTTCAAACATAGCACCGGAAGCGGTAATAACGGGGAGTCTGCCTTCCATTTCCTGAAGTATTGGAAGAGTAGAAAGAATGGTACAAGCGATGTAAACGGCATCAGCTGAAGACTGTTGAGCTACCTTAACGGCTTGTAACGTGAGTTCATGCGGTGTAGAAGCTATTTCCTTCCCTCCAGTCCTTCCAAGGGCTATTGAACCAATCACTTCGAATCCGAAATCTTTAAGCCACTTTATTTCGTAGTCATGCCTCCTCTGGTTATAAGGTGTGACCAAGTAGATTTTTTTTAGCTTCTAACTCCCTGAGCCTAGTTATAATCGCTTCCGTTGCGATTATCGTCGGTTTGGAGAAGAACTTCCTCATTCTTTCCCACTGATTTTTGAAGAAGACTCCGTAAGATCTAGCATAGAAGATCACGTCGCTCTTTTCAACTTCGTGTTTGATCTGGCTTAATTCTTTATACATCCTTTCCATTTCGTCCTTCCTTATACCGTGCCCGGGGTAGAACTTCATATTAAAGATATTAAACCTCCCGGGGTAGAGGTAATTAACGTCCCTTGGTAATGTCGGGTTTTCTTCAGATATTATCAGGGAAGCCGTCTTAGGCATAGTTATTCGCCTTAACCCACTCTGTTATTATCTTCCAGATCTCGTTGTAGTGTTGTCCTAGAGGCGAATGCTTCATTCCTTTTATTATATATAATTGACATTTACCTCCGTATTTACGTATCTCATCGCACAAAATAATCGAGTGCTCTTTCAATACCACGTCGTCATTCTCCCCGTGTATTAACAGCGCATTTTTAATTCTGTCAGCGTACTTTAACGGGTACCACTCTAACTCCTCCTCAGGTAAGTTCTTTATGTCCTCGTATATCTTACGTTGAATAGTGCCGGGTGGGAATTTCGAAAGGTATTCCTTTTGTTTTCTCCTATCCGAGGGGGCGGAAACTGCTATGGCACTTTTTCCCTTTAAAGCCGCGGCAATTAGAGCTACTAAGCCTCCTCTAGAATGACCTGCGATTAGGTCAAAGTCGTAAGTTAAAGCTTTTTGAACACCTTCTTTAGCCTCGATCTCGAACTCAGGTATTAATACTTCTCCGAATTGGCGCAAAGGTTTTGCTAACCATTCTACTTTCTCTGGTGACGATCCTTTACCGTGTAAGACTAGGGATTTCATAGAGTTTACACTACATCTCGAAATTAAAAAATCAAGTTTTCGACACTCTATCCATGAATTCCTTCTCGTTTACAATAACTCTCTCGTGAATTCCTTCCCCTATTTTGACGTCTTTATAATATGCTTCGACCTTAAATTTTAACCTCCTCTTGTTTATCTCAATAAGAGTTGATCTCACTCTTACTTCGCCCCCTACTGGTGCAGGTGCTAAGTGTTTTATGTCTACGTGATAACCTACAGTAGTCAGTCCTTGTTCCAGGTGTTTTTGAGATAGAGTGAAAGAAACGTCTTCCATAAAGCCTATCATACATGGAGTAGAAAGGACGTAAACAGCACCGCTAGAGATTGATGATGCAGAATGTTCTGGAAGAACTTTAAATACTTTTTCTAGTGTCTCTCCTACTTGCATACAATATTTATAGTCATTATGCCAAATATTTTTTATGATAGTTAGTGCACCATTTGCCGGACCGGCATCGTTCCCTCTATTGGTTTATAAAGTATTGAGCGGCGGAAAGTCCTCATTCGAGTTAAGAAACAGTTGTAAGAATCCTCAACTTAGTGAAGTAGTTCTCGACTCAATAACTAACGTTGCGAAACTTAATGTAAAGGGCTATTCGATAGTTGCGGGAGTTTACATCAGGATGTACTCTTTAATAGGAGATAAGACTAAGAGGCCTTCAAAGATCTTCACGATCAAGCAAGGGACTCTAGCAGATTATAATGCAAGGCTTTACGCTGTTATAAGAGGAATTGATGAGGTAATTAACACTACTGCAGATGAGGCTGTGAAAATGGCTGAAGCTGGAAAAGGAATAGGTCTTGTAGGGATAGAAGTTAAATTAGGGGAGATCTTTGAAGACGAGATGAAGACGTTAGGTTACTTAGTACCCCAATGCGTAATTTATGCAAAAATTAATGCCTCTGAAGTCCTCAAAGCTTATTCAGAGGGCATAAAAATGATCAGGGAAAAACCGGAAGAGGCTGCAATGATAATTTCTTCTGCTAGTAAGTACTATTCGTTGGATATTATGAGGAAGATAATAGGCATTTATTCACATATGCTAACAACTTCCAGGGAAGAACTGGAAAAGGCAATAAGAGTTTATAGTGTTGTTGAACCAAACGTGAGGGATCTGAAAATTGAAGCTAAATAAAGACGTTGAAGTTATCCCGGGAAGTCCTAACACCCTTGTTTACCAAGGAAGAGTGGTTGTTGATCAAGGAGGGAAAAACGCTAACTTGACACTGAACGCTGAAGTTCAACTTGCAACCCATGGGCACGCAGATCACATTGCCGGGTTACTAGATAAAAAAGCGAAAATTAAGTATCTACCTAAAGAAGACTACTGGTCTCTGACTTTAATGGGTAGGAGGTGTATGATTTACGGCTTTAGTTCTAAGGAAGATAGATACTTTACTTTTGATCTGGTTAAAGAGGATTTAAGGGATGAGTTCAGTGAAACTGAGGTAGAAAAGGTTAAATTGCAGGGGCACACGCCGGGTCAAGTTGGTTATATCTTAGGGGGAGTTCTTTACGCGGGTGATTCCTTTTTCGGCCAAAAGGTCTTAGAGTCTTTCGGCGTACCTTTCTACAGCGACTTTTGGAAGGCTACGGACACACTTGAGTCCTTAAAGGAGATAATAAAAGGTGTGGAACAAGTAGTTATCTCTCATGGTCCCGTGTATAACAATAGAAAGAAAATGGAGGAATTATTAGATTTTAATATACAATTTAATCTGAAGCTTGCTCAAAAAATTAAGGAATTGATAACCAATAAAGAGAGGACGGCAGAAGAAGTGACTTACTTAGTTTCAGGATCTAAAGAGATCACAAACATAATGCTAAATTCCGTAACAGTGAAGAGCATATTGATGGGGATAGCAAATGAAGTGAAAGTGAGTGAAAAAGGGATCGTGTATGCTTACAGATCACCTTGAAGTTTGGAGTTAGCTATGTTAATAATCTTCTGAAGTCTATCTGGGCCTAAATCTTTGTGTTTTTGCTTAAATTCCTCTAAAGTTTCCTTCTTTTCAGTGAAGACTTTAACCAGTAGTTCGGTAGCCAGTTGTTGAGAGAATTCAGCGTTCCCTACTATTTTGTTTATTTCGTCAGCTAACTCGTCAACGGTACAAATGGACTTCTTTGCTTCCACTTTATTACCGACCTTAAATTTCCAACCCATATTAAAGGAATAATCAGTACGCATAATTAAGTTTAAGTTATTACGTTTGATTATAATTCGAAGTAAAATTAATGTATAGTTATTCTTAATAGGATGTAACATTTATCACTATATATCATGTCTTTGGAAGATGTTCTAGCCCAAACGCTTTATAAAGCATACCAAGAGAGGAAATCTGTTAAACCCTTCGAAGTGACTATGGCCCAAGCAAAAAGGGTCTTTAACGTGTTTTCTTCGATGCTAGTTCAATCAGAGGGATTTGGAGGATATAAAATATCCCTCACTACTGAAGAAACGCTCAAACGTTTCGGTTCCACTGAACCGTTATATGGGATATTAACTAAACCAATGATTGAAACTGATAGCGAAGTGGAGTTATGGTTCGAGAATCATATGGCTGAGGTCGAAATTGTCTTCGAGATGGATCATTGCACTGTTGAATCTTATCCAACTTGTGTAAACGGTGTCTACCTCGGTATTGAATTACCCGCTACGAGGTTTGACACTTGGAATCTGAAGGCTTACCAGATCGTAGCAGATGATAGTGCTGCTGGTAGGTTATTCGTCGGGGAAGGTATTAAACTTCCCTACAACGAGGAAGTGGAGCTTTACCTTAACGGTCATAAAGTAGGCAAGGGCAGACCTAGATATGTTTACGGAACTGTAGATGATATGGTGAAGTGGTTATTGAGGAGGGTAGGTTACATAAACGGTTATGTATCTTCAGGAGTGTTTGTAGGACCCACTAACGTTAAAAAGGGAGATAGGTTAAGGGTTAAAAGTGGAAGTTTAGAGTATGAAGTTAGGTTATCCTGAGTTGGGAAAAAAATTTAATAATATTTAATAATATTAAGCTTTAGGTCCTCTTAATGCCCGACCGAGTAGGAAGTGTTGATGAAAAGATATTGAGGATAATTGTAGGTGTTTCAGCATCAACATGGTCTATAGTTCATCTAATAGTAGGTTATAATGCTGCAGTATCAGCTTCGGGAGTTGTAGGTCATGCGTCTTTAATCTTTGCTATGTATTCAGAGTATTTCGGTTTTAACGCAGCTTTGTATCTGTTTGCATCATACGAGATATTTACGAATACAAGAAAACTTCTTCTTCCTTTCTTTATTTTATTCATAATTAATACATTTTTAGTAATTTATACCCACGTTGATAAAGCTCCATTACTAGGAAAACCATTGCCTATCATACCAGAAGTGTATCCTGCTGTCTTACTCGATACTATATTACTGATTGGAACTGGAATATTATTGATGAAGAATTATGTGGGTTAATGAACATTTGCCATATTCATCAAATGTTTATAAATTATTATCGAAAGCAGAGCTCTTCATACCCTTAACATGGCATTTTCATCTCTTTGAAAAGAAGAGTGAAAATGAATACATAGTATTCTTATACCCGTTTGAAACAGTAAAAAATGTAAAAGTTGGAGAAGAGTTACAAAAATTTGATCTTACGATATCTACTTCAAGTGAGGGAATTAAGTATCTTCTAGAAGATGCTAGGGGAAAGATTAAGTACACTTTTATCGTATCGCCTAGCGTTACCTCAAGAACTTTAAACGTGATGGTTGGTGTGGAGAAGAAAGGTCTTTTTACCTCGATTCCAATAGAACCGGGACATATATTAGAACATCTGTCTTATAATTTAAAATTCCTTAGAAACGAATAACTTTTCTACTGTTTTCATTATATGTTTAAATTTGAAATTAAAAAAATTAACTGCTTGAATTAGAGTAGTACATCATATTATAGAAATATCCGACGAATGGGTCGTATACGAATCCTTGTACATATGGCTGTACAAAGTAGTAAGTGCTTGGAACCGGTAACCATACGTAAGGTGCTTCGTGGTATATAATGTTATATGCTTGTGCTACCATATGTTCTTGCTCTGTCGTATTAGTTATAAACGGTAAAGTTTGATACATTGTCTGCAAGGTCGAAATATTAACCCATGCTAAATTGCCAGATATTCCTCCAAATTGCACGTCTGTTAATGGCATTAATTGTTGGAATACTGGATCAGGCCAGTCTGGGAACCATCCCAAGTTAACCATAACCGGCGTTTCGTTAGGAGTTGTCCAGCCATCTGTTACTCACGGTAGAACGAACTTGGTAGATATGCTTATTCCTATTTGCTATAAATCCTGAGTTATTATCGTAAGCTCTTTTTGCTCTAATAAATTAACTGGTGCTAATGAATATATGTCTAACGTAAGTAATTGTTGACCATTCGGGTTTCCTATTACCGTACCATTAGGTAAGACTACGTAAAAGTCTCCCTGATATCTAGCCTCGTTTAGGTATTTAATTGCTAATGCTGGGTTGTAAGTATATTCACTTAGGTTGTCTGGATTATAATAGCCAGGTGATTGGGGGAAATTGTCCCTAAATACTTAATTGCTAAATCTAGTCCTTGATAACTGAATATGCTTAGTAATTGCTGGTAGTTAATTGCATACTCTATCGCTAGCCTAAAGTCGGTTATGTTAGTGGGGAACTTCATCATATTCATCGAGATGTATAGGACTCAGGTTCAGATCCGAAGTTTCTGAAAGTCTCGATAATTGACATTGAGTTGTAGGGGCTTTGATTAAGTATCTGGTATATGTAAGGTATGCTCACATAGCTCATCTGAGCCTTGTTAGTGAGGAAGTCTTCTACTCTTTGTTCATGGGATAGCCTCCACTTTTCGAGACTGGTGGTAGAAAAGTAGCGTGTTGGTTGTTAGACCGAAAATCTCAAAAACAATAGTTAAAGAGACCTTTTTAATTCTGATTTTTTAGAATGTAAGCAGGATAGAGAATTTTATCTAATTCTTACTGATCACCTTCTCTCCCTTACTGTCTTATTCTTCGCTTAAGTATTTAAATTACTATGAAATAGGGGAGACGTAAATAGTTGTTCATAACCTTCTCTAAACAAAGTGGATAGAATATAGGGAAATCGAGGATGGATTTCTATCCCTAGGTCTATTAGCACGAAAGTTTAATTGTGGTTCTATATACATAGTTTTAAAGGGAGGAAAAGGAGTAGAGATCCTCAAAGATATATCGGAGCCTGAGAAGATAGAGGAAGTAATAAAGCAAAGGATTACATAAAGTATGTAGTTATTGGAAAATCGCCGGTAATTATATAAATCAATAGGTTTTCATTAAGGGATTTTAGTAATAAGAAAATATGTAATAATTTATGCGAAAATTTATATACCTTATTTCATTCATTTTGCCTATGGATTTATATAGAGTTAGCAAGATGCTGATTTATCTCGGCGCGTTACCTATAATCCTCTACGTGATAAAGGGGGGTTCATTTACATTAGGGGTCTCGTTTATTCCGCCTATCGTAGCTCTCGGAATAAGACCTAGCTATAGAACCTTAGGGATAGGTCTTATTCTGTCAGGTTTAGTGTTTACTCTTCTCGTCTCCGGTATTAACGTTATCGGACTACTCGTTCCCATCTTAGGACTAATCTCCTCTGTTCTCTCGTTCAAGAATAGGCTCTTTCCTCTAATAGGTTTTGCAGTTGTTGTTTTACTCTCTGTGTTATTTAACGGTTTCTTACCGGTATCTTTGTTGGTATCCGCTGGGCTAATATTATCAGTCTATAATAGACCTTTTGACCCAAGTGGGGTTTTCACTTTAGCTATTCCTTACTTTGTTACTCAAGTTCTGTTTCTAGCTTTCTACTCCACATATATCTCTCCTTCTCTTTGGGCGTTAAACCTCTTTGGAGCCCTGAGCAAGTATGCTTACCTTGCATATGCTGTAGTAATTATCACGTTTGTACTCTATCTAATGAGAAAGGATTACTTAATGCACGAGTACATTAATGTTATCATATCGATTATAAGTGTCGCTGTAGGAAGTGCGGTAGCGTATTTATTTGTCTCACCTATATCCATAATGTTCGGTCTTTCCGGCTCGATTAGTACGAGTTTTGTTTTTTCTCAGCAGGATTTAGCTAATGTCATCATAGAAGCGTTTAAGACAAACGATTTAAGGTTGGCTGAAAGAGCTTCTTTCATATATGAGGGTGACCTAACAGAAGTGTATAAGAAGTTGGTCGATATGAAGTTATGTGTCGCTGTAGTTAAGTTACCGGAATTTCGTCCTTATAAGATTAATTATTTAGAAGTAGATTACAAGAAAGTAGCTGAATGCTTCTTTGAGTTGAAACAAGTCCCGACGAAAGACGTGGTTAATTATCTAAGGTTTGTAAAGGAAAAAGACGTCAACCTAGCTGAAAAAGTAGGTGAGTTAGCTTTAGACATTTCTCCTTCGCCTAAACTGGTTAATGTAATGAAAGAAATAGAAGTTTTAAAACTAGAGTACTTAAAATATAATTGGGATCCAGAAGTATGGATAGGGAAGGAACTTTACGGGTATAAGATAACATCTTATTTAGGTAAAGGAGGTTCAGCCTACGTCTTAGTAGGTGAAAAAGATAGTAAAAAATACGCAATAAAAATTCCTATACTTATGCCTCCATCTACATCTAGCACGAGTTATTATGACTTCGTAAACGAGTACTCACAGCTGAGGGACTTGTCTAACAGAAGCGAGAACATAGTTAGGTTCGTCGATGCGAAGATAGATTCTTTCAGCTTGAAAAAGATTCTTTCAGGTGACGTGTTGTCCTATATGAAAGAACCACCGATCTTGGTTATGGAGTATATGGAAGGAGGTAGTGCTAAATCCCTTATGGGCGATAATAACGTATATTATTCCGACCAATGGTGGAAGATAGTAGCGTTAATAGGCTATGAAATCGCTAAAGCATTAAAATCTATCCACGAGATGGGCTTCGTACATCTGGATGTAAAACCATCAAATATTTTGTTCTCAAAGTATCCGGGGAGGACGGGTAAAGAGGTCTTCGAAAATCTAATTAAGGGAGAAGTAAAAGTTAAGCTAAGCGATTTAGGTTCAGCTAGAAAGAGAGGCGAGAGGTTCATACAATATACTCCCGAATATTGCCCTTTAGATCAGGTAGAGGCTTTATTTAGAGACAAAGGGGCGGAGTTCTACATGGATATATATTCTCTTGGAGCTACAATGTATTCTCTATTGTCTAGACAACCCTTTAATCCTAGGGAAGTGATAAACTTCATTAATGACGCTGAGCAGCTTTACAAAGAAAATAAGGATCCAATGCCTTCTATCCAAAAGGCAAAAGAGTTCTACGTGAAATTCCATGAAATTCTAACCGTTGAGGAGAACGTAGACAAACGTTTAATAGAGTTGATAAGACAGATGACTTCTCCAGATCCCGAAAAAAGACCCTCAGCTTTAGAAGTATATAAAAGGCTAGGTGAGATAATTAATAACAATGAAGGAAATACTAGTACCCGATGAAGTTTACGCCTACCTTGAAAAGATAGGTGACCAGGAGAGAGCTTCAGTTAGTGACATAATCGTTAAATTAGTACTTAATATAATGTCTCAAGAAGAAAAGGTTAGGGCACTTCAGGCAATAAGTAAGGAGTACATAATCCGAGGTAGAGAGTTAGAAGAAAAAGGTGCTCTAGTCGAATCAGGAGAGATGTATTGGAGGGGGCTAGCGTTTCTTATGCAAACTATCGCTATAAAGCTCGGATTTGAAATTACAAGTTATCAAGATTATTTCTCGCTTATAGATTATCTTTCCTATAAGCTTAATGACGGAGAGATAGTCAAACTCTTTGTTAATAGTGAGAGACTTCACGGAGAATTCCATCCAAGACCACAAGGTGAGTCTGAATTTAAGTTCAGGGTAGATAATCTCTTTAAGTTGATGAAAAAACTGGAAAAAATTGCAGAATTTTCAGATTAAAATACTAGGGTAAAAATTTTTAAAACGTTGAGAGTTTTAATATTTGTGAGATTAGTTATACACCCGGAGAATCCCGATGATTTTCTTCCAAGATATATTACAAAAGATGATATTGTTGTCGACTTAGGATGTGGACCAGGGTATTATTGTAAGACATTAGTCAAGTTAGCCAAGAAAGTGTACTGTATTGACGTGGACTGCATAGCACTTTCAATGGCTAAAGAGAGTGCACCTTCAGCTACATTTCTGTGTGAATCAGCTGAAGAAATATCTCTCCCTAGCACTAGTGTAGATGTTGTTTTATTGGCTAACTCCTTTCATGACATGAGAAATAAGGAAAAAGTGGTAGAAGAGTTAAAGAGGATTTTAAAGGCTGGAGGGAAGGTTATTATAGTGGATTGGAAAAAGGAACAAACTACTATGGGACCTCCCTTGAGTAAGAGGATGAGTGAGGCAGATTATCTAGCATTTTTCAAGGACTTTTCATTAGTTGAAAAATTCTCACCTAGCCCTTATCAATTCGGGCTGGTGCTTAAGAGATGATAAACTTTGAGATTTGTAAAGAAATAGACGATAGGGAAAAGGTATGGGATGTAGTTAAGGATGTAAAGAAGATTCCAGAGTTCTGGAAAGGGACGAGAGAGCTTAACGTGGAGGAGACGAGTCGAGGTATATATGAAGGGGATGTAAGGTTTGCTTTCCCATCTAAGGGAAAGGTGAAAATTGAGATCCGCGAGGGTGAAAAAAGAATTATCATCAACTACCTTAAAGGACCAGTTTTAGGAACTCATGAGATTTATATCACTGAAACAAAGCTTTGCTCTAAATGGAACGTTAGGTTAACCTTTCCTTTTAGCCTTAGAGAAAGGTGGACTGAGGAACACTTTAAGAGTGGTACCCAACACGCCTTGGAGAGGATACTAAGCTATAGTATGCGATAATCTGGACTTAGCAAGTAAAACCAAATAATTCTATGAATTAACTCAAGTCTTTCTAGTTAGAATTTTTTACAAATGATTAGAAGAGATATACTAATTTACTAGGACGGTTTTTACACTACTTTTATAAGAGGGAAGTCTCAATTTGTATAATAATGTCCTCACAAGCCAAATCAGAGCAGCAGTTATGGGACTTTCCCTTAAATATCGCTCTGTAATCAAGGCAAAATCTAATAACTGCTATCAGAGTTTAACAAAGGAGATAATAGTCTATCTTTCGTTGATCTTTCCTTCATATCATTTGGGGGTCAAGCCCCGTTTATATCCCTCCTTACTTTCGGTACTGTGATGATAGCAGAAGCTGGTTTGGCTGGTCCTTTTGCCATGCTTATTGCAACTTTTGTAGTATTGTTTAACGGTCTGGTAGTGTATTTTTTATCGAAGAGGTATAAGAGAGGTGGAGGTTTCTACGTTTACGCTCTATACTCCTTAACACCTAGATTGGGACTAAATACTGGTTGGACTTACCTTATTTACGCCTTATCTTACGGTGGGACACTCTTGGCTGGCGGTGCTTATGTTTTGTATACTATTCTCTCCAAGGTAACTGGTAATAGCTTGATCTTCCCTATTTCACAACAGTGGTTTTTAGCACTAGTAGTATGCGTTACCGCTTCCTCTTTAGTAATTTCAGGAGTAAAATTTTCAGCTAAGTACGCAATGATCATGTCAATAGTTGAAATTATAGCGATAGCTGGTTTAGCTGTTTACTTTCTTTATGAATCTGGCTGGAGATTTTATAATCCGATTCCGAAATCCATCAATCCGGGAGTTCTGGACGCAGTAGTTTTAGGTTTGGGAATACCTACGGGTTACGGGTCAATTGCACCTTTAGGTGAAGAGGCTAAATCTAAGGAAATTGGTAAAGCTGCAATTGCTGTACTACTTTTTGGTGGCTTAATAGCTACGTTTTTCTTTTACTCGTTAGGCTCAATGGATTTCACGGGTAACTTAGTGGAATATTTACTCGGTAATTTCGGTTTTATCGTAGCTATATTGCTAGCTTTCGTAGCTTTAAATGACGGAACCTTAGGGGGGATGACCTATATCTTAGCTAACTCTAGAACTTTAAAGGCTATGGCTGAGGATAAGATATTTCCACAGATTTTAGCTAAGAAGAGAAATGATAAGCCGTTATATGCAGAGGTGACAATAGCTGGAACTTTTACTGCGTTAGTAGTTTTGTTAAGCTACTTCCTAGGGCTCTATGAGACTTTCCTTATACTGGGTTCCTTAGCTGGAATGTTTAATTTGTTCATCCACTTATCTGCAGATTTTTCCCTGATAAGAACTGCGTCTAAGAGACCCCGTAAACATAAGTCAGAAATTGTTATTGGCTTAATAGCGATAGTAATTAGCTTGTTTGTACTATTTTATTCGATACCAGGATTTCAAGCATATATAGTCTATGCATTCATGGGTTGGATTATACTCGGATTCCTCTACGCTGAAGTAAGGGAAATGATTTCAGAGGATTATTTTGAAGACGAAAATTATCAGGGGAAAAGTAACAAGACATAACGAATTTTAAGCTGTAATTACAATTTTCACTGGTAGAGGCATCAGTTTTCTCAGCTTACTTAATTTAAATAGTACGGATACGATGATCACGTTATATGAAAACGTCCACTGGCTTAAAATGGGGGTTAATATTCGGGGTTCTGTTTGCGGTTAGCTCAACGGCGTTATACTACACATTATTCATTTATCCACAACTACCTCAGTTACAACAATATTATTATCATGAAATACTTAATTCAACAAACGGAAACGTTACAGAAGCTACAAAATATAGTCAAGAACTTCCCATTTTTCTTCCTTTTAGTTTGCTATATCTAGACCTAATTTCGCTGGTTTCTGGTGGTCTTTTAGCCGGTTATCTTATCGCCAAGTTATGGAATAAAAGTCCTCATTGGTATATGAAGGGTCTTATGGGGGGTATTGCATCACTCATCGTGGTAACTTTTTTATTAGGTTTCATTGTAGCTTCTGTAGGAGGTACTATTATATATACAACCTCTTGTGTTCTCATGGGTCTAGCTGTCTCATATAGATTAAATAAACTAGAAAATAAGAGCGTGAAGAAAGATTAAAAATGTTTAGATTTTTTGAACACCTTATGTTATCGAAAAAACAGATTGCCCTTTTATCCATAGGAACATCCTTGACTTTTTGGGATATTTTTAACGTTCCCTATATCGAAAATTATGCATCAAAACAGATAGGGGAGATCTCATCAACACTAATATTGTCAGCTGAAATGCTAGGCTACTTCCTAGGAGGAGTAATAAACGGTTATTTAGCAAGTAAATACGGAAGAAAGTTCGGGCTTCTCAGTTCTATGGCTCTAATCAGTATGGGCTCTCTACTGGGGTTTATATCGCTTAACCTAGCAATGCTACTCGTGGCTGAACTTCTAATAGGTATAGGAATAGAGGGTGAAGTAGCTATAGTTCCATCTTATGTATCAGAAATGTCAAGCGCAGAATCAAGGGGGAAGAATGTCGGTTATACTACGATGAGCGGATTCTTGATGAGTTTAGTAGTAACTCCTATAGCTATTCTTTTAGGAGAGGATTTTTGGAGACTATTGTTTCTACCTAGTTTACTTTTGGCAGTAATAGCTCTCTTATTTAGGATAAAATTACCTGAGTCGGCATTATGGGAGAATAAAAGATATGAGAGCCTTAGGTGGGATAAGGATGTAGTTATCTTCACATTGATTTGGTTTGCAAGTTATTTCACTGGTTATGCGTTATTCTCGACTCCAATCTTCTCACTAATATCAAGCCAAGGATATACTCCTTCTAATCTTTACTTCGGCTATATTCTATACGGAGACCCACTAGGAGTTGTTATTGCAAGTGTACTAAACGACCGTCTGCAGAGGAAGTACACTTCTTCATCGGCAAACCTACTATCGGCTATTCTTATGATAATTTGGCCTTTTTCGGGAATCATGTTTTTGCCGATAGGTTTTGCTATCATGTTCTTCCAAGGTTTTAAGTTTTCGGCTATGTATGCGTATACTGCTGAAAACCTAGGAACTAAGATAAGGACTTTGGGCTATGGGATTGCCGACGGTATAGGTCACTTAGGAGGAGCTGTAGGGCCTATAGTCTTCGTGTTATTGCAGGATCACATAGGTCTAGCTTTCTCTACCGGTGTAGTAGGTATAGCGTCTGTAATATCGTCAATCTTAATAATGGTTTTCGGACAAATAACAAACAAGATACCCTTAGATAAAATAAAGGGATGATGACGCTACCCAAGATGATCAGTGAATTAATAATTTGAGAGCCCCGGGCTGACTAACTTTAATTGAAATGTTTAAATTATTTAAACGTACATAAAAATAAAATTAACAATTCTTCAAATTTTTGATTAATTAGCATCTTGTGTAATTGTATCTTATGAAAAGAGTTATCGTCTCATGTATGGACTACAGACTCACTGATGAAATATTGAAGAGGACAGACAAAGACACGTTAATTTTCAGGAATGCTGGTGCAAATGTAAAGGAGTTCTTACAAAGGCTTAAGGAGATAAAGCCGGACGAGGTTATATACCTTCCTCACACGGATTGTGCTGCAATGAAGCTCGTCTTCAACGTCGTAAAGAAGGGCGAAAATGTAAGCAAAAACGTTAAGGAAAAGCTAGTGGATGTTTTCTCAGGGCAGAAGTTCGAGACTTTAGAGGAGTTAGAACAATTAAACGCAAAAATAAACGAAGAGATGTTAAAAAAGGAAGTGACTAAGAACGTCAAGACGGAGTTAATCGACGTAAAGAAGATACAGTGGCCACAGAAAAAGACGGAAGTGTACTTCTACCCTATTACGGCAAGGCCCACTGATAAAATTGGTGCGTATATCCTACAATCAACTTCAATAGACGACGTAAAGGCTGATATAGAAATAGCTAAAGATAAATTAGGTTTTAAAGAAATTTATGACTGTTCAAGCGGTGATTGTAAGAAGATCTAACCCGATATGGTAGAAAGAATATCTTTGATAATTTTTTCTAACTCTTCACGTGAGAGTTCTTTAGCCTCTATCTTTCCATCTTTGGTAATAGTTACTGTATATATTCCGTTGGAGTTTATGTAAAGGCTTACGCTATAATCCCCTTTCTTAACGAAGATTTCCTCTATCTCACCGTCGATATTTCTCGTGTATCTCTGCCTTATCTCGTAACCTTTAGAAATTCCCCTCACTTCGTGAGACTCTGTCAATATATCATCCAATTGCGATCTGATACTCTCATGAATTCTCTTTACGTCTAAGCCGAATATGCTCATTTCTAACACTATCTATGACTTAATAGTAAAAACTTTTTCCTCAGCTCATCGATGAACTCACTAAGCCTACTCGTATCGTTTATAGATATCTCCGCGACTTCGTTAGAACTCGTGATCTTTATGATACCGTCATTATGTACCTCAACTACACCTGGTAACACGTTACCAGTGGCTTTGCCAGCGAGATTAATAAGAGCCTCAAGGGAATATAAAAGTTCCTCAATTAAATCCTTGGTATCAAGTTTAAGGTAGTGTGCAAGTGTAGAGAGGCTAACCTTAACTGAGTATATGAAGATATTGTTATAAAATAGTCTAGCAATACCAAAGTTTTTGTCTACGTCAAGTATGACCTTAAACTCTCCTAGTTCTTCTACTCGGGGTAACTGGGTCCCATATTTGTGCATAAAATCCCTTTGTGCTCTCTCATCCACCTCTAAAGGGCTTTCCTTAAGAATATTCTTCACTACCTTAGGAGGTAGGTCATAGTAATGAGAAATTTTATTAACATCCACAGGGAAAATTTTTATTTCAGAGAGTTTATTAAATAGAGAATTAATGTCGTTTATGATTATCCCCCAAGCCTTTATCTTTACTTTGTCGTTTTCAGCCTCTACAACGGATCCCATTTTGACCTTTATGGGCGGGCTTAAGAATAGGGATTTTATGATCTCGTTTGCCTCTTCTACTGTTTTGGGCAGAGAGTTTACTTTTCCCTCAAACTCAACTTTTAATCCCTGAAAGTCCATGAAGCCTTTTACAGAATTTCCTTCGAACTCAGCAGTATAATTTCCCGTTATAACGGTTATCCTATTGCCGTTTTTAATCAGGTAAGTACCTTTACTCATAGTGTATATTTTACTTACGTGGTTTAAAAACAATAATATAGGGTTCAGGCGGTCAAGCGTCCTCACCAATCAGTGCCGCGACACGTCCACATTATTTACACTAAACTTGAGACGGTGAATAATATAAGGATTTTTCCAGTTAAAACAGTTTCCACGTTAAATTCTGTATCGATATACGTCTGACTGATATTATCATTATTAAAAATCTATTAATCATAGCAATACATAGTTGTAAAGAGAATTATAAAATATATATAGTCTAAATAGGATATCCTTATAAATTGTGATAGTAACTTTATATTGAGTTAGCATGGCTTTCAACGGTATAAGTGGTGCAGTAAATGAACCTGGAGAATTACCGTGGGAAGTTGTAGTAGGATATTTCGCCATAGCTCTAGCAATAGTATATTTTATAGGTAAGAAATATGGAGGCTTAAAGGCGTTCACTACATTAGATCTCGTCTACATAGGTATAGGTGGAGCCTTCGCAATGGTATGGGAGTTCTACATAGGAAGCTTCATAGGAAGGTTCCTTCCCAGTACACCTTTTGTTAGTGTGGGTTTCTGGGGAAGACTAATAATAGTTTTCATAGTAGCGGGGTTGGTTAGAAAACCCGGTGTGGGTATGTTGACGTTATTCATATATAGTTTTCTATCGGACTTATTTCACTATGGTTTCGGAGGAGAACCTATGTTTTTTATATACGAGGCGTTAACGTACGGTCTTTTCGTTGATTTAATGATAGTGTTCACTAAGGGAAAGATATTCGGTATTGGTTATACTCCAAAAGAAGTAGACCAACCATATGCTGTATCTGTGAGGAGAACTAATGTATTAGCTGCCTTGGAGGGCGGTATAGTCGGTGCTCTATGGGCACTGCCAGACCCATTGTTTTATAGTGGTTTCTTCGGGCCATTCATATATGCATACGCTCCCAACTGGGGGAAAATAATATTTCATCTACAAGCATTCCTACCCGGAGATATTATAATGGGTATTATAGGTGGGATTTTAGCATATTACATAGCTAGGGCGGTGGGACAGTGAATGTAATAGAGCTAAGAAACGTAGAGGTGGTATATACAGGTAGAGCCAAACCGTCTCTGGTAGTTCATGATTTTCACGTAGAGGAAGGAGAGTCTATTTTGATAGTGGGTAAGTCTGGATCCGGTAAGTCGACACTTGTAAACGTAATTAATGGCGTAATCCCTAATATGATTTCTGCTAATGTAAAAGGGGAAATAAACGTCTTCGGTAAGGATCCGAGGAAGACTCCTATTTTCGATATTGCAAAAGAAGTGGGGACAGTTTTACAAGACCCTGAAATGCAGGTTTTTAATCACAAGGTCATAGACGAAATTGCGTTCGGTCCGGAGAACCTGATGTTACCCCCCGAAGAGATAATGAACAGAGTGATCGAGACATCAAAGATCACTGGAGTTCACGAACTTTTAGATATGGAGACGATACAGCTTTCTGGAGGTGAGTTACAGAGGACAGTCATTGCTTCAGTTTTGGCCATGAACCCTAAGGCTTTGATTCTCGATGAACCCACCTCTAACATCGATCCTGAGGGAACGGCTCAGATTTTTTCCCTTGTAAAGAAGTTCAGGCAGGAGAAAAGGACGTTAATAATTGTTGAACATAAGTTGGAAAGGGTTTTACCTTATGTTGATAGAGTAGTTTTAGTAGAAAAAGGCAGGTTAGTTTTTGACGTTAAAAAAGAGGAGCTTTTCGATAAGGTTCACCTCTTAAGGGAGGCCGGGGTGGAAGTACCGGATTACTATTCACACTTAGGAACCCGTAAATCCCTTAAAGATTACGTTTATATACCTCCACCTAGGATGAAAGGGGACAGCACAATTTTACATGCAGAGGTGAAAGTTTGGGACAAGAAGTCAAGTAAGGTAATAGTAGACACGTCTTTAACCTTACGTAAGGGTGAAATAACCGCACTAATGGGTAAGAACGGTGCCGGAAAGTCTACTCTGTTAAAGGCGATCATGGGTATTTTAGACCGTAATTTGAAGTCAGAGGTAAAGCTGGTAGTAGAGGGAAAGGACTTGAGCAAATCGAGTATTATGGAAAGGGGTGCTTACATTGGATACTTACCTCAAAACTTTGACGTGATGTTTATAAAAAGAACGGTTGAAGACGAAGTTGCTTTTGCTATGAAAAATAGAGGTATTTATAGTAGAGAGAGGCTGGACGAGATTCTAAAGATGTTTTCTTTATACGAAATAAGGCGTGAAGACCCTTTAATGCTGTCGATGGGTCAGAGGAGGAGGGTGGCTATGGCTTCAGTTATTGCTTCTGGTTCTAAAGTACTTTTAATGGACGAACCCACGAGCGGACAAGACTGGTATCACAGAGAGATGTTTGGAAAAGAAGTTCAGTACCTGAGAGATAAGGGATTTTCCTTCCTAATAGTCACGCATGACTCAAGGTTCGTAGATAAGTTCTGTGATAGAGTGGTAGTTATGGAAAAGGGAAGGATAGTTGCTGACGATAAACCGGAGGAAATATTTTCCAAAGAAGGGCTTGGGATTCATCCTCCCACGGAGTATTTGGTGATGAAATATGGTTCCTTGGAATTTCCTTTATGAAAATCCCCTAACTCAAAACGTGATAAGTTGGTTTCTGTTCTTTTATGGTGTAGCATTACCTGTCGTAATAATAATTGGTGCGATAGGTCTTAGGGGTTTTATCGAGCTGACCAGGTTTGAGAGAGGAAGTACATTCCTTTACAAATTAAATCCGATTACAAAGTTGGTCTTCGGAGTTGTGGTTATGGTTGTTGCTTCAACTACTATATGGTGGATAGGTGCTCTACTAACTCTAGCTATACTTCCTCTTTATCTAACTCTTAATAACGGTCTTAAGAAATTCCTTTACGTAATACTCTTAGTGTTCTCTACAATTATAGGCTCTACGTGGGCGATAGCTCCTTATACTCCCACTAGCGTTCTCGAGTTGGTATTCCCTAATCCTTCATCTTACGAAACCGTATGGGTGTGGCCGAGTTATTTCACTTATATGGGTTACGAGCCTGTCCTCACTTTGCAAGCGCTGATTTACGGTCTTCAGACATCCTTTAGGGTTACGGCAACACTAGTCTCAGCACTTCTTTTAATTCTCACAACTACAACTTCTGACATCTTTAGGATGTTCACCAAGATGAAGGTCCCACTCCCCATTACATTCTCCGTTATGGTCGGTGTCAGGACAGTGCCTAAGATCTTCGAAGTTTTAGATACTTCCGTAAAGATGCAGTTACTTAGAGGGTTAAGTCATAATAAGCCAAGGATTCTAAGGGTATTTTATTACCTTTACGCCGGAATAATGGCTATAGTCCCGGCAATAGTGTACTTATTTAGGGGGGCAAAAACATTGGCAATTTCAGCCGATACTAGAGGTTTCAGGGCTTATCACAGCAGGACGTCATTAGTTAATCTAACTCTTGGTAAACTGGATTATATCATGTTTGCAGTGATAGTGTTATTAATCATTGTTGATATTGTTGCGAATTTAACCGGTTTCGGTAGGACGATACCTTACGTAGGATTGTAAGTCTTTTTATTAGGCAACTTTTTAAATTACCTTCAAAATATCTATTAGGTGTTTCTGATGAAATCTATAATTAGGAATCTAATTATGCTATCTTTCGTAGTATTAATTTTACTCTCTCCAATAGCTTCTTCAGAGACCCCTACTGCTACTCCTATAAAGCACGTCATTATCATAATCGAAGAAAACCACTCTTTTGACAACTTGTTCGGTACATATCCCTTCGGATGGCCTCCTATAGCGAATAACATTACTCTATCTGTCATGTGGCCCGAAGGGCTTTACACCAACTATAGTCAGTTACAACAGTCTAAAAACGGAGTCTTGAGTTATATCACGGTACCCAATGTCCCTTGGTTTCCGTTAGCTGGTGTATCACATCCTTATTATGCTAATTCATGGGATACGGTAGACCCTTACGAAGGTTGGTCATCATATCACGGGGATTATTGGTTCGGAAAGCCGATAGGCTTTGTCTATTACTCTGGCCCTCAGTCTATGGCTTACTTTTCCTATCAGCAGGTAGGGATATTATGGGATTACGCTGAGGAATATGTTTTAGCAGATAATTACTACGCTCCGGTATTAGGGCTTACGGAGCCTAACAGGGTTGCTTACTTAACGGGTGCACCTCCTAACTTCTTTACCGATAGTGCTTCTAATGTAATTCCAATTAATCAGACAATATTCTATCAGCTAAGCTCTTACGGTATCTCGTGGGGCTATTTCGTTTATAATTATCAGGGTGGTATTCCTTGGCCGTTAAACGCGTTTATAGGGATTCAACAATATCAATCCCACATTCACGGCCTAGCTACGTTCTTTAACGACCTTAAGGACGGTGAACTACCGGCAGTAAGTTGGGTTATGTTAATCGGATGTAACGCTGACAAGTATGACATGCACCCACCTTACAACGTCACTAAGGGTGCTGTAGAGCTTAGTAACATTATAAACCAAGTAATGGAGAGCCCTTATTGGAACTCAACAGTAATATTCATAACGTTTGACGAAGGAGGAGGTTATTACGACCAAATCACCCCGCCTTCGATTAACACAATGGGCTTAGGACAAAGGATTCCTTTGCTTATAATATCCCCTTATGCTAAAGAGGCGTGGGTAGACAACTACACGCTTTCCGGTTATACTCTTCTGGGGTTTATAGACTATAATTGGCATCTACCATGGCTTACGAAGTGGGTAGAGAATAGTGATGTGGAAGGTATTTTACAAGCTTTCAACTTCTCTTCGAAGCCAAGGCCTCCAATAATTTTGACGCCTAATAACTGGACTTATCCAATACCTTTACAGTACCCGGTTCATTACGGTTTTATAGCTAAGGTATCTCAAGGACAGTCTTACGCTCAAGTGTACCCAGCCCCTGCAGTCTCATTCTTATTTCCCATGACATTTACGGGGTTTGCGTTGATAGTAACGTCATTTTTAATAAGGTCTAAGAGAAAGCTTCTACTAGATTTATCATTAGTTTTAATGTTATTAGTTACCGGTATAGCTCTATACTATAACTCATCATTTGTGATGTATTCTTTCGTAGTTCACTACTATACATACTCGGGTCTAATAGGATTCTTAGCCGCGGGAGCACTAAGGTTGAGGTCTGGTAATAAGGTGGGAAGTAGTGGATATAAATGAGGTAGGTTTTTTAGCCTCTTTTATTCCCTCCTCTTTCGAAGGATTTGAAATGAGTATGTTTTGGAGCCTAGCGTCTTTGAAAGATAAAGCTAAGGCTAACATGGGTGTAATCAGTGGTATTCTGGTCGTTACACTAATGTTGTATTTAACTTTCATCATGCTACCTATTCTAGTGTCCGATATAACAGAATATTATATAAAACTCTTGTTAGGACTTCTACTCGTGTCTTTAGCCACCTACTTCCTTTATGAGGACAATTATCCTGAACCGAACAGTGCTTTCCTGCTCGCCTTTATCGGTATTGTAGCTGAGGGACTGGAAGTCGATATATTTTCTGTGAGTGCATGGATAATATCTGGTAGTGCGTTGGGATTGATAGGGGGTTTCCTGGGTTTCTTATGGAGTTTATTTGTATTTAGGGATTTGTCTAAAAGGGTATCGAAAAAAGTACTGAAAGGATTAGCAGTTGCAATACTGTATTCTGTTGGATTCGTTGTACTTACCAGCGGGTTAGTTTAAGTAACTTTTTATGTTTTTAACTTATTTGCCCACTTTGGCTGAACCGAAAGTTTGGATCTTATTTACAGTAAACAAACAATAAGGTCTTCACACTCGTTGAAGAATTAAAGGTAAATTAAAATCCGACTAAGCGGTTAATATGAACGATTAGCTTTGTGTAGGATGCTTGCATATAAGGGAAAAAGCAAGGAGGAGTTGAAAAATTATGTCTCTTGTCTTGTAAAGGCTGCAGAAAAGGATCCTATTACTGGCGATGTTCATGGTGACGGGTGGGGTATAGTTGTGTATAGTGACAGCGGAATCTTAATTCACTACAGAAGTAGTTTGCCGATCTTTTCTGATAATAAATTGTGGAAAATATTAGATATTTTGGAAGGTCAGATTTGGGTGATCATACACGCTAGATTAGCTTCGCAGAAAGAATTAGTCGACTCGAAGTTCTCACACCCTTACATAGAGTCTACCCCACATGAGCTACTCTATTTTGCTCACAATGGTAGTGTTGATAAGTTTTCTTTAGGGAAATATTTGGGAATAGACCCTCAGTTTATGGTCGATTCGGAACTCATAGGGAAATTTCTCGTCAGGGAAGGATTGAGTAAAGAGTCTATAGACAAATTGAAGAAGTTTACTAAGAGTGCACTAAACTTATTCATCCTGAGGATCCCTAGGGAGAAAGGCATACCGCAACTCCTCTACGTCAATTTTTACAACGAAGATTACGTGAAAAAGAAAGGTATACCTAGTAAGTATTATAAACTCTACCGAAAAGAGAACGTAGTGTTTTCTTCTTCCTTATCTTATTTCTGCGAAAGTGGAGACGAAGTGGTGTTCGGTTCAATAGGGGAACTGTAGATACCTTATGAATGCTCTATGTGAACAAAGTTTATAGTATTATTTTTTGAGAGTGTATGTTATGAATATTATCAAGAGCTTTGATCACACTCGTTCACCTACTAGAAAGTTGAGGATCCCTATAGAGGGAATAAACGTATATATGTCGTCTACATTTCTCGTTAATTATCCCACAAGTATGGACGAGCCCAGAGAATCCGAAATAGAGATCAATATTCCTGAAATCGTAAACCTTCCAAATGAATTCTATCTTGTCTTAAGAGATGTGGATTCCGGCTCGGATCAAATGAGGTTATACTTTAAACTGGAGGGTCAAACGGAAGGTGTAGCACAAACAAGATCTATGAGGAAAATAAAACTTAAGAGACCCAATAATGAAACGAGGTATCACGTTGATATACAAGGGAAGAAATATTTGGTAGTTGTATCCTTCTACGTCCCGATTGTCATAAGGGAGAGCGGTACGCATAAGTTTCTTTTTGAGTTGATGATGGAAAGTCCTAAGGAAAACAGGATAGAATTTATAGAAAGATTTTATATAATCCAAGACATAAGAGTGAAATATATTACGTCGAAAGTCTTTGATAATCAGTTCTATCAATCGATAGTAGGGAGTATATTAAGCTATGCATCAGGATATCCGCTAAATGTGTACAAATTTGAAAAAGGCGAACTTAAAGATATGGGTAAGACATTATACAGGCCTTGCAGAGTTTCTTACAAGGGAAAGCGTGAGGAATTAACTTGTCTCAACGCTTTGAGAGATGACTTAGATCGGTTGATAACAGAGTTAAAACCAAATAGACCGGACGAATACCTCATTTTAGTAGGAACCAAATCAATTACAGAGACGTTGGATAAGTCCTTTTCCGCTATATTCTTCGAAGAGCTTTTAGACTTCTTTACGGAGTTTTTCCCAGTTTATATTGTAGGTAAACAAGCTGAGTACATAGGCGGAACAGAGAAATTATTCATAAATATGTTTATGGCTCCGCCAGAAAGGATAAAGGAATATGTGAAAGACTATTTAGATATTATATCTAGAAAGGAATTTGTAAATGACGTTGGTTATATAAGGGTAGAAGATTTGACTCTTGTAAAACAAGGAGATTTTTACCTATTAGTAACTCCTATAATCACGTTAGACTTTCTAAAAGAATTAATAGCGACAGTGAACAGAAACGAAACAGAGTCATCTTTATTATTATTAAAGAATTTTAAGGAATATCAAGTAAAGAAGATTAGAAAATATCAGTCAGAAATCCTCGAAAAATTATTAGGAAAGAAATTCAATTACGATACCCCTTCATTTTATTTCTCAAAGGCAATATACGAACTTACGAGTTCGGATTGTCGGAATTCTCACTATTATATTCCTTTTAGCAGTCTTTTACTTCAACGTGAAGGTAGTTACTTGTTTTCAATACCTTTCGTGGAGGAACAGTTGGGGTGTAAAGTTTACTACGGATTAGGGGATCTATTTGTAAATATCCTTTTAGACGGCAGTTTAATCCTCTTAGGCGGGATTGAGAAGGTTACAAACACTGTTAGGAACATAATCGAACGAGTGAACGAGTTAGACATAGATATTGTTAAACAACTAGATGCTAGACACGAGTTTCTGATGAGGTTTCTTAATGACTTAATAGTAACAATTTTCTTTAACAATAAAACTCAGCCAAAGCCAGACGTAAGAAAAATAGCAGAACTCTCCATAAAAGCATTTGCAATCACCAGTGCTAAGTTAAAGTACGATATGCACCGAGTTTATGCATTATTAGAAAGAATATGTTATAACCCTAGATCCTCATTCACAAGAAATATTCTCAGGCTTGTATACGACGACAATAGAGAGAAGTTTATTTATGATCTTATTCTAACTTTAAGGGACGCTTATTTCATAAAATTATTGGAGGCAAACGGAATTAAAGTCAGTAGAAGTCACTTTTATCTTCTCGGTATAAATAAGGCTAACGTCACAAAGTCTGAGATAAAGAGTGCTACAACTAGTATGGAGGGATTAATCGATTTCTACTATAAACACTTAACAAGACACGGAAAGAGAGGTAAAGATGTAATATTGCCTTTATTTAGGCAGTATATGCTAAACACGTTGATAAGAGGTCTGAGGCTCCCGCCTGAGAACGAGATACCGTCCAAATTTAACGCTGAGGAATTTGCATCGGTAATAAATGAGATCGATTGTGGCTTACCTTTTCCGGTTTCTTCTCAAAGTTCTCTCGGCGTGAAATCTACGGATTATGAGACTTTTAGGAATGTGGCTCTACCTATAATAATCTACGTGCCGGATAGAAATACAATAACAGTTAATAATAGGACGATAATAGTAACTAGAAAAAATTTTGAATTATTCTCATTTACCACACCCATCATAACTTTAGAAGACGGTTTCAGCTTAAGCCATCACGGTCACAAAATTACGGTAAAGGGGGAACAAGTCTATCTTGAGCATGAGGGGAACGAACACCCTGAAATTATAATAACGTTAAAGTTTCCCCAAGCTGAGGAAGTTGTAAAGCTTATAGATGATGAGAAGAAATTTATAGAAAACTTTAACAAAATCTTTAACACTCATTATACTTCAGCCCTCACTATCATTAAAGACATCATAGACAACGCTAAGAGTCAAGGTTTGGCATTTATATGTGCAAATATACAGCCTATGGTGAATCCGTCAGTAATCACTAGTAATAAGTTTAAGCCAGGCTCAGTGAAGGTAGGACTTCTGACGTTAGGCAGGAGAGATGAAAGGGACACTGGCATTATATTGTAATCTCGTTTAACACGGAGAGTATTATATACCTTTACGTTTTTATAAACACTAAGTTAAGCTAAGAATTATGATTACGAAGGAACAACTATTGACTGTTCTTCAGGAATTATATGACGGCAAACCCGTCGCCTTTTCTAAAATAAAAAAGAAAATAAAAGAGAGTCCTGAGATAGTTGAGGAGCTTCTTAAGCAAATGGAAGATGAGGGCTTGATAAGGAGATACGAAGTTGGAGGTGGTAAGGCTTACGAACCAGTTAAAACCGATCCGATAACTCAAATTCTTAACATGCTTAAGGAAATAAAGGAAGAGCTAAGGAGGTTAGAAGATCTGGTAAACGAGAAGTCTAAGATAGACTATTCCCTTTTTGACAAAATTTACGATGAAATAAAGGATAATTTAGGATATGCTTCCCTCCAATCAATAAGGGTTGAGTTGGGATTACCTAAGGAAGAATTTTACTCTAAGTTTAAGAACCATATAGAGTCTTTATACGACCTCATAGCAGGAGGTGAGGAGGGTTTAGTAAAGAAAGGTGTAGTTTACGGGATTATAAGAAGGAGGGGTAATGGGAAATGATATGTAATATACCTAAAGTAACTGTAACTACTTGGTCTTCCGATAAGATAGTATTAGCAGGCCCTACCTATAGGCAGTACTTAAATAAATCGTTAGAGATAATAAGCTCTAAGGACGTTGCGTCGATCATTGGACAACCTGGGATGGGAAAAACTACGATACTTAGGAAGGCTGAAGAGTCGTGTAAAGACAAAATGTTCACGTTCTTCCTTGATCTTGCCAGCAAAAACGAGATAGAAGACGAGTTCTGGAGTAAAGTAGACAAGTTTAAGCTTAGAGAGATAGTACTCCCGAAAATGGATAAGAAGAAGTACGGTTACACATTCTTTAAGAGGATTAGAGGCATAAACTTTGAGAAGCATTTAGAGGGTCTTTGCGATAAACTGAATGATCCCTTGATCAGGTTATATTGCATAAATTACACGAGAGATTTCGACGGTATGCTTAAACTTATAGGGGATCTAAAGTCAGTAACTGACGTAGTGTTATTTATAGATGAAGTTAGAGACTCACACTTACCTAAGATTCATAGGCTTATAAATTCAGGCCTTGCTGTACCGGTCTTAATGGCTATACCTACAGATGCTTATAACAAGGTCACAGACCTAGCTATAAGGAGAAGACTTGACGAGAGTAGGATAAGCCTTGATAGTGCGTTAACTGCGGATGATATAAGGGAAATCATAGAGGTTTACTGCAAACCACTAAGTGAAGAATTATATCCAATAGTTCTATCAATGTGGAACGGTAAAGAACTCAACACGGTCAGTTCTATTCTACAATACGTCAAAAATGAAGTTGATAAAGCAGTAAATGATTGTGGAAGTGAGGAGTTAAGTTGTGTAAAGGAGAAAGTTAAGAACTCCTATACTCTTAAAGACATAGAAACAGACTCAAAAACTCTAGAGAAAATGATAAGAGAAGAGTTAACAAACTTGGCTAAAGAATACGATATAACATATGTTCACCCTAGAGGTAAGAGAGTGGAAGTGAAAGGGAAAAATATTACGGTAGGTCTATTCTTCATTTACGGCGAGTATGCTTATATAGGACTGGTGAAGTTAATGAATAATCAAGAAGTTGACTCGGAGACACAATTATTACCTTTCATTAATGTTATAGAGCATGATAAAAAGGAGTATAAAGTCGCTAAGAGATTCGTTATAACCAACGGAAAAATATCGTTAGAAGGTGTAGACAGCGTAGAATTATCAACGTTAGAAGTTGTGAGAATGATCCGTGGGGATACTGTTATCTTAGAGGAGAAAGTAAGGGGATTACTAAAAATTATTTTACTGTCACAAAAGGAAAGCAATGTAAGCAACTCTGAAGTCGTGACATAACGTTTTTACCATGTTTTCACATTTCTTATTGTGATTGACGAAAGAATAATCAAGCTAATAGAAGTCGCAGAGGCTCTCAAAATCCCTTTGAAACTGTTAGGTGAATTGGAACTAGATGTCGGGAGTCTAAGAATTATTACCGCTGAGTCGTTGGACGTAGAGGATGTAAAGAGCTTACTAGACGTAAGTCACAAAAGAGCTACGATAAAAATTAACAAGAGCGGAGTGGTAGTGATCGACGAGGACCTGCGTAAGGAACTTCATCTCTATGCTGACCTTAAGGCTATATTAAAAGATATAAAAAGACTGTTTAAAATTGTGGAAAATCAAACCCCGAGTATAGTAATATATCATGGTTGGGACTTGGATAAACTTCAAAAAGTTTTGTATTTTGGTGTAAGAAAGGTTGAGTACTTTGAAGGGGACGGAAAGTTAATTATTAACGATCTGATTGAAGTAGATGCGTGGGACGAAAAATGCCTGACAAACGTTATGATGTATATAGGGGAGGTAGTAAAACCAATAAAAATTGGTGATTGTAACTATTACTATCCAATCCTCGCGTTACTTATCCAAAAGGGAGGAATATTCGAAAGGGATTTTGCTAAGTTTGAATGCAATGAAGTCTCTCCTCCAGATTTGTCCTTGTTAAAATTTATGATGATTAAAGACCTAAGGAACTGTTACAACGTACTGGGTGGTGATGTTAAGAGAAATATTGACGCGATCTTGACGGCAGAGGAAAAGTATACTAACGCTAACTTAGTTATACAAGACGGTAAGTATGAATGGGTGAATGAGGTAAGATAAGTCTTTTAGAATAAGCGGATAAGATTTATTAATGCGCTTCAAAATATCTAAATAGTTAATTATGAGTGGGTCTAATACTCAGTATAATTACACTACCTATAATAATAAGCCAACGTCTACTCAATCTCCTTATCCTCAGGCAAATTTAGTGAAATATTTGAAAGTGGGCGAAGTTTACCTAAACGGAATGGTGAGGTTACATCTATATTCTTTAGGGCAAGTTTATTTACTGTCAGCTCAAATAGACGGTACCCCCTATACATCTCAAGTTATTAATCCACCGTACTTGAGAAAGGGATATAACCAGGTAACGATATATTTCTATGGAATGCTCAACTCATTAAGGGTAGGAGAGAGAGTTACAGTTATGCTAACAACAGCAGATAAGGATACTGTAGGCATTCCTGCGATTGTTTTAGTTTAGTTAACAAAATTATCCGTTATTCTCCATTTCGCTTATTACCTTCTGTATGACCACAGTTATATTCTTTAAAATCTCAATATGTCTAATTAAAAATACTTCACCGTCCTCATTTAAAATATAAAAGGTTCTATTTCCGCCAGTCTCTTTTTCAACTACTCCATATCTTATCAATCTTTTCAGTGTTGTGAACACTAAGCTCTTTGGTATAGGTCTTCCGTATAAGTACTGTAAATCTTTTACTATATCTGCTGCTCTTGCTCTTTTTCCTCTTTTGTAGATTATAAATGAGACAAAGACTGGCAGTAGTCCTCGTAATATTATCATTCGTTCTCCTTTCATGTATGTGAAAAGAATAGATTATACTATATTATAATTTTTTGCAAAACCGTCGAAAAATTTTAATAAGTATTTATTAAATGGTCTACTCTAATATTAAGAAAAATCTATTTAATAAAAGATTTAGTTATATTAGTTTAACATAAAGGAGAAAAAGGTATAGAAGTTAAACTTGATTAATTCTGTTTAGTCCTCACCTCTTTCATGCCGGAAATAACTCCCCAAGGGTAGAACACTGCTACTGAAACTATTGCTACAATAGCTGACGCCAGGTAGAAATTGATAAGGTTTAACGCACCGTCAGACCCTATGTAAGACATTAGTGTAAGGAACGCTATATAGACTATGTACCATAAAGAGTTAGTGAAGTTCTCCTTTATCTTGTAAATAACTCCAAATATTACTGAGCCTATAGTAAGTAGTAAGACCGCATAAGGGACTAGAGGCCAACCCGACCAGAATACAATCAGTGAAGCTGAAGCGAAAGCTATCCCAGCAATGATGGCACCCCCCGGAATGATTTTCCTAGATATGCCTTGCTTCCTTAATACTATCATGGCTACTGGATTAACTGAAAACCCGAGGTAACCGGCTACTACTGAATCAGTAATTAAGCCGTAAATCGTTGGTAAGGGTGAAGAAATGTACGTTACTATTGCTCCTACTATCACAAAGACTAATAAGGCCCAAGAGGGTATTGCGTATTTGTAATGCAAATCTTCCATCACTTTCGGGACGTATCCTGACCTCCCCATAGCAAATAGCACTCTGGTACCCGCTCCCAAGTATATATAGCCTGTAACAAAAGGTCCTATAATCCCTATTATAACCGTAAGTAATAATAACGCATTAGCGTGATATGATGAAGCAATATCTATAAAGGGATTTCCAGGAAGAGATGATAAAGCGGACCAATCCCCCTCTTTAATTCCCAGTCCGCTCCAGTTAATCGCTCCTACAAATGCAACCGCGAACAGTACATAAATTAGGGATTGTCCTAATACCGTCAAGATTATTCCCTCTTTAAGCTTATCTGGGTCTTTAGTCTCTTCAGCGTAATCTGGTAAAACTCTTATCCCTCCGAACGCAAACATTGCAAGGGGGACCGCTGAAAAAACTCCTGCTATTCCGAAAGGTAAGAAACCGTAAGAAGTGAAGTTACTAACGTTAAACGATACGAATACAACTCCTATAGCTACAGCAACGTACATGATAAGTTTAATAATACCGAAAGCTAAAGTTGACCTTCCAAAAACTTTTACACCGAAATAATTAAACGGAACGAATAATAAGAGTAGGATAACTCCTAATATAACACCTTGTAGTGTAGGTACGCCCGTTTGTTGGTTGATCAAACCAGGGTAAAAGAAATCTAAACCTTCTACTACGGCTAAGGCCTCGATAGGCGGTATGAAAAGGTACCAGATCAAGTCAGCCATGGCGTTTATGAAATTTGTTACTCTTCCGTGACTGTACAAAGCATATCTTGAAGGGCCTCCAGCTTCAGGATAAGTTAAGGATAACTCAACGTAAGTAAGGCTTACAAAGAAGTAGAAGATCGATCCCAATATCCATCCCAACACTACACCCGGTCCTGCTACTGCCGCCATACCTGCTGAACTAAAGAGGACTCCAGTCCCTACTGCTCCCGCGATACCTATAACTACAAGTTCAATTAAACCTAATTCTTTACGTAATGGCATTATTACATATAAAGTATATAACCTTACAGCAGTTATGGGACTTTAACGTAACTTAAAGATTTTCATCAGCCCCGACGATCCACCTAAATAACGTTCAACGAACCTGAGGAACGCCTCCACGCTCCTCAGGTTAAGAGCCCCCACCAGCTCCCTGACAACGTTGACCATGATGGTGAAGATCGTGAGGTAACCCTGAAGCCTCTCTCTCCTCCAGAACGAAGAGTCCTCCAGTCCCAAGGCCTTCACGTCCCTGTGAAGCTTCT
>Ga0081529_127085_pt1 | contig 60258 bp, 53 predicted proteins | sample EchGeymetagenome_FD_71012 | JGI IMG/M metagenome (GOLD analysis project Ga0081529, IMG submission 71012) | Ferrous microbial mat and aquatic microbial communities from Echinus Geyser, Yellowstone National Park, USA - transect B T=78-80 C v2... ...
TTATGATTTGCATGTGTGGGGATTTCATGAGAAGAAATACTCAATAGATGATGTTGTTGTTTCAATAAAGAAAATAGAAGATATGTTAAATGAGGCGAAGAACATAATTTAGTTTTATTTCTGTGAGGAAGTACAAGTATTTATCATCAATTTTGTAACAATTATTCCTAATTATTATTCTTAAGCTCTAGTTCCTATCAAGCTTGTGTTTTAGTCTGAGTTTTTATGTGAGAGGTATTCACATGTGTACAATTATGTATTGTTTATTAGTTAATGTTGTTTGTTATATACTCTTAGTCAAGATAATCCTGCCCACACTATCTTTCAACATATATCAAATGACGAGAGAAGTTTGATGGGAACCAGGGTAAGATGGTAATAGAGGCTCAGAAAATTGTGAAGAAAAAAGATTAGCTATCTACAACCCTTTTCAGAGAAGTAATGCTTCTTTTAAGAAAAATGTTTATAAGGATTCTCATACTTACATGTGATAGAGAATGGTTAAGACGACGATAGAATTAGATGATGATCTATGGAAGCGCTTCAGCTTACTTGTATTACGCGAAAGAGGCAAGAGGAAGAAAAATGAAGTCATTGTAGAACTCATTAGAAAATATGTAGAAGAGAAGAGCTTACCATTTGACCGACGACAACTTGAATACATACTGCGGATTGAGGAGGAGAGAGAAGCATTTCTAAAAATTCGGGATAAGCTCATGCAGGATCCAAACTACAATGGAAAGTATGTCGCAATCCTCCAAGGCGCCATCGTAGGGTGTGATGAAGAGAAGGAAAAGCTGGCGGAAAACGTTTACACGAAATACGGGTATGTTCCAATTTATATTGACAAAGTAGCTCCCAGTGAGAAACGCTTAGAAATTCCCTCACCTGAGCTGACTAAACCATGAAATACAACTTCGAATATTATCCCCCAGCTTCCTCTTTAAAAGTTAAGCTCATAAGTCCCAAAATATACCTATTTTGTAAACATCTCATTCAACAATTTTGAATTAAGATGGTAGAAGTCATAGACGCTAGGTGTCAAGACATGCTTCTTGGCAGAGACATCCTTAACAAATTGAAAATTGTCCTGGATGGTAAAACTTGAGTTTCAGTCTGTATGATCCTTAAAAGATTAAAAGCTCCTGCAACAGTCTGCTGAAAGAAAAGTTACGATACGAAGTTTAAGTGTCGATTAGGATGGGTAAACGGAAGATATAAAAACTACTTTTAGATTATAATAAAACGATTGATATGGAAATGTGTATGAGATGTGGGTCTGTAAGGGAGGATTTGGAAGTAAGGTGTAAGAGGTGTGGTGGTCCGTTTAAAGTGGTGATTGATTTTCCTTTTGTGAAAAGTGATTTGAGGGCAAATTTTCCTTATATAAAGGAGTGGGTGACTCTTGGGGAATTTAATACTCCGATGATAAGAAAGAATAATGTTTGGTTTAAGCTTGATTCTTTAAATCCGACTGGATCTTATAAAGATAGAGGTGCTGTTACTCTTATTTCTTATTTAAAGGGGAGGGGTATTAGAAGGATAAGTGAAGATTCTTCGGGGAATGCGGGGGCTTCAATAGCTGCTTATGGTGCTGCTGCTGGTATGGAGGTTGAGATATATGTTCCAGAAAATGTGAGTGGTGTTAAAGCTAAGCAGATTGAGCTTTATGGTGCGAAAATTATTAAAGTTAAAGGTAGTAGGAATGATGTTGCAAAAGCTGCTGAAGGATCGAGTGCATATTATGCATCACATATTTTGCAACCACATTTTAGAGATGGGATAAGGTCGCTTGCTTATGAGGTTGTTAGGGATTTAGGTTGGAGAGCGCCAGATTATTTCTTTATACCTACGTCGGCAGGATCGTTACTTCTTGGTGTTTATGAGGGATTTAAGCATATGTTAAATGATGGTATAATTGATAAAATTCCTAGGATAATTTCTGTTCAAACAGAGCAGGTTATGCCAGTTTGTGCGAAGATTAAGGGAATTAATTATTTACCGCCTACAAAAGTTACTTCGGTGGCTGATGCATTAGTTAGTACGCAACCATATTTGCTTGAGGAGATGGTCAAAATTCTTAAGGAGACGGGAGATTGTGTTGTTGTGAGTGATGAGGAAATAATAGTTGCTCATAAAGAGCTTGCAAAGAATGGTATTTTGGTTGAGTATAGTTCAGCGGTTGTGTATGCGGCGTATAAAAAGATGAGGTTAAGTGGTGAGAGTGTGGTTTTGCATATTACTGGGCATGGTTTAAAGTCTATTAAGTTTTCTTAGAACTGTTTCAATAGCTTTTTCTGCAAGTTCTTCTGGAGTATTAACATATAATATAGGGGCTGTTAGTCGATTATCAAAACCTATATTGAATGCTTTTTCAAGTTTGTCGGTTGTCATGCCGGTATTTTTTAGTATGATAACTGGTTTGCCGTAAGAATAAGCCATGAAGAGCTCTATGATTGTGCCTATTTCACCTCCGAGGGTAACTAAAATATCTGATGTTCTTACAAGTATTGTGCTGCGTGCTTTAAAATCTAAACCAGTATCTATGGGTATGAAAAATTTGTTTCTTGGAGGTATTTCTTTTGGGTTAATAGGTAAAATAAAAACAACTTGTATTCCTCTTTCAGCAGCAATATCTGCAACATCTCGCATTAATCCCCAATATCCGCCTAGAATAATTCGTACATTATCTGGAAGCTTTTTAATAAATCTCTCAGCAACCTCTTTATTACTACCCTCACTATGAGCTGCAACACCTATGTTAATCATACAAGAAATACATAATGCGCATTTTTAAATTTTACTACTGCTAATAAAAAATGAATCATATCTATGATCATAACTTTATAGAGTTAGGATCACTTTTAATAATAACTTATTTAAGCAAGTTATTTGATTAGTTTAATCTTAAAGATCAATTTTCGCTTTTGAATAAAAGGCAGAGTAGAAGAATATAGAATAAAACATTTATATGAAGAGGTTTGATATTTGTTTTATCAATTTATTATGTATTATATCGCATAAAGAATTTATTTATCTCTTACTTTTATCTTCTAACTATGAATGTGAATCCAAAGTTTGCAATACTGATAGGGATTGTGGCAGTCTCTACTGCAAGTATTTTTGTGAGGTTAAGTAGTTCATCGCCATTAGTTATAGCGTCATATAGGATGCTTTTTGCTAGTATTTTAATGGGTTTGTTGGGTGTGAATAATTTAGGGAATATTAAGAATCTTTCGAGGAGGGAGGTTATTATATTGTTAGTTTCTGGTATTGCTCTTGGGGGGCATTTTGGAACTTGGACAGCATCGCTTTTCTTTACTTCAATAGCAGCAAGTACTGTTTTAACAGATTCTTCGCCGATATTTGTGACGATAATTTCATGGTTATTGCTTAAGGAGAAAACGAGGTTAAAAGAATTTTTTGGAATAATTCTCTCATTGATTGGTGTTATGCTAATAGCGGGTAGTGATGTTAGTATAGGGGCTATGAATAATTTTCATGGCGACTTATTGGCTTTATTAAGTGCAGTTTTTATATCAATTTATTTAGTGGCTGGAAGAAGGTTAAGAAGAATCTTAGATTTGGCATCTTATACGTTTATCGTGTACGGTATTGCATCATTAACTCTCTTCGTTGCTGCACTACTTATGAGTAATAATGTGATGGCATTATCAATCCATGAATTGTTAATTTTTATCGCATTAGCATTAATACCCTCGGGTTTAGGGCATAATTCTTATAATTATGCATTGAAGTACTTAAAGGCATCAATAGTCAGTGTAGCAACACTAGGTGAGCCTGTAGGTGCTAGTATATTAGCACTTTTAATATTTAAAGAAATACCATCAATAACAACGATAATAGGCGGAGTTATAGTCATATTGGGCATTATAATAACCATTATGTATAAGGAGGGTAAATAATTAGCATTCCTATATGTTATCAATAACGAATTTATTTCATATTAACCTGTTAAAAATGATAAAAGTTCAACGTAAAAGCATTCTAAGTAGTGGTATCGTTGATCATTCTACGTTATATAATCGTCCAATTTTTATAATTTTTGAATTGGTTTGATATATTTTATTTTAAAACATTTAAAAAATGATGTACGATGATGTACTTATATGTTTTAGGAATAATGATAAGGCTCAATGTGACGTTAGCCTCATTATTAAATATGTGGGAAAAAAATAAGAATATAGTGCTCGATTTAATCAGGTACACGGTCCAAGATTTAGATATTACTGTTAAACACTTATTTTTACATACAACCTACATAGGAGATAATATATTCGTTGCAGAATTTTTAGGTAAGGCGCGTTCAAAATATATTGAAATTATACTCATTTATTCTGATAATCCTATAAAAGCACTCGAAACATTTTATAGAGCTAAATCTCTAGGGCTTGTAGAATATCAAGAGGACAATTCAAAAAGAAAATCTTAATATTAGTATAGCGTAAACTTCTTAAATCAATTCATAATATTAAATTTAATGATATCTATTTTATCTTCGTAATTATTGGTTGTAGTTTAACCAAAAAATACTATAATTTCTATACGAGTTATTTCTTTAGTTCTGGGAATTCATCATAGAAATATTCGTACTTTTCTTTAATACCTTTACTTTTCTTATCTTCTTCTAATTTACGAAGTTCTCTTCTTAAGATTTTACCACTTATTGTTTTAGGAAAGTCATCAACAAATTCTAATATTCTTGGTATTTTATAATACGCTAATTGATGTTTTGCATATTTGAAAATATCGAGTGCTAATTCTTTTGATGGATTATAACCTGGTTTTAATACTATAAATGCTTTAACAACCTGATATTTTTCTGGGTGAGGGCTACCAACTACTGCAATTTCTGCAATTGCAGGATGTTGAATCAATACACTTTCTACTTCGCTTGGTCCAACTCTATAATCACTTGTTTTAATAACATCATCTGCACGTCCAACGAACCACCAATAACCTTTTTCGTCAAAGTATGCTTTATCTCCAGTTAGATAATATTCACCCTTAAAGGCTTCCATATTACGTTGTTCTTCCATGTAACCTTTAAGTAAACCTATTGGTCGCCATGGTGTAAGTTTCACAGCTATATGTCCTATTTCACCGGGGTTTGTTATTTCATTACCTTCATCATCTAATAGAACCATGTTATACATAAATGTTGGTATTCCTACGGAACCAGGTAATATATGTCCTTTAAACCAAGGAGGATTACCAATCATTGCAGTAGTTTCAGTTTGACCGTAAAAATCTCTTACCTCCAGCTTAATTTCATCTAAAACTTTTACATAAACGCCTGCACCTAAAGGTTCACCTGCAGAGACTGCATCATGAATATTTTCAAAATTAAACTTTTTAATGTTACCTTTAAGAAAAGCTCTCCATGCTGTAGGTGGAGCGCAGAAAGTTGAAACTTTTAGTTCTTCTATGGCATGTAAATATTTGTCAGGCTCGAGACGACCTGAATAATAGAATCCAGTTGTTGTAGCTCCAACTATAAATGGTGCAAAGAAAGAGCTCCATGCATACTTAGCCCATCCAGGAGCACTAAGATTATTATGTACTTCACCTGGTTGAACGTTTATTATCATTGCAGTGGTAAGATGCCCTACAGGATAGCTTGTTGCAGTATGAACGACTCTTTTGGGCATTCCGGTGGTTCCACTTGTGAAGAACACGTATATAGGATCATCGCTCTTCGTTGTTGTGGGTTCAGCTTGGGTTGATTCACGTTTAATAACATCATAACTTTCCCAACTTTTCTTTCCGTTTCCGATGATTAGCTTAATGATGGGAGTTATATTAGATTTCTCTAATGCATCGTCAACTAAAGATGCTGATGCTTCATCGGAAATAATGGCTTTTGGTGGTTGTGTTTTAAACCTGTAGACTAAATCTATTAGGGTTAACGTAGTTGCAACTGGTACTCCTATAAAACCAGCTTTAATGATAGCTAAGTTTACGATCCAAAGTTCTGGTAAAAGTGGTAATATGATATAAACACTATCGCCTTTATTTAAACCGTGTCCTCTTAAATAGTTAATAAGTTGATTAGCTTCATTAGCTAAATCGTGATAAGAATATTTCTTTTCTTCCCATGTATGCAAATTAACCCAGTGTAATGCAAGTCGATTACCATTCTCTTTGACATGAATACCTTCAAAAACTTCATATGCCCAATTGAAATATTCAGGTTTATTAGTATTATTCAATCTATTGAAGAATTGTTTCATCAATTTTTCTTTATTTTGATCATTTGGAAGTTTTATTAAGTTTATAAATTCTTTAAAAATGGATGCAAATTCCGTCTTGTACAAGGTGAACACCTTGTATATTCTAAATATTAGTACGTATCATATATATTTAACGCTTAAATATAAATTGTTCACATCTATGAAGAGTTTTGCATATAAGACAATGTATCAGATTATTATGAATTTGATATAAATATTATGTATTCATATTATTGTGTATTAATTAATGAATTTTAGTGTTTTAATTATTTTTAGTTGATATTAATGTTTTTGTTAAGGTGTTATGTATGTTTTATTAGGGATTCAGTTACTTTGGATGGTATGTTTATGATGTTTTGCTAGTTAGATTGGAAATTGTGAGTGCGTATTCAAGGTTTGATAGATTTCTCATGTAGCTTAGTATAAGTTTCTTTTCAGCTTTTCTTAAAGCTTCTGAAAGTGTTGATGGGACTATACCTAATTTTTTAGCTAGTTCATTAAAGCTAATTGACCTTGGGTAATTGTAGTATCCTAGGTTGTAAGCTGTTTTTAGAATTTCAATTTCTCTTGGTGTGAGAGGTTCAAGTGATATTTTTCTTGAACTAATAATTTGTGTGTTGATGCCTTTCTTTTCGAGTTCATTAATAAAATGTTTTAATGATTTTGATGATGGTATTAAAATTGTCCATGGTGTATAACCATTTCTTGGTAATGTAAGGAATGGGCATGTCATGCAAAAGGTTTTTGATTTGCTGACTGCATTATGTATAGCTGGATGCTTGAGAGTGGTAACGATGAGTGATTTATTCTGGTTTGTGTTTATTATTATAACATTTTTTCTACCTAATTCATGTCTTAATGATGAGTATAATGTTTTGTTATTTAGATTATTGTTTGATATTATTTCTATCATGAGTAAGGCTCTATCATTTTTAACGAGTTTGCAGCTAAGAAGTCTTGCAGCAGCATCGTATTTTTCTAATAAGTTGGCTAAGTTGCTGTTAAATTTTATATTTATTGTTATAAGCCTAGGTTTCATAGTAATAATATATATTTGGATCTATTTATAGTTAACCGAATATATTCGGTTAAAATTTTAAGTTATAAACTAATACTTGTATTAACTTGGTGAGTACATATGTACATTCAGCAAATCATTGAATTGATATACGCTGTGTACTTTTTAGGCGTTCTAACGTTCTTTATTATTTTTGCTAGTAAACTTACAAAACCACCAAAGCGAAATTTTGATGGTGGTGAGCATGGTATGGGGAAGGAGGAGAAACAATGGCTTGTAGTGTTGATTATTGTCTTTCTTGTTTTTAATATAATAACATTAACGTATTTGCCATGGCAAAAATGGTTATTACCATGGGCGTCAGCAAAACCTGTTAAAACATTTCATATTACGATGAATAATTATACGTTTTATTTGCCTGAGAATCCTATTATAATAAAAGTTAATGAGCCAGTGGAATTTATTGTAACTTCTAAGGATGTAACCTATGGTTTTGGTGTTTTCAGAGCGGATGGTACGATGGTGTTTCAGATGCAGGTAATTCCTTGGTATAATAATAGTATAATATGGATTTTTGATGAACCGGGGAATTATACTATACGGTCAACAGAATATTCTGGTCCAGAGCATCCTTACATGGTTATTCCTAATGCTATAAGGGTGATGCCCTAATGTCTCAATCGAGCATACCGTTAGAAAAAATTACGCTTAGGTATGAAATAATAGCATTATTGTTTCTTGCAGTTGCAGGTATAGAAGGTTTTATGATGAGAATTGAGCTTGATAATATACCTTTGATATCATATGATCACTATTTTGCTGTAATGACGGCGCATCCAATTGTAGGGATTTATGGTTGGGCGTATTTAGCTGTAATGGGGGCATTTTATTATTTAGTACCGAAACTTCTTAATAAGGAGCTCTATAGTAAAAAGATAGCTATGATAGGACTTTGGATGCAAACTGCCGGTGTAATAATTGCTTGGTCGGCTGGTTTTGTTTTTCACTATGGAGCACTTTATACATTATATTGGCCACTTCCTGTTGCTTGGGATAGATTTTCACCAGTTGGAGCATTAACATATGCTGTGGGTGTTGCGTTGATAGAAATTTCAGTTCTTCTTTTCATATTTAACATATTTGCAACTATATTCTCTCATAAAAAGGGGAGTGATAAAGTGGTTAGAAACTTTCTTATAGCGGCATTTGGTATAGATGCTTTACTTGGTGTTTTAAGTCGTATTAGGCATAGTAGGCGTCTTTCTCATATGGATGGTGGTGTTAAGGATCCGCCACCTCCTGTTTTCATAGTCTCTGTAATGAGAGGATCTATTGATGCGGTGATAAATTCAATAGTTTTGATTGTGGCTGGGCTAATTATTCTTGTATACAGTATATCTGCTATAGCAGGTACATATTTAAATCCGCAATTAATTGATCCATTAATTTATAAAAATTGGTACTGGTGGGGACTTGATATGATTGCTGATGGTGATGTTTTAATCTGGACGGCTGGAACATTATATTTATTAGCTCCATTATTAGCGAATCGAGCACTTTATGGTGAAAGGGTTGTACGTTATGTGATCCTTGCTGATTTAATAGTTTCAATGGGTGTATGGAGTCATCATTTACTCTCTGATAGACCGCAACCTGCTATGTTGCGATTGGTTTCGGGGCAATTTATTACATGGGGAGAATTTTTCACCATGGGACTTAGCTTCTTTACGGCATTAATTACGTTATGGCTTGGTCGTCCAATAAAATCAAGTATGTCATTAAAATTCATGTTAGGGGCGATCTTCGGATTTGCGTTAGGAGGATTTGCAGGATTAGTGCAAGCAAATTATGGGTTGAATGTTATAATACACAATACACAATGGATAGCTGGTATTCATATACATATGATGCTTTTAGCAGGATTAAGTAGTTTAATATTTGCTGTGATTTACACACTTCTTCCAATGTTAACTGGTAAGGGATTAATAAGCGAGAGATTAAGTAATCTTCACTTTTGGCTTTGGATGATTGGAAGTGTGGGCATGTCAATTGCAGTAGGATTAGCAGGAACTGCGGGGATGCTACGGAGGGATCTTTATTTTGGTACATCAATGTACTTACCTTACATGTATATTGGAACGGTTTTTGCAATAATAATGGCACTAGGATATTTAATGTTCGTAATTAATGTAATAAAAACCTATGGATTAAAAACATTAGTTGGCCTCTTTATACCTTTAAAACAATAATTATTTTTTACTTTTTGTCATATTTAATATGATTAGATTTGCTATTAATTTTTTTAAACTTCTTGTGTCAACTTTCATAGTAAGTGTTGGATGTGCGCTCTGTAATCTATTTGTAATCTCATTTATCATTTCACCAATATTTCTTTTATCAGTAACATAGTCTAAACCTTTTTCTATTGTTAATTTAGCAATTTCATTCTCTATTTCTTCTCTTAAAATTTTAAATGTTTCTTGATCAATATTAGTTTCAACTTTTTTCTCTTGTTCAGCTTGAGTTTTCCTTGTTAACTCTTGAATCTCCTTTTTTACTTTAAATACTATTAAACTTCCTCCTTTAATGTATTCTTGAATAATGTCATGACCATTGGGTACAAATTTAGTTTTAACAACAACACCCTCAAATGTCTCAGGCTTTAAGGCTAGAATAGAAAGTTTTTCCATTAGATCATTAATACTATTATAATTTACTTTCTCATAATATGGTATTGGTAATTTAAATTCTTCTAAAATTTTATATTTTTCTGGGGGTGTTATCCAAAAATCCTCTTTTCCTATCTCAAAAATTATCAGATCTAAAGGTTTCGAATAATCTTTATGAAATCCTCTAGGTGTGTAATCTCTTCCAAAAAGTTCACATTCAATTATAAAACCCTCATCAACAGCTCTTTTTATTTTATTTATTAGTTCAGTTTCGGTAACTGTAAGGAATAAAAGATGAGCTAATTGATCAAAAGCTATTTTGTCACTACTATGTTTAAAGATACCAGTTTGTGAGAATTGTATATGTGTTCCATCATATTTACTCTCTGCATATACATCAAGTTTATGTTCCACTATATATGCATAGATTTGTTGAGTAGGATGTTCAATGTGATAAGGTTTTATAAGAGGTTTGCTTGAAGACTTATAAAGTTCAATAATCCATTTAGCCTCTTCATTACTAGGAAGTACCCTATATTTTCTCTGAACCAAATTTATGGCTTTTTCAATTTCTGCACTCATCAATATATAATTGATAAAAATATTATTTAATGTTAACTTAATTAATAATATTTTAAATATTTTTCCACTTAATGTTGCGTTGCATGATTCTTTAGTATGTTTTTCTCTCGGTTAGATGTTTTAATGCTAGTTTAGATCAATGCTATGATATTTACTTTAAAATCTACTATTAGAAGTCATGTCATAAAAACTGAATACTTTGAAATATTATGTTAAATTAATTTCTAAAAGAATAGGTAAGTTAATTAAGCAATATGGTGGAAGAAATTGTTATGGAAATTATTAAATATAAATAATTACTTAGTGAGCTAGGTGTACAAAATGGATTGGAGAGCAAAAGTTGAGGCGCTTTTTAGAATTCCGGATATTTATCTTGCAGGTTTATCGAATAAGGGTAATCAGATCGTATATGTTTCGAACGAGACAGGTTCTTACCAATTATGGAGTCTTGATTTACAAACTATGAGAAGAAAGCAAATTTCTTATGGTGAGGATAGAGTTACTAGTGTTGATGTTAGTAAAGATAGTGAGGTAGTAATATTTGCAAGAGATAAAGGTGGTAATGAGAGGCATCAAATATTTTTAACAGATTCCATAAAAGGTGTTGAGAGAAGGATAAGTGATTTACCACCAATAAGAATAATGAGTGTTAAAATTTCTCCTAACTCAGATATGATAGCATTTACTGGAGCGGATCAAGAGGCTAATAAGCTTTTTTTAATGAAATTTGATGGAAGCTATGAGACAATATACCAGAGAAGTACTGGGATTTTTATTACGGATTGGAGTAAGAATGGATTAATTACTGCAAGTAGTTGGTCTGCTGATGAACCAAAGGTTTCATATCTCATATTTTATAATATTCCTAAAGATAGTATAATAGTTTATACACCAAGGGATGGCTCTGAAAATCTATTACCTGTAATTAGTCCAGATGGGAGTAGAATCCTTTTCATGACTAATGCTGAAGATTATAAGAGATATAATCTTGCAATATATGATATAAAAAATAATGAAATACAATACTTGAGGGCGAAAGAGTATGGTTTCGATTTTGTATATTATGAATGGTTTCATAATAAGAATGCTGTATATTATATTGCAAAGAAAAATGGTGAAACTAATATTTACATAGAAAATCTTGATGATGGAAATGTGATGCAAGTTAATGGACTAAAGGGCTTTATATCAAGTGCAAAAATAACAGATGATGATGAGTATATCTATATAACTCATTCATCATTATCATCACCTAGATCAATATACAAAATTAACATAAGATCTGGAGATATAAATACAATCCTAAAGCCGGACGTGCCAAATGAATTATTAAACGATTTAAGTGAGGCTAAGTTTATCAAATATGTATCATTTGATGGACTTGAGATACCAACATATATAATAGAATCAAAGAATGCTAAAAAACCAGGACCATCTGTTATATGGGTTCATGGAGGTCCATGGTGGGAAGTAGCAAATGAATGGAATCCCTCAATTCAAGCATTAGCAATATCAGGATTGCATGTAATAGCACCAAACTTTAGAGGTTCAACAGGATATGGCCCAGAATTCCAATATATGGATATTGGTGATCCAGGCGGAGGTGATCTTCAAGACATAATATACGCTAGGAAACATTCAATAGAATAGGACTTAGTGAACCAGATAAAATTGCGATAGCTGGAGCTAGTTATGGTGGATTTATGACATATATAGCAACAGTAAAAGCTCCTGATATGTGGAAGGCAGCAGTAGCTATAGTTGGGATAGTGGATTGGTTAGAAATGTATGAACTTTCAGATGCAGCTTTCAGAAGTTTTATAGAGAGACTCCTAGCTGGAAAACCAGAGGAGAAGATTGAGCTTTACAAAGATAGATCTGCGACAAACTTTGCAGAAAAACTTAAAGCGCCATTGCTCATATGGCATCGTGCAAATGATTCGCGTGTACCGCTTAAACCAGTACTTAAATATGCTATGAAGTTGTTAGATTTAAATAAAAATTTTGAATTACATGTTGTACCAGAGGAGGGACATGGTCCGCAGAGAATAGAGAATATGCTAAAGCAGACGATCTATATGATAGAATTCTTAAGAAAATATTTAATTCGAGATCAAACTTAAAATATTTTTCCAAGTAAATATTGACAATGATCAAAATAGTATGGAGACAAGTAGAAGAATTGGCAAGTGTGTTTAAGAGAACAAGTATTGAAATTGATCCACTCACTGATCCACAATTATATCCGTCAATTAATGATGATAAGGAAAACGTTTTGAGATATTTTTTAGTAATGGTAGCATTAGATCATAGAACGCAAATACCCGGGTATTCATATTTTAGTTCAAAAATTGGGGGAAAGGAATTTTCTGGAGCGTTTCTTTTATATAGGCTTGGAAAAATAATGTATGATAATGATAGTACATTCTTCTCTCCAGAAAGACTAGTAAAAATTACAAAGAAAGATGTTGAAAAATGGTTAGTATCTGATACTGGTGTAGTTAGGGATCCAGAAGTTAGGGCAGGTTTATTAAAGGATTTGGGATATAAGTTAATAAAAATGTATAATGGGAGTGTTGAAGATCTTATAGAGCAGTCCAATCATAGGCTTAAAGATGATGATGGAGGTTTAATAGATAGGTTGAAAATTTTTAGAGCGTATGAGGATCCTGTGGAAAAGAAATCATATTTACTGGCGAAGTTCTTAATCAGAAGAAATCTTTTTCATCCAATAGATTTGCATAATATGCAATTACCTATAGATAATCATTTAACAAGAATAGCTATACGAACTGGAATCATAGAGTCTGATGATTACACACTCTTCACAAACATGAGAGAAGCAATATATGAAGAGGATATTATAATAAGATTACAGGTACGCAGAGCATACAAGAAAATATCAGAAATCTCAAACCATGCACCAGATAAACTAGATGATTATCTTTGGATGCATGGGAAATTTATTTGCACTTATCAAAATCCTAAATGTGATTTATGTTCATTACAAAGCGCTTGTTTAGCATATAAGAATGTTGAACGACGTAGATTGCAAGAACATAAATATATAAACACATGGTATTATTAAATTTCTCTGTTTTGCCACTAATTTTTCATAAATAACTAGCTCATTATTGTGAAAAATCATTTGCATATCATTCAAAAATTTATTTAAATGATGTAGGCCATAATTTCTTATACATTTGTTGGTTAAGTGCTCTAATACCTTTTGTTTCTATTATGCATTTTTTAGCTAAACTTACCATTGGGTCTAAAAGTGGAATATGCAAGTCTCTTGGTTTTAATGCTAATGGTACTTCTGTACATCCTGCGACTATTGCTTGCGCACCGTTTTTTTCTAATTCTTTGCTTGCTTTTATGAAGATTTTTTTAGCTTTTTTAATTTTATTTGCTTTTACATAGTAAATTGCTTGCATAATTTCTTCTTGATTTTGAGGTAGTATGATCTCTATATTATATAATTTTAAGTATCTTTCATAAAGTTTTGATTGTATTGTTATTGTGGTGGCTAGTAAGCCAACTTTTTTATAATGAAGACGGGTTAAATCTTTTGCAAACTCTTCTATCATATTTATTATTTGTACATTAGTATTTTTCTTAAGCTCGTTAATCCAATAATGAGCACTATTACATGGAATAGCTATTAAGTTTGCTCCGCTTCTTTCAAGTAATTTGATTGCCTCAATCATAGCTGGAAATGGTGAAGGCCCTTGACCTAAGAAAGCTTTTGTTCTATCTGGTATTGTTGGTTCGCTGTATATTATCATACTTATATGATCTTGATCTTTTTTGGCTTTAGTTAATTTTGTTATTAACATATAAAAATATGCAGATGCTTCAGGCCCCATTCCACCTAAAACGCCTAATATTTTTCTATGCATAAGCTTTAATATTTTATGTAACATATTAGGATTACTATTATTCTAATGAAATTGACTTATGCTATAAAGCTAAAGTTAGATATAAATACTGCGTCTATTTGTTCTGTTTTATGAGTATCTTAGATAAAATTGAACCGGCTGCAACTGTTCGTTTGAATAATTTAGCATTGGAGTTAAGAAGGAGGGGTGAAAATATTATTTCATTTGCAGCTGGGGAACCTGATTTTGATACTGATAAAAGAATTATAGATGAAGCTTACGCTTCTATGTTAAAGGGTGAAACGCACTACACGAGCTCTTTAGGGTTGTATGAATTAAGGGAGCGAATAGCTGAAAAAGTTAATAATGAAAATAATATTCCAGCTGGAGCCGAAAATGTGATAATCATACCAACAAAATTTGCAATATATGCGGCTTTAATAAGTATTATAGAGTATAATGATGAAGTTTTAATACATGATCCTTATTGGGTTAGTTATGAATCACAAGTTAAACTTACGGGCGCAAAACCCATCTTCTTTAGATTGACTGAACATTTCTCTCTTGATATTGAGGATTTAAAATCGAAAATATCATCGAGAACTAAAGCTATAATAATTAATACTCCTAATAATCCCACTGGAGCTGTATTTTCTAGAGATGAGATAAAAGCTTTAGTTGATCTTGCTAGAGATTATAATCTGTATATTATAAGTGATGAGATTTATGAAAAACTAATATATGAGGGTGAGCATGTCTCACCTGCCTCCTATGATCCTGAGAGAGTTATAGTTGTGAATGGGTTTTCAAAAGCTTTTGCAATGACTGGGTGGAGAATTGGTTATGCGGTAGCTAATAAGAATATAATTGGAAGGATGGAAAAATTTGTTCAACACACTTTAACATGTCTTCCAGCTTTTATTCAAAGGGCAGCGGTTAAAGCCTTAGATTTAGGTGCTGAAATATATGAGAAATATCGTGAAGAATATAGGAGACGACGAGATTTTCTTATAAGCGAACTTAATAATATAAATAATTTAGAGATCAGTAAACCTATGGGTACTTTTTATTTATTTCCTAAATATAAAATTAATATGAATTCAGAGGATCTAGCAAAATTATTACTTGAACGGGAGAAAGTTCTAGTAGTTCCTGGATCCTCCTTTGGTAAAAATGGTGAATATCATTTTAGAATATCATTCGCCACTTCAATGAGCTCATTAAGAGAAGGTGCAAAAAGAATACAAGAGTTCTTTAAAAATTATAATTAATATTTTTCTATCTTGAGTGTTTTGTCGTTCTTTTAGATAGAAGCTAAGTATTTTAACAGCATATTCTTGTTTAGTATAGGAACATTTATAAGTAGTTAATAATATATTTAATACAATGTCACTTAAAATTGTTATTCTTGGTGGAGCTGGGCATATTGGCTCACGAATTGTTAAAGAACTGCATGATCTTGACCCTACGGTTGAAATAATTATTGCAGATAAGGATATAACTAAAGCTAATGAAGTAGCGAAAGATGTTGGCGGAAATATTAAGACAGTTTATGTTGATGCTGCTGTGGAAGACTCGCTTATTAATGTAATCAAAGGTGCTGATTCTGTGATTAATGCTATAGGACCATTTTATAGATTTGGTGTTCCCATTTTAAGAGCCGCCATACGTGCAGGTGTGAATTATGTTGATATCAATGACGATTATGATGCTACTCTTGAAGCTCTAAAAATGCATGATGAGGCTCAAAAAAGGAATATCACAGCCATTATTGGTTTAGGAGCTACACCTGGAATTACTAATTTACTTGCTAGACATGGGGCTGATAAACTTGATGAAGTTTCTGATATAGGAACTTATTGGATTTGGACAGCTATAGATCCTACAATGGGACCCGCTATTATAGATCATTATTTTCATGCTATAACTGGTTTAATTAAGACCTATAAAAATGGAGATTGGATTGATATAAAAGCTCTTTCTGAACCTGAACATTATGAATTCCCTAAACCTATAGGCACATGGGAAGTTGCACACGCTGGTCATCCCGAGCCTATCACAATACCACGTTACATAAAAGCTAAAAATGTATATAATAAGGGTGGTGTCTGGCCCTCTGATTTAAATGAAATAGCTAAAGCATTTTCAGCATTAGGACTTACAAGCTTAAAAGAAATGAATATTAAGGGTCAGAGTTATAGAGCTCGTGATGTTGCTATAGCTATAACATTAGCATTACCTGAAATTACTCCACCAGAGGAATTAGAGAAAAGTATTACTTCACTTTATGAAAGACTCGGCGATTATGCACTAACTGGTGTAGGCTTAGGTGTTGTAGTAAAGGGTATTAAAGAGGGAAATGAGTACATCATTAAATATGGTCTCGCTTGCAAAGAAGCGTCGCAAGCAACAGCGTTACCAGCAGTGCTTGCTGCATTAGAACTCGCTACTTCGAAAGATTTCAAAAAAGGTGTTTATCCTCCTGAGGCAGGAGTTATTAGTATTGAAAGGTTAATTAATGGAATAAAGAAAGTTTTTAGAATTGAGTACTCGGAGGTCAAAAATACTATCTTATAATTTTTTATTAAGGAGGTTATAAAATGATTGCTGATGTTAAAGGTTTTGTAAATGGAAATATTTACACATCTTTTAAACCTTTAAGGAGAGTTTCTGCGCTTGTTGTTTATAATGAACGAATAATATATGCTGGTACTTCAAGTAAAGCTAGAAAAATAGTAACATTATTTGGTGGTCGTGTGATTGATTTAAACGGTAAAACAGTTATTCCAGGTTTTGTGGATGCTCATATGCATTTTGATGGTTTAGGATTAGCACTCAATACGCTTAATTTACATGGTGTAAAATCTATTAGTGAACTGAAGAAACGTTTGAAAGAGTATTACGAAGAGCATAGGAATGTTTCGTGGATTATTGGTAGAGGATGGGATCAGGAATTATTTGAGGAGAAACGTTGGCCAAATCGCTGGGATCTTGATGAGGTTGTTTCTGATATACCAGTTTTTCTTGAGAGAGTATGTGGTCATGCAGCTATTGTAAATACAAGGGCACTTGAAATGTTAGATTCGCATATGCTTTCTGAAAATAAATATTTCCTCAAAAATGAAAAAAATTTGTTAAACGGTATAATTATTGAAGATGCTGTAGATCTTTTTCGGGAGAAACTAAAATATGGAAGGCATGAAAAATTAGATATATTATATAGTGCTTTAAAATATGCGGCATCCTTAGGTGTAACTACGCATGGTTTTGTTTCATGTACACCTGAAATATTTAATCTTTTACAGGAATTAAAAATTACAAAGGGATTGCCCATACGAATTAGGGTGTATATGAGTGATTATGTTCTTGATAATTTGCTTTCATTAGGTATTAGAAGAGGTTTTGGTGATGAATATTTAAAGATTATGGGTATAAAAATATTTATGGATGGATCGCTTGGAGCGCGTACTGCATGGCTTTCTGAACCATATAATGATGATCCATCAAATTCAGGAATACCAACAATAGAAAAGGAAAAATTGATAAATCTTATGAAGAGAGCTCATGAAGGTGGATTACAGTTAGCTATTCATGCAATTGGTGATAGAGCTATTGATACAGTTTTAGATGCATATAGTTTGATAGGAAATAATCTTAAGGATCATAGGCATAGAATTGAACATGCGTCAATAATTAGACCTGAACAAATGGAAAGAATGAGTAATCTTGGTATTTGTGCTGCGGTTCAACCTCATTTTATTATTACTGATTGGTGGATCATTAAAAGGGTTGGTGAGAAAAGAGCATCGTGGGTTTATCCATTTAAATCCATGATAAAATCTGGTGTTCATATTGGCTTTTCTACGGATAGTCCTGTTGAACCGTTGAACCCGTGGGAAACAGTGTATGCTGCGGTAACAAGAGGTGGTAATGATATTGAGCTTTACAAATATACAACTAAAGAAAAACTATCTATGACTGATGCGCTTTATTATTATACAATGGGTTCTGCATATTTGTTGTTTGAGGAGAAAAACATAGGCACTTTAGAATATGGCAAGTATGCAGATTTTATAGTTATTGATAAAGATCCTTTAGAAATAGAGTTAGAGAGATTAAAGTCTATAAAAACATTAATGACAGTAGTATCAGGAAAAATAACCTATACTACTGAAGAGCGCGTATTCTAAAGATTTTGTTTTTGCTATTTTTTACAAAATTATGAAGCTAGTTTTTCACTTATTAACGATATTATAGATGAAATCAGGGCGAAGTAACTCATAAAAGAGCTCTTTCCTTATACCATAGGATTGTTTTCTTAAGACCTTCTTTTAATGATGTGGGGTTAAATCCCAGTTCATTTTTTATTTTCTCAACACTATAGTATCTGTCTTTTGACATAATTTCAATTACTTCACTATTGAAAAATGATGAATTTGTTCCAGTAATTTTATTTATCATGCTTAATATATTTACTCCTAACTTTGCAAACGTTACTGGTATTCCATGAGCAGATGGTTTTTTATCGAGCATATTATAAATTAATGTATAAAATTCTTTATATGTATATGCTTTATCTTCAGCAACAAAATACTTTTTATTATATGATATTTCATTTTCAAGCGCCAATCTAAATGCTTTAGCAACATCTTTAACATATACAAATTGTGTTAAATTTTCTCCATTCCCAATGTAAAATCTTGCCCAATACGCGTTATTCGCAATACCTTTTAATAATATATGAAAACCATCGTTAATCTGCCAAGGCCCATAAATAGTAACAATTCTGAAAATCGTGTAATCTATTCCCTTATAATTCTCAATCAACCTCTCAGTTTCCAACTTAAGTTGCGCATGAACCATTATAGGATGCTCCTCCATATCCTCAGTAAATGGCAATTTACTAGGATTACCCATAACTTCCGCAACGCTAGAAAAAATAATGCGTTTAATCCCATTTTTCACCATTGCATCTAAAAGATTCCGTGTTGCATCTATATGATTCCTTTTTCTATATTCAAAATTTTTCTCATAAGGATGGGGTGATGCTAAATGTATTACAGCGTCAACATTATGAATTTTATCTGCAAAACTCTCCGGTTGGAGAAGATCACCTTTTATAACTTTTACATTCATATTTTGTAAAATATCTTCGTTCCTGTTCCTCACTAAACCTATTACATCATAACCATTAGATATTAACTCTTCAACAACATTTATACCAACAAAACCACCAGCACCAGTTACGAAAATCTTCACATAATTAAAAGAAAAAATCCTGCTTAAAAATTTACCTAAAGTTACGTGTTTGCATAATAGTTAGTCTACATGATTCCTCACTTAAAAGTAAAGTTTGTTCTTCTTTTTGTTAAGCTTATCATTATGATAAAAAATCAAACAATAGTTTTATGGAAATTTTGTATCATGATGTTTGATAGTAATTATAAATGTTAGGAAGAATATTGTTTAGAAAAGGTTTTTAACAGGAAATTAGATGGGATTACGAGAAAAGATGGATTTAGGCATGTTTGCTTCAGGAGTATCTCAAACAAAAAAGTTGTATTTGGATAATTCTTATATGAGATCATGTGAAGCGACCATATTAAAGTATACTATTGAGAAAAATCGCGCATATATTGCGTTAGATCAGACAATTTTTCATCCGCAGGGTGGTGGTCAGCCATCAGATATAGGAATTATAAAAGGTAATAGTTTTGAAATAAATATTAAAAGAGCTATGGAGGCAAAAGGTGTTGTGGTTCATTGGGGAGAAATCAAAGGTAATATTATTTCAAATAAGGTTATGTGTGAAATTGATTGGTCACACAGATATTATAATATGAGATTGCATACGGCTGGTCATATAATAGATTATGCAGTAATGAAAACTTTGGATAATCCTGTTACAACAGTATCTGCAAATCATGGACCAAACGCATATATAGAATATCTTGGCAGTCCTCCGAACCAGGAACAATTGCAAAGCATAGAACAAAAGGCAAACAAAATAGTACAGTTAGAAAAACCTGTTAAAATTTTATATGTAAGAAGAGAGGAGCTACCAAAAATTGTTTTAAATGCACCAAATTTGTTAAGAATACCTCAATTAGAAGTTTATAGAATTATAATGATTGAGGATGTAAATGCTATGCCATGTGGTGGAACGCATGTAAATAATACAAGGGAAGTAGAGAATATTATAATAAAAAATGTTGAGGATTTAGGGGCTTCATATAAATTATATTATGATGTGAAAGTAAAATAAAATTTTAAGTAATACCCAACTTTGGATATATCTCTTTATCTAATCTGTTTCTAGCATCAGCATAAATCTTATCATAAAAGTTTCTACCTTTTGAATCGATGGTTATCATTAATGGTCCAAAATTTTCTACTTCTAATACCCATAATGCTTCTGGTATGCCCAAATCTAACCAGTATACATTAATGACTCTTTTGATAGATTTTGCAGCCACTGCTGCTACTCCACCTGGATATATGGTATATACGGCACCAAATTTTTTACATGCTTCAGCTGTTTTTGCGCCCATACCACCTTTTCCTATTATCATTTTAACACCAGTTTTTTCTATGAATTCAGCTTCATACATTTCAAGTCTTGCACTTGTTGTTGGTCCAGCTGCAATTACTTTCCATTCATCATTTACTTTCTTAACGACAGGTCCTAAATGATATACAGCAAGTCCGTGAAGATCAATTGGAAGTTTTTCACCTTTGTTAAGCAGTTCAAGAGCTCTTCTATGACCTGAGTCACGGGCACTTACAATAATGCCTGAAAGATAAACTATATCACCAATATCCATTTTACGAATATCATCCTCATGTAAAGGAGTTTTTAATTTATACTCATTTACCATTTATTTCACCTCCTTATTTAAGTATGGATGAGTAAGGTATTCAATTTTTCCATCTGGATAAACCTTCATAGTTGATTTTCGTGCGGCCCAACAGTTTGTAGCTACAGCTACAGCTAGTGCTGCAGGATGTCTATAGGCATATTCAACATGAACATCGAGTGCTGTTGTTAACCCGCCCATACCATGTGTTCCTATGCCTATAGAATTTATCGCTTCTAGTAATTGAAGCTCAAATTTAGCAACTTCAGGGTTATCACTTCTCATACCTATTGGTCTTAATAATGCTTTCTTAGCTAATTTCATTGCAATATCGCCAGTAGGGCCTAATCCTACGCCGACTATTACTGGTGGGCATGGTTTTGCACCTGCTTCAAAAATATCCTCGAGAACTATTTTTATTACACCTTTTAATCCTTGACCTGGTGGAATTACTTTGGCCAGTGATGGAGCTTCACTTCCACCACCTTTTAACATGACTGTGATTTCAGCTATATCAGAATTTTCTTCAATTTCCCACTCAATCCATGGTATATATCTGCCTGTGTTATCACCGCTATTCTTGCCAGTAAAAACGTCAACTGCATTGGGTCTCAATGGTATTTTATTAGTCGCTTCTATAGTGGCTCTTTTTAGAATTACTGGTAATTTTCCTAATAATGGGAATTTTTCGCCAGCTTTAATATAAAAGATGACGGTGCCAGTATCTTGACAAATTGGTAGTACTTCATCTCTAGCTACTTTAACGTTCTCAATCATTGCTTTCAACATATTTTTTGCAAGAGGATTAGTTTCTTTTTCATAAGCAATCTTTAAAGCATTCTCCACATCATTAGGAAGCCATGTTGCAGCAGCTTCAATTAATTGTATGGTGGCATTAAATAACTTATCTTCCAAGTTCAATCTTATCACCAAGTATATTTAGTGATACAAAAAAATAAAGATATGTGTTAGTATAATTTAAAAATCATGAAATACATATTATAGGCAATAAGCATATACTATTTTCTTATACTCTAATGACATATAGATTCTTGAACATTAACTACGAGATTTTTAAGTTCATCAGAAATGTCCTTACCTGTGATTTCAAGTTCTATTGTTCTGTTAGTATTTTCACAATAGAAGCGAATATAGAGTATTTGAATAGCTTGTTTTTTAATGAATCCTACATCTTTATTGATCAAATTATAATATGCTTTATGAGAAGCAATTTTAACTTCACCACTTTCTAATACTTTACCTTGTACTGCTTGAGATTCTTTTTGAGATTTATGTACTTTAATTTTTAACTGGTATGCGTGTTCATTATTATAGATGTAATGATAAGCATAACCGTCGGTTACCCATTTTACATTTCCAATAAGTACACTATTATTTACTTCAGTCGGTAATTCACCCACTTTAATGTTCCAATCATCAGGTAAAGTGATAACTAGGAAATTTGATATGCCTAAGAGTGGATTTCCTGCGGCTATAGTGAACCCTTTTACCACACTATATTTAGAGACTAAAACTATTTATACATTATTATTGATAACTATTAGTATGGATACTCAAGCTATAATTCTAGCAATATTGTACATAGTCATTTTTCTAGCTATATGGTATCCACTTGGATCATGGTACAATAGAAAAATCGTTAAAAAATATCTTAAAATGCTCAAAAATATACTCAAAAATGCAGAACTAAAGAAAATCGGATCAAGCGGATTGATTATCTCAGGATCAAAGATGGGATCATTTAAAATTTATGGAATAATTGTAACATTAATCTCAAGAGAAAACCCAATAAATTGGATAGTAAGTTATTTAGCTAAAAGACGAGACACATTAGTATTTAAAGGAAGTTTAGACAAATCACCTGAATCATCAATCGAAATAGTAAACTTAGAAATCGGAGCATCAAAAGGTATCATAAAAACTATTCCTAAATCATGGTTTAAACACAATGTTGATCACTTTATTATATATTCTAATCAATTTACAACATTAACAAATTTAATTAATATTTCAAGAAATATTACCGATAACTCTATATGGCGTATATCAATAAATAACAATGAACCTCATGTAACCCTTATACTCTCCTTAGAAAAAATGACAGAAGAGAAATTAAAAAACATATTAAATAAAGTAGAAACATTAACAAAAATAACATTCTAACACAATAAAAGATAATTAACAATTTTTATTGTAATAATATTAATAAATTCTGATAATAAGTATTTTATAAAATATTTTTAATGAAACCATCTACAAGATTTTAAAAACTTTATCTTTAAAATACGAAAAGAATTTATAGATGTGATAAACAAGTAATTCCTTGAGGCGATTAAAATGGCTGATATATTTTCAACACCAATGCCTTACGTACTTATAACATTAATAATATATGCAATAGCATACTTTCTTTATGGAAAATGGATGGATACTAAAGTTTGGCAAGTAGACCCATCAAGACCAACACCTGCACATGTTTACATGGATGGTGTCGAATTCTTCCCAGTAAATAGATACGTCCTTTATGGATTTCAATTCAAAAGTGTCGCAGCATTAGGTCCTATCGTAGGACCATTAACAGCAGTAGCACTCTTTGGTTGGTTACCAGCATTAATTTGGATCGTACTAGGTAACTTTTTCATAGGATGGGTACAAGATTATAGTAGTATGTTACTCTCAGTAAGAAATGAGGGTAGATCATTTGGCCCTATTACTTACGAGCTATTAGGAGACAGTCCCAGAAAGTTGCTTCTTAGTTATCTCCTCTATTATTTCTTCTTAATTTCAGCAGCATTCATATACGTATTAGCTTCTACTGCGAATGGTTCTCCTGGAGCATTCACAGCAACTATTGGCACAATATTAGTTGGATTGTTAGTAGGACAACTAATTTATAAATTAAGAATGAATATTATATATGTAACAATCTTAGCTATCATATTAACAGCTGTTAGCGTAGCAATAGGAGTAATTACTCAGTGGCCTCCAAAGAATGTTTTTGATCCCATTACTGGTAATGGTACATCATTATTTATCTGGATGCTCATTTTTGCAGTAATTCTTTTTATAGCAGCTATAGTGCCATTACCAACATTTATAACACCCGTAAATTACATCTCATTTTATCCAACAGCATTCACTGTAATTATAGTTCTAATAGGTGCACTACTTACGCCACTCCTTAATATACAATTTAACCAACCATCAGTAAATGTTGCAAATGCATTCATTACAGTACCTGATCCAACAAAATCTGCTGCAGGTCCTATATGGCCAATATTGTTTGTTACAATTGCATGCGGAGCTATTTCAGGATGGCACAGTTTAATAAGTAGCGGTATATCTTCTAGACAACTAGATGTTGAGACTGATGCGAGACCTGTTGGTGGTGGAGCAATGATACTTGAAGGAATGGTGGCTCTTTCAGCTTTCGCAGCTGCAGCAATACTCGCTCCAATTCCTCCTGGTGCTGGCGCCTATGTTGCTGGTGGTTCAAAAATTTTATCAGCATTGTTTGGAGCAGGATCAGCTGTTATTTGGAATGTATTTTTAGGTGTATTCATATTACTAATGGGAACAACAGTGCAAACATTGATTACACGATATTGGAGAATTGTTTCAGCTGAAATATTCTCTAAGGGGTCATTAAGTATATTGGGAAATAAGTACGTGGCAACAATAATAGGATTGCTACTACCAATTATTTTAGCTGCTATTGGCAGTTGGCCGAGTGTGTGGATTTTCTTTGGAGGAACTAATCAATTGTTAGCAGGTTTTGCTTTAACATTAGTTGCAGTTTATCTAATGAAAGTTAAACGACCTACGTTACCAATTTTGATCCCAGGATTATTTATGATGATCACCACTATAACAGCGCTTGGATGGGAGACTGCAGTTGTACTTAGATCTGCGTTTACATTATTTGATCCCAAAAAAGTTTTACTTAGTGGACAGTCAGTTCCAGATGCATTAGGTGGTGCTACTGTAGGAGTAATTATTAACTTAATAGCAGGTATAATAGGAATTATTTTAGTAATTCTTGGCATACTCATGGCATACTATCTATTAAGGAGCTATTTCAGGTATCGTTCAGCTACTCCTGAAGTTGGTAAAGTTGAATAGCTAACATATATTTATTATTTTTTTATTATCTAATTTTACACTTCAGCATTTTGTTAATCTGATTATTTTTCTGAATATAAATATTTTATAATAAAGTTTATAGTAAAGTATTTAGGTGAGCATAATACATTATAATTAGGTGTTAATGGTGAATTTAGGTTTAAAGAAGGAAGAGAAAAAGGAAAATAAGGGTGGTGTTTCAAGAGCTCTTAAAGATATGATGTATGGTATGGCTCTCCATGGACAAGTGTCTGCATTATTAAGAACGAGAATGTATATAGAGCATTTATTTATGTTAATGACGCTGGGTGATATGCTAGGCTTTCCTTTGTTACCACCGTATTATTCATTGAGGTTATTACCGTATGCAGTACCAAATATAAAATCGTGGAAGGCTAGAATGTTTAGAGAGCATGATTTTACTGATATAATTACTCAGTAGGTGGATTAAATGGTTGGTCTTAAAGAGTTTTTTGAGCGAAATCCTAATGTGCGTGTGGTAATTTTTGCTGGTAAAGGTGGTTTAGGTAAAACTACATCTAGTGCTGCATTATCTTATTATATGGCTAAGCAGGGTAAGAGGGTGCTTTGTTTTAGTACTGATCCGCAAGCTTCATTAAGTGATATTTTTGAGCGTGATATTTATGGTAAGGGTGTTATTGAGATTGCACCTAACTTGCATGTTGTTGAAATTGATGCCGATAAGAAGATTGCAGAGTATCAGGAAGAGATACGAAGGAAAATTAAGGATATGTATAAGATTGATGAGATACCTAAAGAAATTGATGAATATATTTCTTCAGCGGCGGCTGAGCCTGCAATGTATGAATCAGCTACATATGATGCTATGGCAGATTTAGTTGCTAAGGAGGAGTATGATTTATATGTTTTTGATATGCCTCCATTTGGGCATGGAGTACGAATGGTTGCGATGGCTGAGATTTTAGGTAAATGGGTGGAAAAAATTACTGAAGCTAGAAAGATGGCTAAAGAGTATGAAGAGATTGCGGCAACGTTACGTGGTGGTGCTGTTAGTGAGGATATGGTACTTCAGGAACTTCAGGATATTAATAATAAAATAGGTTTATTTACAAAAATTTTAACGGATAGAACTCGTACAGCTTTCTTTATGGTTATAATTCCGGAGAAGATGGCGATTTTAGATACTGAACGAGCAGTAAAAATGTTTAAGGAGCTAAATATGGAATTATCAGGAATTATTGTAAATCAAGTATATCCACCAGATTTGTTAAAGCAACAAGGGGTTTCTGAGTTCATAGTGAATAAGATTAAAATGCAATCTCAATATCTTGATGAGATTAAAAGGAAGTTTGGCAAGTATCTTGTAGGTTTATTACCGATGTATTCTCAGGAGCCTAAAGGTCTTGAAATGTTGAGTAAAGTGGCTGAAGATCTTATGAATTCACCACTTAATATATAAGGTGAGTGAAAATGCCCAGTGTGAAGGAAGTCTTAGATAAGGGTGCGCGATTTACTTATGTTGGTGGTAAAGGTGGTGTTGGAAAAACTGTTGTAGCAGCAGCTATAGCATATTATTATGCTGATCAGGGACAGAAAACATTGCTAGCGAGTTTAAATCCTGTGCATTCACTTTCAAGCCTTTTTGACCAGGATTTGTCTGGTGGACAGATTAAAAAAATAAATGGGGTAGAGAATCTCTATGCTCTTGAAGTTGAGATTGATGATGCTGTTAAACGTTACAGGGAAATGGTTGTTACTCGATTGAGAGAATTCTTAAAGTGGGCTGAAATACCAATAAATCCTGAACCTTTTATAGAGATTGCTACTACGAATCCAGCATTTGAAGAGTCTGCTATGTTTGATAAGATGATGGATATTATGCTAGAACAGGGTAAGCAATTTGATAAAATAATTTTTGATACTGCTGCGGTAGCTAATGCAGTAAGATTAATTGGATTGAGTAAAATATACGGGTTATGGCTCAATAGAATGATAGAGAGTAGGAAGAGCGCGTTATCATTAAGAGAGAAATTGAGTTTCAGAAAGGATAAGGTTAAAGAGGAGATTAAGAAAGATCCAATGCTTTTAGATTTGTTACAGTTAAATGAGAAGTTTACTGCAGCAAGGAAATTTATAGTTGATCCAACTTATACTCGATTCTTCTTTGTTACATTACCATTGGCATTACCAATTTCAGTGGTAGTACGTTTTATTAATATGGTGAGAGCATTTGACATACCTATAGGAGGAGTCCTTGTAAATGGTATTATATCTAAATCTGATGCGGAAAAAGATGCGTCAGGATATTTAAAAAATAAATATAATGAACAGTTACATTATTTAAGCATAATAAATAAAGAGTTGGGTCCTCTAGTAATAGGCTATATACCGCAGTATTCAAGCGAAATCGTAGGCATAAACATGCTGAAAAGAACTGTCAATGATATGCTTTCATATATTCCGGAGTAAAGATAAATGCATACAGAAAAATTAACATTAAAGCAAAAACTTCGTGACTTCTTCTTTGGCATGTTCCTTTTTGATATGCATCAGGATCTTTTAGTAACATCTAAGAAGTATAAGGAAGTTGCAGAAATATTAATGCTGGGAGAATTTTTAGGAATACCATTAATCTCAACTTACTACACTCTCAGACTAATACCGTATTTTGTTAAAGATTTAGAAGAATGGAAAAGACGACAAATGACAGAAAAAGATCTTCTTGAAGAGTTAGGACATGTGCATCTAGATTAATTGCTTAAAAGTTAGACGCAATTACGTCTCAAGTTTAATTACTTAAATGTTATCAATTTATTCGTTGAATAATTTTATGAGAAAGAGATCTTCATAATCTCTTTGTATAATTTAAAGATTTAAATATTCAGATATTGTTAGTAATGATTGCTATGACTACGACAATAGCGAAGAATGTATCAAGAAAGTATATTATTTTATTAACAATTTTCAGAGTTTTCAGAAGTGTATCAGCAGGTATGATTAATATAGCTTTTCCTTATTTAGTGTTGACAAAGCTTAATTTAGGGTCATTAATGCTTGGTTTAATGTATACTTCTGCAACAGTTGCTACTGCGATTTTTGGTTTAGCTTTTGGTTTTATGACTGATATATATGGTAGAAAAGAGACACTTTTCATAGTTTCATTAATGCTTCCGCTCAGTTCATTACTTATTTTTCTTTATTCAAATAATCTTATAGTATTGTTCATAGCTGCTATGATAGGTGGATATTCTGCTACTGGTTCATTAGCTGGTGGAGGTATAGGTGGTGCAGCACAACCTATACAGAATGCGTTAATTGTAGATTTAACCAGTCCAGAACAGCGAACTTATTATTTCTCACTTCTTACTTTTATTGCTGGTATTACATCAGCATTTGGTTCATTAATAGCTAAAATATTCACAATTGATGAAATATTTTTAATAGCAACATTATTTTCTATAATCTCAGTTATTGTTATTCTTCCTATTAAAACAAATAATGTAAAAGGTAAAATTAGTAAGCTTGAAAGTAAGATAATTATTGGTAAGTTCACACTTACTGGTATATTAAATGGTTTTACACAAGGTTTGATTACACCGTTTTTAATACCGTTCTTTATCATAGTATATAACATTCCTAAGTCTGAAATGTCTACGTATCAATTTATAAGTGGGATAATTGGCTCATTTGCTTTACTCTTAGCACCACGTTTAGAACGTTATTTTGGTTTTGTAAAAAGTATAGCAATCACTCGAGGATTAGGTGCTATTTTAACAGTTATCATGCCCTTAATCAGAATCTTACCTGTTTCATTAACAATATTCTTTATTATGCCGGCATTAAGGATCGCAGCGTTACCAGTTCAGCAGTCAGCAATGACTGAGATGGTAAGTCAGGATGAGGTGGGGCGAGCTTTAGGAATAAATCAAGTAGCTCGTCTTGCAGCATCATCAAGTGGTACTACGTTAACCGGTTATATGTTTGATTTATCTGAGATAGAATTACCATTTTATATTTATGGTGTAATAATGGGTATTAACATTTATCTATATTTCAAGTTTTTTGGTAAAGGTAATAGAGTTAGGTATGGGCCCGGTGGGATTTGAACCCACGACCGCCCGGTTATGAGCCGGGCGCTCTAACCATACTGAGCTACGGGCCCTCACCTTATACCAAAATCTTGGTATTTTTCAAAAATTTAAATTTGTCGTTAAATAGAGTTTGTATTTATCATCAAAATAACGGTAATTTTATTTTTAGCATACGTTTCTGTGGATTACGATATTAGTGAAAAATATATAGTATGTCAAAGTTTATTATTTGGAGAACACGTGCCTAAGAGTGCCATACTTATTGGTTTTCCGGTAATCGTATCTTTAGATAATAAAGGAGCTTATAATAGAATTAAAAGATCTGTGAATAATAAGGAGAAAGCGATTGCATTAGGTAAGGCTATAAATTTATATTTAAAAATTAATGATGATCTAAAGTTGATAGTGGTTTCATGGTTATATCCTGCATCCCATATATTATCAAGAAAAAATGTTATCAGCAAATTAAAAATGCAGAGTGTTTCATTGTATAAAATAGTAAATGATAAGTTTTATAACAATTTTGATCGTTATGCTACAATAGTTTCTCTTTTTTCCTCAGATGGTGCTATAGAATTTTTATCTAAACCAAGATTTCGTAATGATTTAAGTTTCTCCAATAATTTAGTATATAATCTCTTATTTCTATTACCATGCGTAATTTATGGTGATGAGAAAAAGTTATTGCAATGGTTAAGAAAATTCGTTAAGAGAGAAAATAATATGAGCGATGAGAAAGTATGGAAAATACTTAATAATATTGAAAGAATACTAATAGAGCATTTTGACGTGGAGATTGTAGTGTTTCCACCATTAATAGAGGATGAAATAGAAGATGGTCTTATAGAAATTAATGAAGAAATGTTAAAAACTATGAAAAAACATGGATATGACATTACTATGTTCTAATAAATGTTTGACTCTCTCTGAATGGGACGAGGTTTGTCGTTCTTTATCAAATATGAAAACTGTTTTAAAATTTCGTTAGAGTATTTAAATTATTACAAAGAATTTTTATTATTCTTTAGTTTGTCTATTGTTTTTGGATATCCATAGTTTCAGATAGATATGATTGGAGTGAACATCAAGAGGTAGATGGAGATCTTTAGTCTGAAATGCTAGCTATTAATACTGCTAAATTTGCTGATATTTTCTTTAATATTATTGGTGCTGATTTATTAGGATAAACTATTATAGGATTAATAATTCTGATTAATTTTTTAGTAATTTCAGGGTATCTAATTTTACTAGGGACAATCAAATAGTTATTATATTGTAATGTGCATCCGCTGCACTCTCTAAAAATTATATTTTTATCTTTTGTTATTTTTTCGATAAACTTATTTGCGTATTCTATGGTAGTTATACCTATGGTGTGATCTGGTGTTATTATCATTTTAATATGATTGTGTTCATATATTGCATTGTTTAAATTTTTCACATTAATTTCCAAGATTGATAGTATTTTTATTGTGAGCGGTATCATTAATTTTCCTAAGAATTCATCTTTTTTATAATCGTCAAGCATTATTATAATATTTTTGAAATATTCCTCTATCTCTATTTTTATAATATTATGATAGTTTTCATTATATCCCATTGTCTTCCTAATAGTTTCTATAATCTCATTTAGTGCGTGTTCATCCTTTTCTAAGATTTTCTCAGCAAACATATTTATAATCTCGGTTCTTTTCATCAAATTGTTTAATTCTCTTAGTATTTCCAATATTTCATCATTATTTATTTTTCCATATATGGTGTTTACTAATTCATTGAAGATAGTATCTACTTCACTATTTATCATATTAATGTTATATTTTTCTTTTAATTCTTTTTTGAAAACATGAAGAGCATCTAAAATATTATAATCTGAAATTCTTAGTGAATTTCTTACTAGTCTTATTATTTCATCATACGGTAATTTTATTTTCTCATAAATGTTTTCTTGTTGTATCATTGCTTGATAATTAAATCTTAAAATCCTATTTTATTACCCAGATATTGTTTTATTAATTAATCATTAAATAACAAAAATCGTTTGAGTTTCATAAAAATAGAACTTTAGAATCCTTTTAAGTGTATCAGACTAAAATTTATAACGTTAAGAGTAAAAGCTTTAGTTATAGTAATTATTTTGTATGGTGCTGTTTATATATTTGATAATGCTATGTAAGTATATGTATCCCGAGGATGAAAGTATTAGACAGTATTATAGGCGTCTTGCGTTACTTGCAATACGGGAATTAAATGAACGGGGTATGAGAGGTACTTATGTTGAGAGTAGAAATGATGCTATACAATTTCTTTTCTCTATTATACCTGATGGGGCATCAATAATGGTAAATAGTCCTGAGACTGTTGAGGAATTAGGTATATCTAAAAATCTTGAAAGTGGAAAATACAATTATCTGGGCAAGTTAGTATATTCAGAGAGTGATCCAGAAAAAAGATATGATCTAATTAGAAATAGTACTATTGTGGATTACTATATTGGTAATGTGAGCGCATTATCTGCAACTGGAGAATTGGTTATAATAGATGAGAATGGTGCAGAATTAGCAAGTTATTCTTATAATGCTAGAAATGTAATCTTTATCGTTGGTATTAATAAAATAGTTCCAACATTAGAAGATGCCATAAAGCGTGCGAGAACTTATGTCGCACCTATCAGAGCGATAAAGTTGAAAGCGCCAACACCAACAAGCACTATAGGAAAAACATTAATCATAGAAAGAGAGATACGAAAGGGACGAATAATGGTAATCATAGTGGGAGAATTTTTAGATATATAATAATTTTTGATTAAAATATGTATGAGATTTACTTTTTGACATTTATGTTAATAATTCTCCTTTGTATGCTTATTAGACATGCTTTACAATAATGTAAATTGACATAAACATTCTGTAGAGTGATTAATCCATAAGCTGATAAAATGTTTACTAGTCTCACGAAAAATTTTGCGTATATGTAATAAAATAAAAAATAAAAGAGGATTTATTCTAAATATTGTGGAGGAACGTGTTTAAGATTGTTTCTAATAGCTTCTATACTCTTTAAGAACTTAGCTCTCTGCTCGTCATTAAGCTTTAGTTCTATTATCTTCTCAACACCGTTCTTTCCAAGCACGATAGGTACTTCTGCAAATACATCTTTAACTCCATACTCACCGTCAAGATAAACACTAGCCTCTAATGCAATCTTTTTATCTTTCTTGATGGCCTCGGACATTACGAGTAAACCAGCTCCAGGTCCCCAATTACTACTAAATTTCCTTAAGTTAGTTATTTCTGCTCCTGCTTGGATAGTCTTAGTAACCACAGTATTATATTGTTCAGTTGTTAAAAGTTCTGTTAACGGTTTTCCATAAATCATTGATAATTCTGGAACAGGATACATATTTTCCCCATGCTGTCCTAAAACAACAGGCAATATTGAATGAGGAGCTATACCTAATACTTGTGATGAATAAAATGCTAATCTGTTTGAATCCAAAATTCCACTGAACCCGATTACTCTATTTCTTGGAAACTTTAACTTTTTATAAAATACATAAACCATGGCATCTAATGGGTTAGTTGTTATTATTGTTATAGCGTCTGGCGCATACTTTTTAATCTGTTCAGCAACATTAGAAACAATTTCAGCATTTTTTGCCGCAAGTTCCTCTCTTGTCATTCCAGGTTTTCTTGGAAGCCCTGCAGTAACAATTACTAAATCACTACCGGCCATATCTTCATATTTGTTGCTACCTTTAAAGGTTACGGATTTGCCTAATATTGCAGCTGCATGGTTAAGGTCTAGTGCTTCGCCCTGAGGTAATCCTTCAATAATATCTATAAGAAGTATTTCTCTATCAACTTCATTCATCATTAAAAAAGCCGCTGTTGTCGCCCCAACTCTACCCGCACCTACTATTGTTATCATGTTATCATCGCTATAAATATGTATTATCAAAAATATAAATCTTTGCACAGATATAGCTAAATATAAAAATGAGTAAAATAGTATATATTCATTTTACTTTGAATGTAAAAACATCAGGAAGTAGCTTATCGAGAGTCGTCTCTTTAACCCTACCCTTATTATTCACCATTATAATTTTTGCATGTGGATTAAATTCAGCAATTACCTGTCTACATGCGCCGCATGGTGCTACTAGTTCATCTGTTTCAACAGCCACAATAACTTCTTCAATTTCTTGATCGCCTTCACTTACAGCCTTAAAAATGGCAACTCTTTCAGCACAAACTGTTAGACCATAAGATGCATTTTCAATATTTACACCAGTATATACAGAACCACGTTTAGTACGTACTACGGCACCAACTCTAAACTTTGAGTACGGCGCATATGCATTTTTAATCGCATTTAAAGCCATTTTAATCAAATCCATCTCTTACACCATCACTAATAAACGATAGCAATATTTTTACTTTATCATTAATTAAAAATTTAAAATGGATATAGCTTCTTCAATCTTATTAAAAATGTATTCCCTCCATTTAACCATATCATATTTTATTCGTAATTCTTTTGGTAATTGTCCTCCTGCTATAAAGAGATGTCCGCCTCCATTAAAAAACTCTGCAATTTTGTTGCATGGTAAGTTAGTATTTTCTTGACGTCTTAATATTAAGGAACCATTCTTAAATACTACTATTGCTAAATCGCAATTACTTTTTCTCATTATAATATCCAATGCTTCAGAATAAGAAATTATCATATCCGAGAATCCAATAGAAACAGTATATCCTTTTATTAATTTAGTAGATATTGTTAACTCTAATTCATTGATAGCGCTCTTTTTTATAATCAAGTATTTTTTCCACTCATTATTTATTTCAGTATCCCAAAGAATACCCTGGGATAATTTATAAGCAAGAGTTCTAAGTTTTGCATCATCTTTCAAATAATTATAATATGTTATTATGTCTGTTAACAATGATGATATTAGATATCTGTTAAGATGGAAATCTGTATCTTTACCAATTTCTGCTAACACGTCATATACTTTATCATTATTACCGAATTTTTCTCTCATTAACTCTGATGCGCAATGTGATGTGTTTATATATAATTTAACAAAGTTCGATACTAATCTTTTGATATCCTCACGCCATTGATGATGATCAACCCACATAATCTGCCAACCTTTCTCTTTTAATTTACTAAGTTTACTTACAATCAATTGGCTAATGGCGGGCATTAGTACGAAATCAGCTATCACTATAAAACCAGGATCTTTATTCAACATCTCATCAAAAGTTTTTAGTATGCGATCTATTTCGCTCTCTTCATAATCTATTAAAATAATTTCAGCATCGGGATTCGCTCTTAGGTATATTGCAGCACTCATTAAACCATCACAATCTTTTTTATGAGATAACACATATTTCATTAATATCAAATAAACTAAACTTTTAAACAATAAAAACTTTACAGAGAAACTTCGTTTTAACGATGAAAAAGATTAACATTCGTGCATAATAACTTTAACTATTATAAAAATTTAAATTAATTTAATTATTTAATCATTAAGTTTAAATTTACACCTAATATTTAGTAGTTGATCTATATGAATATGAGCAGATCAAAATCTTTTACAATAGCATTAACATCAATGAATGCTGTATTATATTTCATTGGTGCTTATATCACATCATATATAGAAAGTCCTTGGGGGATAGGGCAATTTAGACCTGCTGTAATAATACCGTTTTATTTTGCTGTAGCATTCGGCCCTTATGTAGGAGGCGTGGGGGCTGCTATAGGTACATTGCTCGCAAGTATTTTGAGGTATGGACAACCATGGTTAAGTCTTGTATCCGGTACTCCAGCTAATTTTATAGCATTTTATTTAGTAGGATATTTTCTTCATAATAGATTTTCATGGTCAAGATTTATATTAGTAGCAATAACCACATCATTGTTAGGTAATTTTATAGCTGCTTTGGGAGTTTGGTTTGCTGCATATGTAGGTCTATATCCATTAATTCAGTTCATTACGAAGCTCTCTTTTTATGCTCAGTTGGGTTTTGTAATAGGTTTGACATTGTTCTGGTTTATTACTATGGCACCTTTCAATTTAATCATTGTGCCAATTTTATTAAAATTAACTACTACATTTCTACCAAAACACTTAACAGAACAGTTGTCTTCCATTAATATAAAAAAGGAATATGTTACGATAAGCGGAATTCTATTAGCTATTGGTGTATTATCATTAATCGTTAGTTATATAGCCGCAGTATCACCAGAAGCTTTAGGTGCAACCAGCAAAATTGCAATCGATGCCATAAAAACTTTATTCTTAATACTTGGAACATCTTTTATAATTATCTGTGTAGCAGTTTTAGTTGTGTTTAGATTTTAACTTATAAACTAAAACATTCAACATTCTTTATAAAATATTAAATAAAAAAGATTTAACTTTTAGTATTGCGCGCTTTTTCGATTAAATTTCTTATTTTTTTAATAATTTGTAATAGATCATTCTGTGTATAAAGTTCGTAAATATCGTAGTGTGCCATTTCACGCATTTCACTTATTTCTTTCAATAAATCTAAATAATCTTCATCTATAAGATTTTCATCTATAAGCTGATATGCTATTTCAGTAAGTGAGACATTATTATCAACATTTTTACCCTTAGCATTTAGCATGAGTCTTCCAATTAAATGTGCTGCTTCATAAACATTTTTCATAGCATCTTCAGCATTTCTTGTATTCAGCATTTTCACCGCATCTTCAAGGAGTTTTATGGCATAATTTATCTCATTTGAGAAATTCTTTTGCATACTCATCATATAAGTAAGTCCTTAGTAAAATAAAAAAATAACGCTAATTTGATAATTTTTCATTTAGAAGTTGTTTTAATCTTAAAGCAATACTGTTTCTAACTTCTTCATCATTTAGGAGAATAATCTTGTTAATAATGATTAAAAGTTCTTAATGTTTTTCAAATTTTAATGAAAGCCGTGAAAGTCTTTTTAATGCTAAAATTTTTTCTTCATTTCCTAATTCTGACTGTTTAATAGCTTCTTCTAACGTATTAATAGTTTTTTCGTATGTGATAAAGTCTACTGGATAGGGGACACCGTCTTTTCCACCGTGTGCAAAAGTATATTTTATCGGATCTTTCCAGCTTGCTGGTTTTCCATATACAAGTTCAGAAATTAAAGCTAAAGCTCTTACTGCAGCTGGTCCTATACCTTGTATAGAGAGTAGTTCTTCATAATTTTTGGGTTGTATCTCGTATGCTCGTCTTATTGCATCCCAATTAATCCTTTTAGGCAAGTAAAGTACATCTATATGAGCGTTTTTACTTATACCTAACCACTCATCCATAGGACCTTTTGCAATGCTTTTTAAATCATTAATGATTCTTCTAGGGCCCTCTTTTATTAGATCAACACTTATTTGTCGTGCTTCATTTGATTGTTTTGCAGTCATGTTAAGTACTATTTCTTTCCTAGTATCACCAATAATACCTTTGTGCGGTTCATTGACAAAACTTTCTAATCCTTCAGAAATCCAATGATAGCGTCTAGCAGTCCTTGTATAAGCATCCATTCCTTGTTGTACTACAGCCCACATACCATTTTTAGATACAAAGAATGCATGATGATAAAGCTGATAACCATCTTGTATTGCTGTATTATCAACCTTTGCGGTCATTCTGCTCGCATATTCAAATTCCCGTACTTTATTTTCACTCATATTGTATAGTGTTGTAACGATTTCTAATTCATTTGGCACATTTCTAGATAATGAACCTTTACCTCCTAAAACTAATAACCCATTATCTGGATTAATAGCATTTCTAAGAACACCTGTAACTACTGTGGTAAGCCCAGATGAATGCCAATCAAAACCTAGCACACAACCGAATGCTTGAAACCAAAAGGGATCCGAAATCCTTTTAAGAAATTCATCAGGACCATACTCCCTTATTATAAGTTCTACAATCCCACGTGATAATTTGATCATGTGAGCTATAAGTTTTGGTGGAACTGATCCATCATGTAATGGGAGTACTGCTATTCCTGTTTTTCTCATTTTCCAAATTTATATGTATCAAACTTAAATAAAAACGTATTTTTCTTAATGCCTTTTCTGCTGTTTTGAAGAGCCATTAAAGAATATAGAAATGATTTTTCAAACCTTTCTACTACCAGTTATAACAATACCTTCCATACAAAGGAGAATCTTCATCTTCTAACTTCAAAAAATCATAAAGAAGTCCCTACTTCAGAACCAGTTAGTATGAATGCTATATTTCTATCATAATCATAGGCATGTCTAATGCATTGAGCACTTCTTTTACTCTAGGACCTCTAAGTCTTTATGCTTATGATAATGAAAGAAGTAAGAAAAGTATGCCAAGAGAGTTCCGGCAACGCGACACTTTCTGTAAAAAATTATTTAAGAGCAGCTCTCAAAAATTTAGAGTGGATGTTTCTTTAGTATGTGAGAAATTTTTAATATTCAGATTAAAAATATTAGAACTGTCTTTAATAAAGTGAAATACAATGACTAATGTGGTAGAGTTAAAAAATGTAACTAAGGTATACAGGTTGCATGGTACTATAGAAATTTGGGCATTACGAGGTATAAATTTAGAGGTGAAAAAGGGAGAATTTGTTTCAATAATGGGGCCTTCAGGTCATGGTAAAACTACATTACTTCAAATTATAGGTTTGCTTGATCGACCAACCTCTGGAAATGTTATTATAAATGGTATTGAAATTAATGGTCTTAATGATAATGAATTGGCAAGACTTAGAAATAGGACATTAGGATTTGTATTTCAACAGTATAATTTAATCAGTAGAATGAGCGTTTTAGAAAACATAGAGATACCATTAATAGTGAGAGGTATTCCGAGAGATAAAAGAATCGTATTAGCTAAAGAAGCATTAAAAATGGTGGGTGGTGAATATTCGTGGCTAAACAAAAAACCAACACAATTATCTGGTGGTCAGCAACAAAGAGTAGCAATTGCTAGAGCTATAGTAGGTAATCCAGAAATAATATTAGCCGATGAACCAACAGGTAATCTTGACTCAGAGTCTTCTAAAATGGTAATGGAAACGTTTGTAAAGCTTAATAAATCTGGCAAAACAATAATCATGGTTACGCACAATCCTGAAATAGCTATGTGCAGTGAACGAATAATACTAATCAGGGATGGAATTATAATAGGTGAAGAAAAACCTGATCCAAGCAAAAGCATATTGCAAATTAAACGTGGATAACTTTGTCATTTCTCTTCAAATAAAAATAAATGTCAAATTTATTTATCACAAGATTATAATAATAATGAGAATGTATGAGAAACTCAAAACTTTTAGCGATTATGCTTATTTTAATCATTTTATACATACCAGCATATACTAATGTTGTATTTGCCTCAAGCGATTTTGTTTTAATATCTACTTTATGGGGATCGCAATCAAATCCCCAAAAAGTTTATCCAGGAAGTAGTAATGTAAGGTTTATAGTATTAATTAGAAATAATTTTTCAAATCTTATTAGTATTGTAGGATACCTCAAATTACCACCAGGATTTTATGGAAGTAATGGCGCAAATAATGTTAGTGCCGTTGGTTATATCTCAGCGAACAACACTATAAGATATACAATAAATAAAGGAGAGATCTTTGAACTTGACTATTATCTCAGCATTACTAGTACTTTAACACCTGGCACCTATTATGGTAATCTAACATTAAACTACACTACTAGTACTCTAACCAGTGGTAGTGCAAATATGACAGTACCAATGACTGTTAGTAATTTTCCATATTTCACATTTCAGATCATAAGTATTTACTGGTCAACCACAGGTGGAACGATAATTAATGCATCACCAGGTGCAAGAAATATTGTACTTAATGTTGTTTTAAGAAACATGGGGGAGGATAATATTAATAGTATTTCTGCACAACTTATTTTGAGTACCCCATTCACGCCCAATAAAGTAATAAGTAACACGCAACAAGTTAATAAGGGTAGTACGTTTACATTAACATTTAATGGTATATCAGTAAACTTTAATGCTAATCCTGGTAATTATATTGGTAATCTTAAGCTGAACTCTACGTTTATTGGGTATGGTGGTGCAACCAATATATCGACATCATTTGTGACATTGCCTTTAACAATTGGGAATTATCCAAGTGCTGGTCTTCAAGTGATTAGAGTCCAATGGACCAATGGAGAAAAAATCTATGCTGGATCAAGACAAGTCTCTTTAGACATAACTTTACAAAACATGGGAAGTTATACTGTAAATAATATCATGTCACAAATAATTCTCCCAACAGGATTCACTAATTCTTATGGATTAAATGTTATCAATGCTTCATCTATGGCGACTTTAGGTTATGGTAATACTGTAACATTAAGTTTTAATCCAATATATGTAAATAGTTCGATAAAACCTGGCGTGTATAGTGCTAAGCTTATAGTGATGGCTGTTGTTTCGATAGATAATTCATATTTAGTAACTATAGATACTTTTAATGTACCTATTTATGTTAATAACTTAACACTATCTATTGATCTAGTGAGTGTGCAATGGCTTTATAATGGGAATCCTGTACCAGCGTTACCGGGAGGACAATACTTGGTACTCTCACTTACTTTTGTTAACAGAGGGGAGAATACGTATTCAGGTTTTCAGCCGATATTAAAAATTCCACAAGGTTTTAGGGTTTTTGGTGAGAGTGAGGATACAGGACCAATAGCACCAGGTGCAACGTTTACAATTAGATTTTACATGAATATTAGTGATACTGTAACGCCTGGATTATATAATGCTAATTTAACTTTGATAATGAGTGTAGATTCTTCTAGCATAAATACTGTTGGATTAGCAAAATTTACAATTCCTTTGTCTTTAATGGATCCAAAAAATTTTGATACCCGTATAACTTTTGTAAGTGCATACTGGGGTACTGGAGCGCCAAACCCTGTTTATCCAGGATCTAAAAATGTACCATTGACTATTGAGATCATTAATACTGGGATTTATACTGCTCAAGGTGTTCAAATAAGTGTTACTGCTAATCCATATTTTATACCAATAGTTAATTCGACAAGTATTTCGACGGCGTTATCATCAGGTTCTTCAGCATCAGTTACATTATACTTTGATGTTTCACCTGATACAGTTCCAGGATTTTATCCATTTATTATGATTACTAAATATTTTATAAACATTTATGGTGCTACTATATATAAATATAGTAAATTGACATTTACATTATACGTATCAAAACCATCTGTTGGTCCACCTTACATAACTTTAGTTACTTCAGGTTGGGCTAATAATTATCCTATTTATCCTGGGACGCAAAATGCTACGTTTAATGTTATGATAGCCAATGAATCACCATTTTCAGTTGCTGGTATACATTTAAAACTTATTTTGCCTGATGGTTTCTCTCCAGGAGTAAATGGAATTGAATCATATATAGCAGGACCAATACAACAATGGCAAACTGCATCTGCAAGCTTTAGTATTGATGTAGGCAAAAATGTAAAACCAGGTTTCTATACTGCACGATTGAAAATTGATTATATATTATTAAGTGGCGGAGATAATGTGAAAAATACTGAAGAAAAAGAAATTGTATTACAGATTAATTCATTGGGAGGTTTTGAGTATGTTACGTATAGTTGGATAGGATATGCTCCAAACCCTGGAAGTGTGGGTGCAACATTAATTACAGTCATTAGAAACACTGAAGTTCCAATTGTTAAGGGAATAGTTGCTACTGTAATACTTCCTGAAGGATTTAATTCTACAATTACTGGTACTAGAATTTTTAACACAACGCCTTACATATTAACTTCATTAAATCAGGTGCAGAATTTATTACAGACTAGATTAACACCTGGTTCTCAATTTGTTATTCCACAACAAACTACACAAGCAGGACTTGGTGATTTCTTAGCAGTACCAATTTCAGTAAGTATTAGCAGAAACATGAGCCCAGGCTATTATCCAATAACATTGGCTCTTAGTTTTTTGGATCAGTGGAATGTGCTAAGAAAGGTTACTATTAATGGAACATTTTGGTTACCTGGTTCTTCGGATATAATTCAAGTTGTTGAAGGGAAATCTAAATTATTAGTTGGCAATAGGACAGCGGAGATTAGTATTTATTTTAGGAATAATGGGTCATCATCAGTTTATAATGTGTATGTTGCAATAACTAATATACAAGCTCCTATTTCAATATCATCAACAGTAAAATATGTACCAGTAATAGGTCCTAATGAAGAAGTCCCTGTCTCATGGATTGCCTCAGTTAATCCTTCGATTAGTTATTTAGGATCAATTCCAGTAATGCTCTCAATTACGTTTGTTGATCCTGCGGGATTCAGGCATAATATTACACAGACTGCGATTCTTTTTGTAGAAGGAGTTGCTAAAATAAAGTTTATTGATGTTACTGTAGAACCAAAAGTTCCATATCCAGGCTCTACGATAACTGTATCAATGACACTAATTAATTTAGGAACATATAAAGCTGGAAATCTTGAGGCCTTTTTAGAAGGTGATAATCTAACAATAACTTCAAATTCATATTCATTCGTAGGTGATGTAGATGTGGGATCACAAATGCCAGTAAGTCTATCTGCTAATATAAATAATATAAATGCAAATAAGACAACAATATATGTGGTTATTAGGTTTAGAAATGTTTTTAACGAAATAATAACTGAACGTTATCCTATTACTCTAATACTTGCATCACAGCCTCCATCAACACAAACACAAACAAGCAGTACAGTGTTATCAGATACTTATAGACTTTTAATTGTCATGGCTATTATAATCTTTTTAGCAATTAGTGGTTATGTGATTTATCTTTTATATAGAAGAACAAAACGTTAGTGGTGATGAGTGATTGATACGTGTTGACGATATTTTTAGGCTTGCATTTTCAATATTAACTGAAAAGAAATTAAGAGCAATACTCACAATAATAGGAATAGCTATAGGACCAGCGGCAATGGTGACAATAATAGGCACTACACAGGGGTATTCGGTAACAATTATAAATAGTCTTACTTCATTAGGACAAAATATAATAGTAGTATTTCCAGAAAAAGGATATAGTTTTACTGATAATACTGTTAATAATCTAAAATCATTAAATTATGTAAAGACGGCTATCCCGTTTTATACATCACAAGGTTTAATGAGAAGACCAGATGGTTCACAAGTTACAGTTTCGATATATGCTACAAATTTAGATGAGCTTTTTAAAGTTGTATCAAGTTTAGAATTAGAAAGTGGAAACTTACCAAACCCAGCATCCTATACTTCTGGCGTATTAGGTCATGATATTGTATACAAAGATAATAATAAGTTAATTAATGTAGGTGATGCTGTTAGTGTTAAAATTGCTATTGTTAAAGGTAACAACGTTGAAACTAAAACAATAACAATAAGAATCGCTGCAACATTGAGCAAATATGGTAGTGCATTAGTTCTTAACCCAGATTCTACATTATTTTTACCATTACAAGCTGGTCGTTCATTACTTTCAATGAATAATTATACTGGAATACTAGTAGTTGCCATTGATAGTTCGCGTGTATCGCAAGTGGTTAGCGAAATTAAAGATAAATATCAGGATTTAGTAACAACGTTTGCTTTTCAACAAATTGCTAGCATAATTAATTCAGTAGTTGATACATTAAACTTTTTACTTTTTGCGTTATCATCTTCAGCATTTACAGTTGCTGTTACTGGAACTATGGCTACCATGTTTACCTCAGTAATAGAAAGAACAAAAGAGATAGGAATACTTAAGGCGATGGGTTATTCAAATATACATATACTCTTGCTAATATCCATGGAAGCCTTATTAATGAGTTTAATGGGAGGATTGATAGGAATAGCGATTGGAGTTATTGGTGCCAATATACTCTCATCATCGGGTTCATTTGTTATAAGAGGATTATCTGAACAGGTAACAATAAAAGCGGGGCCTCTAATAACCATAAATTTATTATTGGAATCAACAGGAATGGCTATATTTGTAGGCATGATGGGAGGACTTATACCAGCATATAGAGCCTCAAAAATACAACCAGTAACAGCTCTTAGATACGAATAATTACTAGATTGGTTCAATAAGATATTCTGTCTTATCAGGTATTCCAGCCTCTATAAACGCTTTTCTTCGATTTTTGCAAGACTCGCATTTACCGCAATGTTTCTCATTAGAAAGATAACAACTCCATGTTTCATATATTATATCACCAGCTAACTCATAAAACTTTTTTAAAACTTGATTTTTTCGCATATTTTCCCTAGCAGGACTCCACAATTCAATACCTCGTTCGCTCCTAAAATGCCCTATATTTAGGGCTGCCTGAAGTGATAAAAGAAATTCTGGACTGCAATCAGGATAGAGAGGTTCACCAGTGTCAGGTCTTGGTTTAATATCATCCATATGCGCACCATATATAACATATTTTGCTCCTATACTATAAGCATAAGCGGTTGCTATTACCAGGAAAACAGCATTTCTAATAGGAACAACTACACTTGGTGTATACTCTTCTTCAACCTTGATAGTTTCATCTGTAAGTTGAGTCCCAGTCCATAATTCTTTCATAAAACTAATATCTAATATTTTTGGTTCCTCAAATCCTAATTTTCTTGCAAGCGTTAATGCGACTTTAACTTCTTTTGATGCCTTTTGACCATAATTAAAAACTAAGGGGTATACTTTATAACCCCGTGTTTTCCATATATACGCATATCCAGTACTATCAGGACCACCACTCATAACAGCAACAATTTTTTTATTATTTGGAATGTTTCCTCCCATTATCTTATCACCCTTCTCAATGCTTTATAAAGAATGTAGCCTAAAAAGATTGTTGATATTCCTATACCGATCAGCAAATATGCAACAGTAATTATATATGGTAAATTTAAAACATACCATAGCATAAACCCCACCCATAATGAAAGTATAATAGTATAAATTGTAAGCCCTAATAGAACACTTGTATTTCGCAATCTATATATGATATAAAGACCTATAAATGTAGGTATAGCACTTATTAGATCAATTAAACCTAATGGACTTGTTATATTACCAATTAGTACTCCCAGCGTAATTCCTATGATTGCTGGCCATCCAAGTATAGGCACAGTACCAATTAATGCATTAGCTACTCTAACTTGTATTGCTTGAAAACTTATAGGATGGAATAATTCAATTAATCCAACATACAATGCCGCCATGAATGCTGCTAATACTAGATCGTTAGATTTCATACAAGTATTTTATAATAAGTGGTTAATATTTTTTCATGAAATAAGAAAAATAAGCTAATGAAACACTAACATTATATAAAGTTAATTATTAAGTAGGGAAACATGCAAGATATTTCACAATTGCATATAAGTGTGCTATAAAGGGATAATGCTTATATCCATCTTTTAATTTCTAATAGTACAGGTGATGAGCACTAGCAAGATGGCTAATCACGTGCGCATGGCCATATGCTTATGATATACCACATCTGGGTAATCTAATAGGCTCAGCTCTCTCTGCAGATGTCATAGCACGTTATCATAGAATACGTGGTGATGAGGTGATATTTGTTAGTGGTTCTGATGAACACGGTACTCCTATAGAGGTTGAGGCGGTTAAGAGAGGTATAGAACCTAAAGAACTAACAAATGTAATGCATGAAAAAATTAGTTCATTATTCAAGGAATGGGGTATTTCATTTGATAATTATACAAGAACTGAATCAGAAACGCACAAACGTTTCATACAAGAATTTTATTTACAAGTTTATAAGAATGGTTATATTTTTGAACAAGAAGACGTCCAATTATATTGTTCACATTGTCAACGTTTTCTGCCAGATAGATTCGTAATAGGAGTATGTCCATATTGTGGATATGATAAAGCTAGAGGAGATCAGTGTGAAAATTGTGGACATTTGTTAGAACCAACATCATTATTAAATCCGAAATGTGTTATATGTGGTTCAACACCTATAGAGAAAACCTCTAGGCATTGGTATATAGATTTAAGAAAGCTTGAATCCGAAATTACAAAATATGTTATGAATAATCCTAATTTTGATGAAATAACACGTAGTCATAGTTTAAATTATATGAGACAAGGGCTAAAACCTAGATCAATAACACGTGACAATAAGTGGGGTATTCCAGCCCCATTTCCAGGAAGTGAAGGTAAAACAATCTATGTATGGATGGAAGCAGTTCTCGGATACGTATCAGCAACTATAGAATATTTTGAAAAGAAGGGTAATGTTGATGAGTGGAAAATCTGGTGGTTTAACGAGGAGACAAGAAGTCTTTATTTCATTGGAAAAGATAACATACCATTTCACACAATAATTTTGCCTGGATTATTACTAGCTTCTAGGAGTGGTTATAACTTACCTTGGAATGTAAGCTCAACAGAATTTCTCACCTATGAAAGGAAGAAGTTCTCAAAAAGCCAAAAACATGGCATATGGATTGATCAAGCATTAAAATTAGCACCACCTGATTATTGGAGATACGTATTATTATTAAACAGGCCGGAAGGGCGTGATACCGATTTCTCATTAGAGCTCTTTGAAGATATCGTTAATTCTCATCTTAATGATACATTAGGTAATTTTATTCACAGGGTACTACATTTTACATTTAATAACTTTGAGTCAAAGGTTCCGAAACCTGAAAACCTTAACGAATATGATCAAAAAATGCTATCATTAATTAACGAAAGTGCTTCATTAGTCGCAAATGATTTAGATCTAATAAAAATTAGAGACGCCGTAAACCATGCAATAGATTTGGCAAGGGCAGGAAACAAATACTTTAACGATACACAACCATGGGTTACAATAAAAACTCAACATCAAAAAGCGGCAAATACTGTTTATGTTTCTTTAAATATAATTAAAGCCTTAGCAGTATTAATGGAACCAATCATACCATTCACAGCTGAAAAAATTTGGCACATGTTAAATCTTAAAGAAGATATACATAAAGATAGCTGGAAGCATATTACAAAACCGCTCGAGCCTGGACATGAAATAAAGAAACCAGAACCATTATTTAAAAAAATAAAAGCAGAAGATCTAAGAAGAAAATTACAACAAATTTTAGAGAAAAGTGAGCATAGATAAACTTAATATTAAAATCATGTTTAGATAAAAACTGGTGTCAACAATGAACTGGAATCAGCTGATAATGCTGATGATTTTTATTAGCGTTTATGGAGCAATAGCACTTAGAAACATATTAAGAATGAACATACCTATTTGGGCTATTATGATGGGGGGAGCGGTGGCAAGTGTAACATTAAATGTAATAAGTCCTGAAAATGCTTATAAAGCTATTAACATGGATGTTATAATTTTCCTTTTTAGTATGTTCGTCATAGTAACAGCATTAGAAGTCTCAGGTATTCTAGATTATTTTACAAACTGGCTTCTTACACATTCACATAAGCCAGAAGACGTCATATTTCTTATACTTTTTGGCATAGGCATAATTTCAGCATTTCTTATGAATGATACATTAGCACTCATGGGTACACCAATTATGCTTCAATTATCTAAAAAAATGAACATTGACCCTAAACCACTTCTTATAACATTGGCATTTGCGGTAACAATAGGCAGTTCAATGACTCCAATGGGCAATCCACAAAATCTTCTCATAGCATTAGTAAGTAACGTTCCGGCACCATTAATAACGTTTGCATATTATCTAGTAATTCCTGCGCTCATGAACCTCTCCTTAACATATTTAGTACTTAAACTATGGTATAAAAAGGAACTTACCAAAGCTAGAGCACACTTTTCAGAAATAATCCGTAGTGAGATGGCGTTAAGAAGAAGTTTAATCAAAGATACTAAACTTGCCAAATTAGTAGTTATAGTATCTATTCTTACCATAGGTGGTATTATTGCTAGTAATTTAGCAGAAATGTTTGGCTATTATACTTTAGGTATTAGTTGGGTAAGCTTAATCGGAGCAACGGTATTGCTTATAATTACTCCAAAGAGACGTGAACTTATAAAAAGTTTAGATTGGAGCATACTTATATTATTTGCATCAATGTTTATTCTAATGCAAGCAGTATATAATAATGGTATTTTAGATATTTTTGCAAAATTATTACCACCATTAGAAAGAAGCCCAGCAGGTTTATTTAACATTATTTTTATTAGCGTGATATTAAGTCAGTTGGTGAGTAATGTTCCGATGGTGTCCCTTTATCTTCCCTTAATGAAGAACATTTATAAACCTGATGATGTAAAGGCATGGGCTGCATTGGCCGGTGGTAGCACTTTAGCAGGAAATTTAACATTATTAGGAGCGGCAAGTAACCTAATCATAGTTGAAGAAGCCGAAAACAAGGGATACACATTAGAATTCCTTGAATTTCTAAAAATAGGAATCATAATCACGATAATTAATGTGATAGTACTCTTAGTATTTCTTATAATATTACCATAATGCATATTAACTAAGCTTTAGATAACTTTAACAGAAACTACTTTTATAATACATATTGTATGAAAATAAATTACGAAAAGGCAATAATAGCCCAACAGCTCCTATCACGTTTAATTAAAATTGAACCTTTAACAATTAAAAAAGATAGCCTCATAGGAGGCGTTGACATTTCCTATTCTGGAAACACAGGTATTGCGGCTTATGTTTGCATGAAATATGGCTCATTTGAACCAATTGAAATAAAATATGCTAAAATCAACCAACTACCACCATACGTACCAGGACTACTTTACTTAAGAGAAGCCCCGGTAATAGCAAAAGTTCTCTCACAATTATCGCAAAAACCGGATGTATTACTCGTTAATGGCCATGGTTTAGCGCATCCTAGAAAAATGGGACTGGCAAGTTATATTGGCGTTGTATTTAACATCCCTACAATAGGTGTTGCGAGGCATCTTCTTTACGGAGAAATTAACTGGTCTTCAAATCCACCTCTAATAGTTGTGAATAATGAGAATGTTGGTGCAATTTTAACAACAAAAAATAATAATAAACTCTATATAAGCATAGGTCACAAAGTTACACTAAATGATGCCATTAAAATAGTTAAAGAAAACCTTTTTGACTTAAACTTACCAGCACCGATATGGTATGCAGATAAGTTCTCAAGAGAAACCATCAAAAGAAAAAATAAAGAATTAAACACGTGGATCTAATCAACTGATCTACATATCTTTCTCCGTTAATGATAGCTCTAATATTCATAAGTAATTTTAATATTCTTCACGACTAAAGTTGGGAGATTCTTGCTTTTAAGATGATCATCGATTGATTATTCATCAACTTTTTAAGAACTAATGTTCTGGACTTTCTTGTCGAGTTTATTGTAAATTTGTTAGCAGAGAAATGTTGTTTAAAGATATTCATGTACCTTTTATATAAACTTATGTGGATAGTCTCTTAAAAGATAAAGAATGTTATTTTCATAAACTTTATTTATTTAGATGATTGATTAGTTTGTGAATAAAATGATAAATATTAATATTGATGAAAAAACTGGTATTTCTTCGTTAAGCATAGATGATGAAGAGCTTATATGGGATATTCAACCAATTCTTTATATTAATGGTATAGAGCTTTTTTTATCAAATATTACAAGGCCACTTATTATACAGATTCGCGGTAGGGATAATATTGGTCTGTTTAATGGATGGAAATTTAAATGGTATTTAGCTGATAAACCGCTCATTGAAACTAGAATAAAATACTATTTTAATAAAGAAGCTATAATATTCCAAATGAAAGCATTACGTACATTAAAAGGTGTGAGGCTTAAGGATAGTTTTTTAACTACAACTTATAATTATCCAGCTTTTAGAATATCTGATGATGTGAGAGTATTATATTATACATGGGGATTAACTGGAAGTGAAGATTATCCTCGAGGATATTGGCCTGAGGCATTTACTAGCAAGGGTATTATGGATGTGACTGAGCACGATCCGTTCTCACCTTTTATTATTAGTGGTAAGAGCGGGACTTTAGTGCTTTCTGCTTTCAATATGTTTCCTATAAGTCCGATGCGGAGAAGGGGTGATTATATAATGCGTGGTATTCATGGTTCCATAAATATTATAAAAAGAGGTTTTACAATAGAAACTGTTGGTGTATATGGTCGTAATCTTATTGATGCGCTTAATAATTGGGGTTCATTTTTATTAATGATTAATAATAAAAAGCCTATTGGTGTAATGGATCATTTAGTACTTAGGAGTCTTGGATATTGGAGTAGTTATGGAGGTTATTATTCAGAACTTTTTCATCCGTTAGATGAGAATACTATAAAAAATCTTTATGAATACTTTAAAAAAATGAACATAAAATTAGGATATATTGGTCTTGACTCATGGTATATTTTTGATAAAAAAGGTTTTGTGAAAGAATATAAACCTAATCCACAACGTTTCTCTAAAAATTTGGATAAAATAAGTGATGAGATACGTTCTCCTTTTGTACTTCATCTTTCAGTCCTTAGTAAAGAAAATTATTATTCTTCTAAGTACAATTTTATTTCAAAACAGAATGAACAGTCATCAGTACCAATAGATAAAAAATTTTATGATAATTTGGCTGAAGGTTTAGTATCTGAAGGTGCTATAGCTGTATTACAAGATTGGATACGCATACAACAAAATTTAGTAAAGAAATTGCGCTCCGATCCTGAAATCGCTGAAGTCTGGTTTAATATGATGGCTGAAAGTTTTGCCGAGAAAAAATTGGCTATGATACTTAGTATGCCAACGATTGGTTTTATTTTATCATCGGTTAAACATCAAAATGTTATAGCCATAAGGTCATATAACGATTATATTATGTCTCATAAAGGTCAATTAAGATTATTAAGAAAGATTAAAAAAGTAAGATGGAAGACAATCCCTAAAGGAATCTATATAAAACAAAATTTCATGATGAGCATGCTCATTAGAGCCTTAGGCATGCTACCATTTTTTGATTTATTCATAACAAATTCTAAACATCCTGAAGGGTTTGCTGAACCTAATGCAAAATATGAAGCTCTCATGAGAATTCTTAGCGGAGGAATAATTGCAGTAGGTGATAAAATTGGATACATTAACAAGTCAATACTAAAGTTATTACTAACTAAAAATGGAGAACTCGCAAAACCCGATGAACCAGCAATTCCATGGGAAAACACTATTGAAAGTGACATATTATTTGTGCACACTTATAGTAAAAAAGGTAAGTATCAATGGAAATACATAGCAATAGCAAATACTGGTTATAGTGTTCAAAGTTATAGTTTCGACCTTGAAAAGATATTTAAAGAAAGAATTAATTTTGTTTATGATTATTTCAAGAAATATATGATAACTGGTTCACGAATTACAGGAAACCTAAAACCAGGTCAAATAGATTATTACATAGTACCACCAATAATTAATGGAATAGCTTTACTCGGATTTATAGATAATTTCATTACAATGCCAAGCTATCTTATAGATTCAATAAGAAAGAAAACGAACCAACTCATCATTAAATTAAAAACCATACCATCTAAAATATATAAAATAAGCGTATTTCCTGATAATGCAGAAATAAAAAGCATTAATGGGGGAGTAAAAATTCGTCAGATATACTTTAATAACTTTAAGATAATAACATTAAAATCGGTCAATAACTTATTAGAGATAAAGTTTATTATCACCCAAAAAACTAAAAGTTAAAATTTACCCTTTATATATCAGAATATGGAATAGCCCGGTCGTCTAGCGGACAAGGATGCGGGGCTTTGGACCCCGAGACGTGGGTTCGAATCCCACCCGGGCTACCATTCTTATCCAGCCGACTTTCTTTCCTTAATTCTTTCTAATGTCCATTTGATGCTGTTGCGTAATTCTCTCATTACTCTCTCGTTATTAGTATCAACATTTCTTATGATAAGTTCTTTAACATTATTAACCTCATCTTTAATAACTTCATAAAATAATGCTTCACTCTCCTTCTTACCACTCTCAATATCCTTACTCTTCATACCATCAAGAACCCTGCTTATTAAAAAGCTTTTGAATGGTGGTATCCCATCATCAAATTTCAAACCTGGAACCACACGTACAGTATTCTCACCAACATACATTTTCGCAAGCTCTGAACCATCCTTTGATAATATAGTCTCCTCCTTCTCACTAGGTTGTGGTGCAACAGCTTCAACCACTGGTGCTTGAGGTGTAACCTGTTTTTGAAGCTCACTAGCTGGGATAAAACTTTGTTCACTCAATGCTTTATCAATTAAGCTAAGAAGAAGCTTTGTTCTATCAAGTTCCTTTTGGAGTTCATCTACACGTTTTTCGAGTTCTTTCTTCATATCGGCCAAGATTTTTACGTTTTCAGACAAAACTTACACCAAAGAACAAAAACATTTTCCAGAAATTTAAACTCATCGTTCTTATTAAGTGAACTACTTGTTAATGAGTACAACAATTAATCAAGATAGTGCACTTCTACAGCAAGATTATCCAAATTAAGTATCATAAATGTTGATTGATTAGTGAGATAACCACATAATTCGCCTGGGTTTATTGATAATGTTTTTCCTATTTTTTGTTGCTCAACTTTATGAGTATGTCCACTAATAACTACATCATACAATTGACTCTTTACTAGCGCATCAACAATTAGTCTTTCGGTTCCATGTAATAATGCAATTTTTCTTTGCTCAAGTTCAACAACCTCAAAATCTTTTTCTAATTTAAATCCCAGTGATTTTGCAGTTTCTCTAAGAAGATTTCTTTCACCATCATTATTACCATATACTCCAATAAATTTAAAACCATTGAATAATTTTAGTGTAAATGGTGCTACGATATCACCAGCATGAAATATGTAATCTATCCTTTCATCCTTAACTCTTTCTAAGAATTTCTTTATTGCATAAAAATTATCATGCGTATCAGAAATGACAAGAACTCTCATGGTTGTTCACCTGGTCCTATGACTTCCTCTATTTTCTTTAATTGATTATTATACATTTCAATTAGTTCGGATTCTGTAGTGGCATCTTCAGGTCCTTTATCATCTCTGTATTTACCTGTAAATCTTGGAAATCTAATAGCTAATCCTGCTCCTTTTCTGATTTTACCACTACCTGCTGTGTGCATAGGACTTATAGTTATTTCATCACCTATTATTTCTATTACTTTAGCTGGTACAAACCATACATCAGCCTCCATAATGCTGTCTACTCTTGGATGTTTATGAGGTATTACGTATGGTTTCATCATTTCAGGTAGTTTAGCTAAATCATCATCAGTAAAACCTGAACCAACTTTACATACAGTTTTGAATACATCATTATCAGGATCATAACACGCTACTAATAATGCGCCATATGTTCCAGCTCTTCTACCGGTTCCATAGAAAGCTCCCACAATAACTAAGTCTACTGGTTCTATCATTTTAGATTGATATGATCGTTTTAGCTTGATCCAGAGAAATCCTCTGGAACCAGCCTGATAAATTGAATCTTTACTTAATGATTTACACATAAGACCTTCACAACCTTCAGAAATTGCTTGATTCATATATGCTTCAAGTTCTTCGGGAGTTTTTATAATCTTTTGTTCTGCTAATCGAGATCTTTCAGATACTTTTATGATCTTACTTAATATTTCTCGTCTTACTTGGTAAGGTTCGTTAGTAAAGTCTTGACCATCTGCATATAATACGTCAAAAAAGAATAGTGTTACTGGATATCGTTTCATGGCTTCTTCAACACCATATTTCCTACGTCTATGCATTAATTCTTGAAAGGGCATCATTTCGCCTGTATCAGGGTCTATGGCTACAGCCTCGGCTTCTACTATAGCCTCATTAGCCATAACATTTTCTGATACTGTCTTTATTGCATCAGGATAATGGTGTGTTATATTTTCAAGTTTTCTAGAGAAGAGTATTACCTTAGAACCCTTTTTATGTGCTTGTATCCGTTCTCCATCATATTTATATTCTGCTGCGCACGCACCCCCTAATTTAGCTAAAATTTCTTCTGCAGTTGAAAGACGTTCGGCTAGCATTGGTCTAACTGGTCTACCTACTGTGATGCGAAATTCTTTTGCTGCATCAATTCCTTTTAATGCTACTGCTTTTGCAACTTCTCCAAGATCACTAGTAAGATTATAAGCTCTTTCAAGTATTGGTCTATAATCTTTTGTACCGCCATAAGCTATTGCTAGTGCGTCTAATATAGTCATATCCGCTACACCAAGTCTTAATTCTCCTGTAATGAAACGTGCTAAATATCTTGCTTCACGGGGTGATGCTTTGTTAAGTAAGCCTGCGAATAATCTGATTTTCAAGTCTTGAGAGCCTTCTCCAGTAGCTTTTGCGATTTTATCTAATGTTTCATAAACTTCTTCAACCGTTAACTTAGCTTGTTTCTCAACGTCAAGAAAACTTGTTAAAGCGTATGTTTTACGTTTTGATAATGCGTGTTCTGCAACTTCTCCTAAATCACCCAATTTTTTGTATAAAGATTCTATTTCATTAATAGATAAGCCTGATGCATGAGCTATAGCTCGTTCAACCATTCTTTCAGCCATTCCAAGTTCTATACCTATGTATTCTGGGTAAAGACGTCCTTGCGTTAAATATATGACCTTATCAATAATTTCACCAGGAATACGTCTAAGCAAATCTACAAGAAGGTCAGTCATTTCAAGCCTTTTTGTCGTACCTTCAATCTTTTCAAATGTATTAACTAAAATTTCAAAATCCATCTCGTATTATATTATTTTAATCAAATAAATAAACTCAACCTCTTTAAAACTTATAAATACGCACACCTATATTGTCAGGTTGTGAAACTACAATCTCCTCAGGAGCATAATCATTTATAATATCCTCAACAACACTTCTCAATCTTTGCAAACTCACAATCTTAATATCCATATTATTCCAATGATAATTAAGATTAGTGGTAGGCATCCATTTAAGTATTTTTAGTGCTTCTTCATCTGGTTCACGTAAATTATTCTCCCTAATCCATTCCGGGGCATCCCCCTTAGCTTTAACACCTACAACGATTCTCATTTCATTTCTTTCAATAGGTGTAACATCATAACTCTCTAATTCATCATTATTAATAATGAATTTACTTAATCCTTTAGAAAAGTTAAGATATAAAATCCATTGCAGATCAGTTAATTTTTTAGTTGTCTTAATAATTTCAGAATATATTGATTTCATGTTGAGCGAGCTAGTTGAAAGGCTCTTTAATGCTAAATGTACACCAAGAATTATGGAAGATTGTACACCTAATTCCCAAAATGGTGGTGCATCAACAGCAATTACAATACCTAATTTATTTCCAAGCGTATCATAAAGTTCATCAAGAACTGTTTTGACAGACCCGCTTAATTGACAATTAATATCTAAGCCACTAAAGTCATTATAAATACTTACAGAAGTACCCCTGAGTATTGAAATTGTGGTTACGTAAATTTTGTTATTTGTTCTTTTATAAGCAATAGGAACATAATAAGGTATATAGATGCTGACCAATGGTTTCACTTCTAATCCTCCTTACTATTTATTATCATCTTTGATAGCGTAATGACTCCCTTATATTTATTAACTTCCCTACTCACCTTAATTGCCCTATCAGCATATGTATCATTATATAACACCTTGCTCACCAAGACATCTAGATCATCAGTTACTTTCTGAAGAGGTTTTACAACACCCAATCCTAATCTCTCAATAATACTTGCATTCCCCATTTTCTCAGTATGCCCAATAGGAGGTATACCTATAATAGGTATACCTATTTTCATAAGCTCAGCAAGTGTTGTTTGACCACCTGTCGAAATTGCAACATCCGCAGCTTTCATATAAATATAAACATCATCAACGAAGGGATAAGAATAAAAATTGTTTACTTGTGGTATAAAACTATTTAATGCTCCGATCTCTACCACAGTATAACCAAGTTTGGCAAGTTTTATTAAACTAGGTAATAATTTTACATGCGCAATATTTCTCTCAAGCTTATTTCCAGAAAGTATTACAACTATAACAGGCGATTTAAAACCGAGAATTTCTCTAGCTTCTTCCTTAGAGGGGAGTTTCATGAGATCTAAAAGAAGTAATGGACCTATTAGCTTAAAACGATCCTTATAACGTTGATGAACCATAGTGTTCATTCTTGAGATTGTGTAGGGCGGGGGGTAATCAGTTACCACAATATTATTACTCCTAGCCCAAAGGAAACTAAAAATCTCAAAAGTAAAACGTTCACTAACTCTTTTTACAATCTTCGTGATAAAACTCATAGGCCGTACACGCGGTATTTCAACATTTAATTGATTCAATACAGTTATAGTTGGTATTCCAATAATCCAACTTGCTAAAGTAGAAGAGAGTCTAGAGTCAGAAACTACAACATTAGGTTTAAAAGTTTGAATCCTACTCATCTCATAACCAAATTGTTTTATAAACCTGTAAAGTGAAATAACACCATAACGTATAATAGTATTATGAAAATCAAAATAACCATTCTCATTAAAAATGAGATCTATCTCAGGTGATTTATATATACACTCATTGCAATATAATTTAGATAAATACTGATAACCAACACCATACGTCGAAAAAATAATATCATTTACTCCAAACATTCTCAAAGATTTAGCCAAAGCATCCATTCTTCTCACATGACCAAGCCCAATTCCACACGGAGCGATGTATACTTTAATTTTCATCTAACCACCACAAAAACAAAAAACTCTTTAATTAATATTATTTAGTACAACTGTCCACCTTTAAAAGCGAGACTTTCGGTTATAATGTTTAGTAATCTCATTCGAAACATTATGATTAATCTTTACCCTTATTTAATGATTACTTTATTATTCACTACGCTGCCATTTTTCTATCATAAGCCTAATGATCTTGCCCTTGGGTTCAATTTCAGTAAAGATTTCGGCTTGAAATGTATAAATTTTAGTATTTTTCATTATCCAAGCATCTGGTGGTAAACCAGCCTTCATGCACGCTTGCCCAAGAAAAGTTTCAACATCCCACTCATATTCAACAGGAACCTGTGGTAACAATAAGCCTGACATAAATCCTCTTTGAATAATAAGTCCATCCCTACCAATCTTAATACTCTTCCTAATTTCTTCTGGCGTACCTTCAATAAGTTTAGGCGGTGTAAGAATACTAACCTCAAATATTACTTCATCAAGTTCTTTCTCTTTTAGTGGAGGAAATCGTGGATCTTCAAATGCAGCGCTTAATGCTGATTCAATAGTAGCCTTTAACAATGGTTTTATAGGTAATGGAAACCCAATACAACCACGCAATTCTTTCGCCATTCCAATTAATGTTTCACCACTACTAACCCTATAAATAGTAGTAAATACACCGCGCTTCTCCATAAGCTCTTTAGGAGCATCAACAGGTATGGGTAATTCACTACCATTAATAAAATAGTTCTCTACAGCCCTACGAGCAAGCTTTACAAGATATTCCCCATGCTTAAGTGTTAAACTTCCCATAATATCTCAAATAAAGATAAAAATAAGAGAGATAAAAAGATTAACAAAATAGTGACAAATAAGTTATATCTACTCATGTAAATTAATCGAGATTAATCATCAACAATATGATTTTAAAAATTAATAGAACATATAATATGACGATCATTTTTAGCGAAAGATTTATTTTCTATAGCTCAATTAAAAAAATAAGGTGAAACTAATGAATAGTATCGATATATATATACTAACTATACCAATTTCAGTTGGTTTAGCACTACTTATATCAGCATACTTATTATGGCACATATCAAGACAGAGTTCAGGAACAGATAAAATGATAAGAATAAATAAGGCTATAAGAGAAGGCGCTAAAGCATACTTAAAGAGACAGTACAAAGTTATAATAACAATACTCTCACTAATCACAATCGTACTTTATTTCGCAGTAGATTATAATATACATCAAGGAACACCATACGTATCATTAAGTTTCTTCCTAGGCACAATTTCATCAATAATAGCTGGTTATGTTTCAATGGAAGCAGCAACAAGATCAAACGTCAAAGTTGCAGAAGCAGCTAGAAAAAGCCAAGCAAAACCATTACAACTCGCCTTTTATGGTGGTCTAGTACTCGGATTAATGGTTGTTTCAATGAGCCTTATAGGTGTAACAGGATTATTTTACTTTTACTGGTTACTCAACGGATGGGGTAATCTAGAAAAAATACCTGAACTTATAATGGGCTTCGGTTTTGGAGCAAGTTTAGCAGCATTATTCATGCAATTAGGTGGAGGAATATATACAAAATCAGCAGACATAGGAGCAGATCTAGTAGGTAAAATTGAGGTAGGCATACCCGAAGATGATCCAAGAAATCCAGCCGTAATTGCTGATAATGTAGGTGATAATGTAGGTGATTGCGCAGGAAGAGGAGCAGACCTCTTCGAATCAATCTCAGCAGAAAATATAGGTTCAATGATTATAGGAGCGGGACTTTACGCAATATTAAAGAATCCATATTTCATATTCTTCCCCATTGTTGCTAGAGCTGTAGGCTTAATAGCAACCATGATAGGAGCGCTAGCAGTAAGACCAAAAGAACCCACAAAACGAATCATGAACGGAGGAAGCATAGCAATAGAAAAGGAAAAAGAAATACTAATAAGACCAGTAACATCCCTTAGAAACGGACTTGTAGTTTCAACTATTCTGATTGCAATATTGTTCTATTTCGTAATAACTGGAATGTTAGGTGCTGCCGCAATTTACTTATACTTCGCTTCACTCATGGGCTTAATTGCCGCCTTACTTATAGAACTAGTCACAGAATATTATACAGGAGATCATAAACCAGTAAAAAGTATAGCCGAAGCTGCTAAAACAGGTCCAGCAACAACAATACTCATGGGACTCTCAGTAGGTATGGAATCCACTGCACTACCAGTAATAATAGTAATAATAGCCCTAGGAGCAGCATATATATTTGGTACTTTATATGCCGGTGCTTTATATCCATCTCACTTCTTAGATGCACATACGGGTGGTATTTATGGAACAGTCACAGCAACAATAGGCATGCTCTCATTGACAGGGATTATATTAGCTATAGATGGTTATGGTCCTATAGCAGATAATGCAGGTGGAATAATAGAAATGGCAGGCGTTGAAGAGGAAGTAGGAAAAACTACTGAAGTACTTGATGCGGCAGGTAATACTACCAAGGCATTAGCCAAAGGATTCGCTATGGGTAGTGCAGTAATGGCTTCATTGCTTCTCTTTCAAGCTTATGTTGACGTAATAAGATTAGCAGCAGGAAATAAAGCATATCAAATAAATCTTGTACAACCTTCAGTCATAATTGGTCTTATACTTGGTGGTATGATAGTTTTTCTCTTCGCATCACTAGCAATAAGAGCTGTAGGTAGAACAGCTTCAGATATAATAGAAGAGGTGCGTAGGCAATTTAGGGAGATACCAGGTTTACTTGAAGGTAAAGCAGAACCACAGTATGGGAAGTGTGTAGACATAACGACAAAATCTGCACAAAAGAACATGATTGCGCCAAGTTTAATAATTCTTATAACACCAATAATAGTCGGATTCCTCTTAGGACCAGAATCTGTAGGAGCATTCTTAATAGGTGTCACAATAACAGGCACGATGTTGGCATTCTTCATGAATACTGGTGGTGCCGCATTTGATAATGCTAAAAAATACTTAGAAAGAATAGGCCTTAAAAAGACAGAACAACACAAAGCTGCCGTAGTTGGAGATACTATTGGAGATCCATTAAAAGATACAGCAGGTCCCAGTATTCATATAGTATTAAAGTTAGTTAACAACGTAGCAATAGTAATGGGTGCACTTTTCGTATTATATGCATTGAGCTTATTACCTTAAAACTTACTATAATATTTATTATTTTTTCTATATTTTTATTAAAAATAATTGAAAGATAAAAATAAATAGTTTTATCTCCTCAATAATAAGGTGTATAATATGCATAGATTCCCATTTGATTTTGGATTCGTAATTAGGTCTCCTAACAAAAAAATTTACGGATTTAGCATTCTAGTTGAAAATATGATCGGTGTCATTGGTAACATTGGAAAAGCTTGTGCCGAGAATCATATTAATATTATAAATTTAAAAACAAGCATTATAAATAAAGAACTTGCACATGTGTTTCTTGCGGTTGATATGACGGATGCGCTTGTTGAGCCTTCTGATTTTAGGTCTAAGTTACTTGGTGTGGAGGGTGTTAGGGATGTGGAGGTTATTAATCCTATACTACCTGGGTTGCTCATAGATACTACGCACTATCCACTAAAATTATACGGTGATGCTAGAAGCATTGCAGCAAGCGAACTAATATTGTGGGGGATCTTCGTAGGTTTGAGGGAACAACTAGGGGAGCCCATTGCTGGTATAGTATTGTGGAATATGGGTTATGGTGCTGGTAAGAGGTTGTGGGATTTGTATCGTAGTTTTAGGGGGGCTGCTGTGAGGGATGTTGTGGAACTTTTGAGGCAGGTGTCAATGTCTACTGGTTGGGTGAGTGATTTTGAGTTGGTGGAGTATGATCCTGTGGGTTGTAGGGCTGTTGTGAGGGTTTGGGATAATATTGAGTGCAGCATTGTTGGTAGGACTGGGAAGGCTGAGAGGCATTATATAAGGGGTATGTTG